>Ga0181591_10003735_pt1 | contig 13287 bp, 15 predicted proteins | sample 071ome_33_FD_133757 | JGI IMG/M metagenome (GOLD analysis project Ga0181591, IMG submission 133757) | Coastal salt marsh microbial communities from the Groves Creek Marsh, Skidaway Island, Georgia - 071412AT metaG (megahit assembly) | ecosystem: Environmental > Aquatic > Marine > Intertidal...
CCTATAATGACAGTTTATATTTACAGCCAGCACATCATTTTTATCAAAGACGACATCATCAATTAGCTCATGTTAATGCAATTATACCTATTATGCAACATGCGGCTATGTGCCAGAAAATACGCAAGTATGCTTGGCCCATGATACGAAATGTTAAATTAACAGAATCATATAAAACATTTAATTCATTATATCCAAAAGTTTTTGCTGCAATTGAATCTGCTGGTCTGCAAGTTAATGAACGTTTCCCACAACCAGTTGCCGTTCATAACAATCAGGTTTATACCAATTACAACTATCATACATCAACAGGTAGACCTAGTAATGCATACCGCGGATTCAATTTTGCAGCAATGAATAAAGAAGACGGTACTAGATCAGCATTCTGTAGTAGATTTGAACAAGGTGCATTAGTTGAAATGGATTTTGATGCTTACCACGTTAGACTGATTGCTAAACTAATAGGCTATAAATTGCCAGAAGGGAGTGTGCATGAATATTTTGGTCGATTTTATTTTAGCACAGATACACTTACTACTGAGCAATACGAACAAAGTAAACAAATAACATTTCGATTATTATATGGAGGAATAGACCGAGAATTCTTAGCAATACCGTTCTTTAAACAGGTTAATGATTTTATATGGAATCTATGGAACCAATGGAAAAAACAAGGCTATATAAGAACGGCAATAGACCGTAGAACCATGACTCGTGAGCAGTTTCCGGATATGACAGCAAACAAATTATTCAATTATTATTTACAGTCTTTAGAAACAGAGTTTTCGGTTAGGAAACTAGACCAAGTATTAAATTTATTAAGTTCAAGTGAAACTTGCATGATACTATATACTTATGATTCGGTATTATTCGATGTACCGTTATCAGAAGCAAAGCACATTTTACCACAAATACAAGACATAATGCAATCGGGAAATTTCCCGGTTAAATGTAAAGTTGGCGATATTTATAGTAAAATGCGAGATATCACGTTATGACAATAGATTCAATATTAACCGAATGGACATTTCGACTCGAGTCCGGCTATCCAACTTGTGATGCAGATTATGATGTGCTCCACGACGTTATCATGGAAATGACTGACTTATCCGAGACAGATGCCAATCGCATAGTTACACAGGCCCGAGGGCTGAATGAAGATGAAGAAGAACTCGAACTAAATTTATATCAAGATTTAAATGATACTTTAAAACTTTATTCAATAAATTATATTGATTTTGATTTATTAATAAAAGCAATAATTTCTAATGATCGATCCAAAGAATTAATTGAATTAATTAAAAATCCTTTAAATAAATCTTTAGAACGGGGAGCATACCCAATACGCGGTATAGAAGAAATATTATATGATTTAATCATGAAAACAGTCAAAATTACATACGGCGATCCGAGTGAATTATGGTTAGCTATTGTGTTTGATGGACGTGTAGAAAGCACAACTGAAACCGAAGAATCGTCAATTGTGTCTGATGTAGAAATTGACGGAGAAAGTGTGTCATTAAAAAATTATACTAACATTAAATTTAATTTTGGAACATTGCCACCAATCGGTCGTAAATTATTATATCAATTTTTAAATTTTGCTGAACTACTAAGCGGAAAACAAGTCAATGCTTCTAATACCCGGGATAGTATTAATGAAATTTTAGATTTTTTAGATCATGAAGAGTATGAAAAACAGATTCGTCAATTTTTAAGATCATCAGAAAATACAGATATTGTAATAATTCAAAAATTAAGAAATCGAATAGAACAGTTTTATACATTAGATGATAATCTAGATAAATTAATCGAGTCATTTTGTAAAATAATTGACAATACATTAAAAGAAAAAATTATGAAAGTTTCATGGTGGGGCATGATTATTAAAGGCACAAAGGTTTTATATTTAGAAACATCTAAAAATATTTATAATCAAATAAAATGTCGAAACGATAGATTATCTCCAGCAATTGCTACATTTGCAAATAATCAGTTATTTATATATGGCTCTCAATTAGGGTTAAATATAACAGCTAAAAAAGACTAAACAATTGAAAACACAACTACTTTGCACCTTTGCACATAGATCAGATTTAAACATAATCATAGATCACATACAAACACATTATGAAATTCCAGAACAACGAATATTTGTATTCTCAAATGCAGACGATACAGATTCTTTATTTTGCACCTATAATGTTTCTGATACCAAGAAACGAGGGTTAAATACAATTAGTATACATCGAAAAAAAGAAACAAATACCCTGTATACGGTCAATGCACTTAATGCTGTTATACAAGCAGTTAATAATGGCGTATTGGATAAGACATTTCAATTAGATTGGCCTAGATATCAAAATTCATTTATTTTAACGGATTCTGATGATGGTTATCGAATTATTGAGTTACAATTTTATAAAAGGTTTTCTTGGTAATGTAATATTTATATTATATAATATACAGATAACAAAACTATGAAACATATTTTATCAAAAAACTTATCTAGATTTAAAGCAAAGAATTTAAATGAATCTAGCGAAGATCGCCAAGATTATTATAAAGAAATTATAAAAAATAATAATTGGAATAGTTACGAATCTGCTCATGTATGGTTACAAGACCAAGGACTTAGTGATCGAATGATTGATGCTATATTAGACAGTGTATTTCCAAAGGATCAAGAAGATCTTTACGAAATCTTTTTTGTTACTGCATACCAACCCAATTTAGAAGATGCTGAAGGGTGGTATTCTCTCGGAAAAGACAGCGAAGATGCATGGAAGAATCTTTATAGCTATTTTAAAAATGAAACCACCCGCGGAAAAAATATGATGGTATTTTTTAAGGTTGAAATAAAAAAATCTAAAAAGAATCCCGCAGATGTTAAACCATATACTAGATTTCAAGGATAATCAAGATGATACGATTAAAAACATTATTAGTAGAACAACGACCAGGCCAAGGTGGCGTTAAAGGAATTCCTTTCGATATATTGGATGCATCACCAGGTAATTCAAATCAACCATATAATCCTTCAAGCAATGCTTCAAATTTAGAAATACACGTAAATCATATTAATGTAGATTTAAATTATTCTAATTTGACATTATATAAAAAAGGAAAACTAGACTCTGAATTTGTAGATGAAACGATTGGAGACATTGAAGCACACATCGAAGATGAAAATATACGAGATCCGGAAACCGGCCGGTTAACATATGATATAACACGTATGGTATCGGATTTAGAATTTGATTGTGAAATAAAAATTGGTAAAGACACAATTGATCTCCGTGTTATATATGATGCCGAAGGAGACATACAAGATGTAGATATACAAGATCCTGACCTTGCTGAAAAACACGGTATAACGGAAACGGATGTATATGATTATTTAATTAGTCAATGATTAAATTAAAAAACATATTGTTAGAATCAGATTATGATGCAACAGGTATCACAAATGATCTGAACTGGGATAATATCCATACAAAGTATAATACTCCACCAACTGGATACATGTTCACAGCAAAGCAAATGACCGAACCAGCAAATAAATTACTTCGTGCATATTGGCAAAATGTAGCTTCATCATTAGAAAAAGAAGCTGAGATAAAGCAAGACCGAGCAGATGGTGTAGAATGGAAGTATATGCGCGACAATTATGATTGGTTGAGTAAGTATCGAATGAGAGCAGATCAGGCACTTGCAAAACTTCGAAGCACAGGTTATTTGAAATATAGTGATTATGACCTAGCAGTAGGAGATAAAGTAACATACCCAGAAGGAAATATTACAGATGGGGTAGTTGAAAAACTAAAAAGAGCAAAAGGCGGCGTAGAAGCCGTTGTTAGATGGAATAGAGGACAAAACTTAATTTCATTGTCAGCGTCGAAACTAGTAAAAAATGATACTGGTAACGACAATATTTAATTAAAAAAATAATTAAAAAAACTTAACAATTTATTTGGACTTAACGGATTAATTATTTACTATATAATTAATAAATAACATAAATTAATAACTTAACAAAAGGAGTAAAATGGGACTTAACTTAGACGCCATTAAAAACAAACTTAACCAATTAAACAACAGTGACAACAAAAAACAAAATCTTTGGAAGCCTGAAGCAGGCAAGACACGAATTCGAATCGTGCCTTACGTTCACCGCAAAGAAAATCCTTTCCTAGAAATGTATTTCCACTATGAAATTGCAAAGCGTAGTATGCTTTCGCCAATTACATTTGGTAATGCAGATCCAATTGTAGAATTTGCAGATAAATTAAAAGCAACTGGAGATAAAGAAGATTGGCTTCAAGGTAGAAAGATCGAACCAAAGATGCGTACATATGTTCCAGTTATTGTTCGTGGTAAAGAGTCTGAGGGTGTAAAGTTCTGGGGCTTCGGTAAAACAATTTATTCGGAATTGCTATCAATCATCACAGATCCTGATTATGGTGACATTACAGATTTGATGAGTGGTCGTGATATCGATGTTGAGTTTACACCAGCAGAAGGTCCAGGTCAATATCCTAAAACATCAATTCGTGTTAAACCTAACACATCTCCTGCAACTGAAGACAAAGCAATTGCAGAGAAAATCATGAATCAGATAAAAATTACTGACATTTATGCAGAGCCTAGTTATGACGAGCTAGAAGAAGCTTTGAAAAAGTGGATGAACCCAGAAGATGATAGTGCAGATGTTACAAGCAATGAAACGACTAGCACTACGGCAGAAAGCAGTGAAGAAGCAACTACAGATGCAGCTGACGAACCAGCAACTGAAACAAAGCATACTGATGTATCTTCTGCATTCAATGATCTTTTTAATAATTAATTAGGAGTTTATCCATGGCAAAAAAGAAGTCGAAGTCTAAAGGTGAACTGGAAGATTCATTAGCCTCAACATTAGCAGACAGCATTAACAAACAGTTTAAAGGGCAGAATTATAAAACTGCATTCTTTTTAGCTGGCGACGAAGATGCTCCGACTAATGTAAAAGAATGGGTTAGTTCAGGATGTTCTATGTTGGATTTAGCAATTTCAAATCGACCAAATGGTGGCTTTCCTGTTGGTAGAATTACTGAAATAACAGGGTTAGAAGCTTCTGGTAAGTCTTTGCTTGCTGCACATGCACTTGCAGAAACACAGAAGAAAGGTGGGTTAGCAGTATATATTGATACAGAAGCTGCAACCAGTGCCGAGTTCTTAACTGCTATTGGCGCAGATTTAAATAAAATGCTTTATGTGCCATTAGAAACAATTGAAGAGATATTTGAAACTATTGAAACAATTGTAGAGAATGTACGTAAATCTGACAATGATCGTTTAGTTACAATTATAGTCGACTCTGTAATGGGAGCTTCAACTAAAATTGAAATGGATGCTGAGTATGATAAAGATGGTTATGCAACCTCGAAATCAATTATCCTTTCAAAAGCAATGCGTAAGGTTACAAACTGGATTGCTCGAGAAAGAATATGCTTGATATTCACAAATCAACTCAGAACTAAACTAGGCGTATCATTTGGAGATCCATGGACTACCTCAGGAGGTAAAGCACTTCCATTCCATTCATCAGTTAGATTACGCTTAAAGTCAATTGGTCAAATCAAAGCCAAAGTTAACGGCAAAGAACAAGTAGTAGGAATTAAAACTCGTTGTGTAGTAATTAAAAACAGAATGGGTCCGCCGCTTCGTTCAATTGATTATGACATTTATTTTGATAGCGGAATTGACAACTATGGAGGATGGCTAAATGTAATGAAAGACTTTAAACTAGTATCACAGGCTGGAGCTTGGTATTCATATGAAGATGTAGATCTTGAAACTGGTGAGGTATTAGGAGAAGTTAAATTTCAGTCAAAGGATTTCATGGACAAGGTTCTAATGAATCAAGAAATGGCAAATCGTTTATATCAAAGAATTTGCGATGCTTATATTTTCAAATATCAAGCAGGAGTAGATGGAGGTATTGACGATATTGAAGTAGACGAAGAAGTTATAAACGAAGAAGGTTAATGAACAAGTATCAACGTTTATTCAAAGAGTTACAGAAAGAAAAGGAAACGAGTCCGTCAGATGTTAATGATCGCATCTTGGTATTTGACGGACTCAATACCTTTATCCGAGCATTCGGTGCAACACCGAGTACAAATGAAGATGGTGAACACGTCGGAGGTATTACTGGATTTTTATTTTCTATAGGCAAAGTAGTTCGAGACTTTAAACCTAGCAGATGCATAATTGTATTTGACGGTAGGGGAGGAAGTCGTCGAAGAAAATCTATATATAAAGACTACAAAGGTAATAGAGCTAATAAAACCAAATTAAGACGTCACGATCATCACTATGCTACAATTGCAGATGAACAAGAAGCAATGCGTTATCAGTTTAGTCGATTAGTTTCATATCTCGACTGTTTACCTGTTACATTCTTAGCTATTGATGGAATTGAAGCAGACGACACAATTGCTTATATTGCGGATATGTATCAAGATACAAGCAAGCAAATTACAATTGTAAGTACAGATCGAGATTTCTATCAACTTGTAGATGACCAAGTACAGATATGGAGTCCTATCAAGAAAAAATTATATACCACAGAAACGGTTCTGGAAGAGTTTGGAGTACATCCAAGCAATTATGTGGTATACAGATCATTTACTGGAGATAAGTCTGACAATATACCTGGTATATCCGGTATAGGTCCAAAGACTATTGCAAAATTATATCCAGAATTAACAAACCCAGAACCATATAGTGTAGAGCAAGTATTAGATAAATCAACGAAACTTATAACAGAATCATCAAAATATAAAAAGGTTACTGATCATCAACAGATATTAGAACAGAACTATCAATTAATGAATTTAAAGTTATTTGATATTTCTGCAACACATAAATCTAATATCAGAAATATAGTTTCGCAACCCATACCACTTTTAGATAAGCCAGAATTTCGAAAAATATTCATGGAAGATAAAATGTGGTCAGTTATGAAGAATCTTCCAGATTGGTTAAACAATACCTGGTTATCTTTGCATGCTTTTGCACAACAAACACACTAAAACTTTTGAATATATATTTTATTTTATTAATATAATTGTATGACAGACAAATTAAATGAATACGGTTGGTCTTTCCAGGTAAAAGCTATTGCAGCAATGTTCCAGGATCGATCGTTTCTGCAACAAATTGTAGACATCATACTACCAGAATATTTTGAATCAGATGCAAACATATGGATTCTTGATGTTGTTATTGAGCATTTTTATGAATATAAAACTCCCCCAACAAAAGACGTATTAAAGGTTAAATTAACAGAACTTTCAGATGACGGTCAAGAGGGTGTATTAAAAGCTGCAATTTTAGAACAATTGAAAGAAGTGTTCCGGTTCATGGAATCGGAAGATTTACAATTCGTTAAGCAAGAAATTCTAAAGTTCTGTAAAAATCAGGAACTTAAACGAGCAATTGAAGATTCAGTATCATTATTAGCCTCAGGTAAATATGAGGAAATTAAAACGAAGATTGATACTGCAATGAAAGCTGGCGCGGATACTGATATCGGATTAGACTATAAAAAAGATGTAGCAATACGATACAATGAAGCAGCTCGGGATACTATTACTACCGGATGGGATGTAATTGACGATTTAATGGATGGTGGATTGGCTCAAGGCGAATTAGGAGTCGTAATGGCACCTGCAGGAATTGGTAAATCGTGGATGCTTATCAATATTGGAGCTAATGCGTTAAAAGCTGGCAAAACAGTAATCCATTATACATTAGAATTAAATCAAGATTATGTAGGGCAACGTTATGATTCTGTAGTTACTGGAATATCTGCACAAAACTTAAAACATCATCAAGATGAAATTCAAGACAAAATGGATAAATTGCCAGGTGAGTTGATTATTCGATATTTCCCAACCAAGTCAGTTGGTGTAATGGGATTGAAAGCACATCTAGAAAAAACGATAATGTTAGGCACACATCCAGATTTAGTTATTGTTGATTACGGAGACTTGTTGAAGATTAATACCAAAAAGGATAAACATGAAGCTCTTGAAGAACTTTACGAAGAACTACGGGGAATGGCAGGAGAGTACGAGATTCCAGTTTGGACTGCATCGCAAGCAGGCCGTTCTGCATTGGAGGAAGACATTATCGAAGCAGATAAAATTGCTTCTTCATATGGAAAAGTAATGGTTGCAGACTTTTTAATGTCATTGTCAAGAAAAGTTGAAGATAAGTTATCAGGCACAGGTAGAGGCCATGTAATTAAAAATAGATTCGGCCCAGACGGAATAACTTTACCTAGTAAAATTAACACAAATAATGGACAGTTTCAATTCTATGAGCCACAAACTACTCAAGGAAAACAAACTACACAGACAATGAAGACCGGAGAAAACTTAATGAAAAAAAGTTTGGCACAAAAGTTTAAAGATCTCGGTGGAACACTAGGATAACGATATATTTATTATTAAATAAAAGGTCGGCACTATCAACCGACCATTTTTTATCTATAAACATTTTTAAATAGGAGCAATAAACATGGATATTTCCAACAAAATTTTATCAGACATTACAGTTTATATGAAGTATGCCAAGTATTTACCGGAACAAAATCGCCGGGAAACTTGGGAAGAACTCGTAACGCGTAACAAGAATATGCATATTAAACGGTATCCGGAATTACGAAATCAAATTGAAGAAAATTATAAACTTGTTTATGATAAAAAAGTTTTGCCGTCAATGAGAAGTCTGCAATTTGGAGGAAAGCCAATTGAAATATCTCCTAACCGAATTTATAACTGTGCATACTTGCCAATTAATCATCCAGATTCATTTGCCGAAACAATGTTTTTGCTTTTAGGCGGAACTGGAGTTGGATATTCTGTACAAAAACACCATGTTGAAAAATTGCCTGCTATACGAAAGCCATATACAAAAAGAAAAAAACGATTTTTAATTGGAGACAGCATCGAAGGCTGGGCGGATGCAATTAAAGTTTTAATGAAATCATATTTTTACGGAGGAAGTCGTATAGAATTTGACTTTTCAGATATTCGGCCAAAAGGAGCACAGCTTGTAACATCAGGAGGAAAAGCTCCAGGTCCACAACCATTAAAAGAATGCATTCTAAAAATAAAAGGAATACTCCAAGATAAAGAAGATGGAGAAAGATTAACTACTTTAGAAACTCATGATATTGTATGTCATATTGCAGACGCAGTTTTAGCAGGAGGAATTCGAAGAGCTGCTCTTATATCATTGTTTTCGGCAGACGATTCCGAAATGATTTCATGTAAATCTGGACCTTGGTGGGAAAACAATCCACAACGAGGTCGAGCAAATAATTCTGCGGTATTGATGCGACATAAAATAACAAAACAATATTTTTTAGATTTATGGAAACGAGTAGAATTATCAGGTGCTGGAGAACCAGGAATTTATTTTTCAAATGATAAAGATTGGGGAACAAATCCTTGTTGTGAAATTGCACTTAGACCTTATCAGTTTTGTAACTTATGCGAAGTAAATGCATCGGATATTGAATCACAAGAAGACTTTGAAGAACGAGTAAAAACAGCTTCATTTATTGGTACATTACAAGCAGGATATACCGATTTTCATTATCTTCGTGAAATATGGAGAGACACTACTGAAAAAGATGCGTTAATTGGAGTATCAATGACAGGTATTGGTTCTGGCACTGTATTAGGATATGATATGACAAAAGCAGCAGATATCGTTAAACGAGAAAATGCACGTGTTGCTAAATTAATTGATATTCGCAAATCAGCTCGTACTACAACAGTTAAACCAGCTGGAACAACATCATTAGCATTAGGAACTAGTTCGGGAATTCATGCATGGCATAATGATTACTATATCAGAAGAATACGAGTAGGTAAAAATGAATCAATGTATGCTTATTTAAAACAAAATCATCCAGAATTGATTGAAGATGAATATTTTAGACCACACGACACTGCAGTAATTTCTATTCCGCAAAAAGCACCTAAGGGAGCTATATTGAGAACTGAGTCGCCATTCCAATTGTTAGAACGAATTAAACGAGTAGCTACTGAATGGGTAAAAGCAGGACATCGCACTGGTAATAATACTCACAATGTTTCAGCAACAGTTTCACTGAAACCAGAAGAATGGGAACTAGCAGGAGAATGGATGTGGACAAATCGAGAATATTATAACGGATTATCAGTACTACCATATGATGGAGGAACATATACTCAAGCACCATTTGAAGATTGTAGCGAAGAAACATATGAAACGATGATGAAATCTCTAAATATGGTAAATCTATCAAATATTGTAGAAGTAGATGATAATACGGATTTAGCTGGAGAATTAGCTTGTGCTGGAGGAGCGTGTGAAATCAAATGATTGGATATATGAGTTATACATTAAAGAATTTATTTTAAACAATAAAACTTTGAATTCAAAATAAAATATACTATTATATTAATATAAATAAAGTTATGACAATAAAGAAAAGTATAGAACTAGTTAAAGAGGGTCATGCAAATGGAGTTGCTCCAGGAGGCCCTCTCACTGAAATTGAAAAAACTACAATGATCAATGCAGCTGCTAATGCATTTGGTTTGTTTTTGGATGCACTTAAGTGCGATTGGAGAAATGATCCTAATTCAAATGACACACCTAGACGTGTAGCTAAGGCATATGTAAATGATTTATGGGCAGGACGTTATAACGGTACTCCTGAGATAACTGCATTTCCTAGTGATGGCTATGATGGTATGGTATTCGAAGGAGGTATTCCATTAACGTCGATGTGTTCACATCACCATCAAACGATCATGGGCAAAGTGCATGTTGCATATATACCGGGAAATGACAGCAAAGTTATAGGATTAAGCAAATTAAATCGTTTAGTAGAACACTTTGCAAGACGCGGTGCTATACAAGAACAATTAACAGTTGCAATTCACAATGCAATTGATACTATTATCAATGATAATAATGGAGTGGCAGTTATGATCGAAGCTACTCACAATTGCGTTCAGTGTAGAGGTGTTAAGCATGGCGGAGCTTCAATGAAGACAAGCAAGTTAACAGGTGCATTTAAAGATGATGATGCTACAAGAGCAGAGTTTTATGAATTTGTAAAAGGTTATTAATGTCTAAATTTACATCAACTAAATTATTTGACGGTTATTCTACATGTTTCCGTCAATGGCGCGCTGAAAATACGCATTGCAAGTATTTACATGGTTATGCAGTTTCATTTCGTGTTTGGTTCGAAGGCGAACTAGATTATCGAAATTGGGTATTTGACTTTGGCGGAATGAAACGATCTAAAACTAAAATTGCAGGTATGTCTCCTAAAGATTGGTTTGCATGGTTATTAGATCACACAGTAATCATTGCATCGGATGATCCGCATTTAGATTCATTTAGAATGATGGATGCAGAAGGAATAATACAATTGAGAATACTTCCGGAATCTGGTTGTGAGCGATTTGCAGAATATTTATTTAACATTATTAATGAATTTCTAATAGATGAAACTGATGGCAGAGTTAGAGCAACTCGTGTCGAAGTATACGAACATGAAAGAAATTCAGCTAGTTACGAAGAATAATTATGTTACCAATAACAATGAGTAGTTCATTAATAAAGAAAAAAACAATGAGGATACAAGACTATAACAAAACGCTTCCAATTGTAGAAGTATATCGGTGCGTTCAGAGCGAAGGCAGTCGATTTGGCAGACCGACAATAGCAGTTAGAACTACAGGTTGCACGCATCGATGCTATTTTGGAGAAGGTGGATGGTGCGATAGTTGGTATACAAGTATTCATCCTGAAAAAGGAATCTTCTGCTTTCAGGATATTATTGATATTTATGATAAAAATCCACACATCAAAGAAATGATGTTAACAGGAGGTTCTCCGACAATGCATCCGGCTTTGGTAAATGAATTAACACACTTTGCCCATGAAAGAGGAATATTTATCACAATCGAAACAGAAGGATCGCACTTTGTGGAAACTGATTACCCGATCGACCTCATATCTCTTAGTCCTAAGTTTTCTAATAGTATACCTCGTATTGGTGTTTCTACGCCCGGTGGTAAATCTGTTGATTCACGTCTTATCACGCAGCATAACAAGTTTAGACTTCATCACGAAAATATTAAAAAAATGTTGCAATACCACTCAGATTACCACTATAAGCCGGTATGGGACGGTACAGAACAAAATCTCGAAGAAATAGAAGATTTCCGAGTACATCATAATATTCCAAAAGATAAAACATATGTAATGCCGGCTGGTGATACCAGAGACGAACTAATTAAAATGTATCCTTTGGTGTTCGAAATGGTAGCTGAACATGGATATAATATGACAGGTAGAGATCACATTATTGCTTACGATACAGAAAGAGGAGTGTGATGGGTAAAACAAAACCAAATAGTAATTATATACCGATACTTTACGCTAAATGGTATAGACATCGAATTAAACCAAAACAAAGATGAAAAGTAGAGAAGAAATACATAATAAGTTAATAGAAATGAATGAACATAAAGATGAATTAGCTCATTTCTTAAATAACCCACCAAGTGGGGAAGAATATCTGAAAAAATTTGAAGTTATACAAGAACAACTCAATCAACAATGTAGTATGATTGATTTAATGGAATGGGTGTTGGATATTAAAAACCAAAACAAAGATGATTGAAAAGTTAAAATTATTATTATTTCTTATACTCATTCTTGCACCACTAACATGGAGCATAAACATATGGGCAAAAGGAATCATAAACGAATTAGAAAACCAAAACAAAGATGAGTAAAGAAAAATCATATTGGACAGTAACAACAACATTTGGAAACAATATTAAAATTAATTATATTATAACAAAATGAAGCAAGCATTTTATTTTACAGCAGCATGGTGCGGGCCTTGTCGGATGATTAAACCAAAAATCGAAGCATTGAAATCTCAAGGATTGCCAATTCAAATCATAGATGTCGATCAAGCACCATCCCAAGCCCAAACTTTGGGAATACGAAATGTTCCTACTATTATATTAATGGAAGATGGGGCAGAGAAACAACGAATGATAGGTAATAATATTAACACAGAAACAATCAAACAATTTTTTAATTAAAAAGGAACAAGTTATGGAAATGAAACCGTATGGTGATTATCTTCTATTAAAAGAACAAGAAAAAGCAGAAAAAACTAAAGGTGGTATTATTATCATGGACGGC
>Ga0181591_10003737_pt1 | contig 13282 bp, 11 predicted proteins | sample 071ome_33_FD_133757 | JGI IMG/M metagenome (GOLD analysis project Ga0181591, IMG submission 133757) | Coastal salt marsh microbial communities from the Groves Creek Marsh, Skidaway Island, Georgia - 071412AT metaG (megahit assembly) | ecosystem: Environmental > Aquatic > Marine > Intertidal...
AGTGTTGTGACCAATAGTCTCGATAAGTCCGAATCTTTCTAGGAAGATTAAACCAAGAATAGTGATGTACAGAAGGCATAAGATCTACAACATTTTGAAACCACTGACGATATGCTTCGTCTGCTTGTTCATTTCCTTGTAGTGCAGCCATTCTCGCATTGTGTGCATCTTGTGCATAAAAAGAAGCGTGAGGTAAAATGTCACCGGTTTCATTGTGAATATAATCACAACCGTCTGTACCTGGTGCTGCAAAAGTGTTTCCTTCTTCGTCTTGTTTTCGAAGAGGTGCAGGAATTCCATGCGTAATATGAGGCATGTTTCGACTAAGCCTCCACTTCCATGGATTAACATCCATTCGAACTTTTTCAGGTCCTCCCCAATACTCAATTACTGGTAGCGAAACAATGTCGACCTGCCCTGGGAAGTTAAGAGAAAGCTCATGAATCTTATTGTAGTCTTCTTCATGCACAACTTCATCTGCGTCCATCTGCCAACAGAAGTCAGATTTACATCTTTTACGAGCTTCTGCCTTCTGCAAACCATCATAGACAGCAAACCGTTTATCACTCCAGTCACGAGAAATGAGATACACATTTACCCTAGGATCTTCTTTTGACCAAGCTCTAATGTCCTCTAAGGTACCGTCGTCAGAACCTCCGTCAACAACTACAACTTCGTCACAGAATCCCAACATTGACTCAATGCATTGTCGATATGGATAGCCATGCTTGATGCAGTTTAGTGTTGTTGTGTATCCGCTAATTGTTGGTCTCCACTCCATTGCGTACTTGATACCCTTCCAAAATCTGTCACGTGCCGCAAAGAGATAAGCTTCTGTGTCGAAAGGATCATCTGTTTCAAACCAAATTTCGTGGCAATGTTCAACATTATCGTTAAGCTCAAGTTCACACCCAAGAAGTTTAGCTTCAATCACCATTCTTGGACATGTATCACCACCTGGTGGAAGATAGACATGACCTTCTGACTGAGCTAGCTTTTCAAGCATTTCATCATGACTTAAACCACTGACAACCTCATATTTCTTTCCGTTTTCTTCACACCATTTGATTGCAGCATCAGTTCCTTTGATCCAGGATTCTGAGCCTAAAACAACCCATCCTTCTCGATCATGATTTTTATATTTCTCTTTCAGTTGTTTGATATTAACGAAAGTCTTGTCATCGAAAATGGAACTGAGTACTACGTTGTCCCTTTCCTGAAGAAAAGGAAACATGGTGTGATAGCGGTCTTGTTGTTTTTCTGACATCCACCATAGAGTTTTTGCGCCATAGAGAAAGGCTGAGAAGATTTTTCCTTGCATTTCATTTGCACAGTTACATGATTCACCACCAAGTGCTTCATGTTTTTCAGGTGAACGCCACTTACAAAATTTGTAGTCATACTCAATGACTGAATATTTCATGTTCGCAACAATTGTAGGAATAAGTTCCCAGTTCATTCCTGCGATATTTGTAAAAATCCAGTGAGCATGCTGGTAATTCTCAAGAGTTTTAAGTGTAACATCCTGAGACTTTAATTCTTTTGTGACAAAAGGACTAGCATCAACTAAAGCCTGAGTACTTAGTTCAGCTCCTCCAGTAAGTTCAGAAGCAAAATAATCTGAAACTACAATTACTTGAACTGATTCTCTGTCAGATACTGTATCTGTATTATCTGTTTCTTCTGAGAATGGACTACTGAATGACACTATACTGTTCTCCTGTTAGATAGAATATATTATTACTGAGATTCTGATTCTGTTAGTTAGTAATAGAATATCTAGATAGAATTCTGAATCTGTATAAAACTTTTTTTATTTTACTGTAAAATTATACAGCTCAGTACTGATAGAGTATAGGTTTTGTGAGATTAGAGATTTTGTTTAGATTAGACTAGACTTTAAAATAGGAGTGAAATATTATTATAATTGGCTGTTCCAGTCATATTCCCAAATACACGCGACTTTAACCCAAGTATCTGTGTTTGAAGTTAAGCTAGACCAGGTTTGTTCAATCGTAATTGCTTCTCCCTCTTCAATATAAGCATTAATTCCTGAACCGTATGTTATTGTACCTGTGTCTCCGGACGTGCCATATGGGTACCCAATATCACCCCAAGTTACTGTTATTGAGTCGGTGGTAGCATGAGTTGTTAAGGTACCGCTGATGCCTCCGTCATTATCGCCTCCTTTTTTAACAGTTATAACAAAAGAAGGGCTACCTAGGTCAACAGTTAGTCTGACTTTTACACCCCTAAGTCTCATTCTGCACGGTGCAATAAAATAAAAACGATCTGAGTCTTGTGCACCCACAGTTGGGTCAGTATACGTATCAGTATAGCTATAGCCGGTTGCTGGAGGTGCTAGCACTATAGTTGGGTTGTCAGTGTCATTAGATAAAAAATAATCGTGCCAAGTTGCACCCAGTGTATATCTAGAATATCCTGTTACGTTTCCTGTTACGTTTCCAGTCACATTTCCAGCTGTAATATTTCCCCAAATACCGTTAACATCGGTTCCCATCGATGCAAAACTGCCCCAATCAGAAGAATCAGGTATGCTCCATCCGGATGCATCATAGTTGCCATCATCTACCCCATCGTCTGAAGATAGTATTAATACGTTAATGGATGTGTAACTTCCTGATCCTTTAACCCAAACCTCAGCTCCACTCAATCCATTGTAAGTTAATTTTAAGTGAGTATCAGGATCGAATGCAGTGTTAGACGAAGTTCCTAAAATTTGTTGGCATGTTAAGTACGTCCAGCTAGTGTCTACGGATGACGTGTTATTATCGCGTGCATACCTTCCGTGCAACATATAAACTTGTGAAGACCCATCAGGAGCTGCCGAACTGTAACCCATGGGGGTGTAATGAACTATTGCTGTAAATTCAGCAGCCTCGTAGACTCCTGAAAGACCTGCTTGTTCTAAAATTTTTATCCACCCATTACTACTAGCAGTACCTCTAGTAGGATCTAGTTGTGAACTTAAAGATGTCTTAAATCCTCTATAGCTGTGTATTGGCATTATATTTCTCCATCTACAGGTTGTAGCATCATTTTGTATTTTTTGCCGGTAATATTGTTGATTACATATAAACTGTCTTCACCCTCTTGGATTGTCCAGTTTCCGCTAGTACCATCAACATCGTTACCTCTACCTTCATTGCACAAGTTTAAGTCGTTTGTGTAGATATTAGCAAATCTATTTGTTGAAGATCCTAGATCGTAAGAGTTGTTAGTGTCAGGTATAATTGAACTTTCAACCTCAATAACACCCGTACCTTTTGCTGCAAGAATTAAGTCAATATTTGTATCAACACCGACTGAACTGATTTTAGGTGCATTGGTTGTAAGTGCTCCATAGATATTGATGTGGTTTGTAGATCCACCACCTTCTACAGTAAAGCTTAATAAGTCATTTGCAAATCCTGTATGAACGATCGTTGATATTTTAGGATCAGATAGTATTGGATCATTTAGTGTCTTGTTTGTTAGAGTTTGTGTCCCAGTTAGAGTAGCTACTGTGCTATCGATTGAAAATGTAACAGCGTTTCCAGCACCTGATGTATCGATACCTGTACCGCCTGTAAATGTCATTGTCTCAGAGTCTAGGTCGATACTTAATGCACCACCTGAGTCTGCCTGAAAGTCTAAGTCTTGTGCAGTAACTTGACTATCTACGTAATCTTTGACAGCAGCAGAAGTCGGCAAAGTAGTATCGTTGTCATTCGAACTTATTCCTTCTGCCTCTGTTACAATTGACGAAGCTTTAAAGTTATCAACTTCAATATTTGACAATGTGTTACTGTCCGCATCAATTGTTTTGTTTGTAAGTGTTTGAGCTGCAGCCAAAAGAGCCAAAGTATCACTAGCTACATTAGGTACTGAGTGTCTTGAGGTTGAATCAAAAGAAATGTTGTCTGTGTAGACGTCTAAGTAATTTCTTCCATTTTTACCGAGTGTTAAAGTGCTATCAGCATTAGGAACTAAATTATTACTAGTTGTTATTTCTGTGTGGTCAATAATCAATGAATCAGACCAGGTTTGATTTCCGGATCCGGATGATCCTAGGGGATAAGCAACTCGAAGCTTTATGCTGCCTGGATCTCCAATTCCTGTTCCTCGACCGCCTCTGATTATTAAATCTTTCGCGGCAAGATCATTACTTCCTAGTCTGTCTTGAGGTTGAATTGCAATATCGTCAGTGTCGTCTCTTCCTAATATTAGCACATCTGTTCTGATGTTAGATGACGGATGACTTATAAGCATACCTTCTTCTAGAGTGGTACCGTCTGTTAAATTGACCACGAATCTACTACGTTGCGTTATGCCTAATTCAAAGCTAGCAGCTGCTTCAATTGCAATATTACCGGTTTCTGCCCAGTTTACTCCGGAGTTTTCAGATCCCCAAAAACTCATCTTTCCAAAAGGTTCGCCGACTGTGATTGTTGAATCTTGTCGCCTAAACTCAATGTTAGGAGTACCTGATGTATTTTTAAGAGAAACAGATCCTGGAGTCTGAATGTCTATATCGGTACCATCACCACTAATAAAAGAGTTTGATGAGTTGGCAAATCCTAATTTAACACCTGATGCCAACGTAACATTATTGTTGTTGGGGTCCAGTGTTGCTTTAACAGTTCCACCGCTATTCTGAACCTCAATGTCGTTTCCTGCGCTAGCAATAATAGCTGCATTGGCAGACTTAAAACTAATTTTACCATCTAGATCGACATATCCTTCATCATCCTTTTGGCCAACAGTCATGACAAATGTTGTGGGAACAGAAGACATATCTACGTTTCCGTCGCCATCTATTGTGTATTTACCTCTAATATATGCTTCGCCTAGGAGAGCAGAATCAGATGAAAGTATAGACCTTCTTCTTTCTCCTCCTGTGTTGGAATCGTAATTAGATCGAACAGCAGCTGTAGGTGAGTTAATGTCCGGAGCAATTGTACCAGACACAAAAAACATAATATCAGATGGGTCATTTAGACCGTTATGACTATAAAGCTCGTCTGGATATGTTCCGCCTACTGATCCGGATCCGATAAGTGCTAGACGATATGTAGATGCTAATGAGTTTCTATCTGAGCCGGAGCCTCCAGCTGATGATATTGCTGAATTATCTACAGAACCTGCCGCCAAATCCGAAAGAGTCACCGAAGCGTTGGAAGCATCAGAAAAAATAAGATTACTTGATGCGTCTCTTGATACAGCAGGATCTGTTCCTGTGCCTAAAAATGTAATTGCCCCTGTATCATTAGGACCCACATTGACGCTAGCCAGTGTGAGACCGTAAATTGTTGTAGATGTAACACCGCTCTTACCGATGGTAATTGTAGATGCTTCGTCTGTTCCGATATTAATAGTACCGTTGTCGGATGATCCTGCTTCGATATCAAGTGTGTTTGATGCAGAAGAATTTACAAAGTTTGTTGCTTCTCTGAACTGAATCTTGTTTGCTGTAGGCATAAGAAGCGAAGCTTCGCTAGTATCAAATCTTGCAATCTCTGTGGCTGTTCCTCCGGGTGCTGTTTGGAACACAATATCATTTGTGTGATTTGCTAATAAGACTGTTTCTAGATAGGATATACCATCATATCTTCTAGACACATTAAACACCGGCAATGTTCCTGCTTGTGTCTTAAAGTTTGCTGCTGATCCGTATAGATTTAGAGCACCGCCGGCAGAAACTGTAATTGGTCTATTTGAAGTAAAGTTTACGTTGTTAGACCCACCTTGACGCTCAATAAAAGTAGAAGTATCACCGATGCAAAGCTTAGTTTCTTCAGTAGTGTCGGTACCGTTCCGGAACAAGAATTGGTCCGCATCTGCACCACCGGTTTGAAACGTCATGTCGTTGGCAGTAATTACCGTCATGTTATTTGAACCGTCAACCTCGACCTTGTTTGTGTCTGCACCAAAAGTCAAACCAACCGAAGCAGGAATATTGACATCGCCTAATGTGGTTAGATTAATATCACCTCCGGAAGCGATTGTTATATCTGTTCCGTCTCCTGTAATATATTCTGTTGAATCTTGAATCTCAAGCTTCTGTGCCCTTATTGTTGTGAGAGTCATATCAGACAAATCAGTAGAAGTACCGCCAGACGTATCTTTTAAACCAAAACCCCATGTGTCATTAGCAACTCTACCTATTACTAGGTCTGAATCAGCAGCTGAACCACCTTGCTCTAGAACAATTCCTCCGTTTTGGTTTGATGCTGAAGCTCCACTAGCCATGAGTATGACAGGATCTTCGACTGTTAGATTTGTTGTATCTAAAGTGGTAGTAGTACCGTTAACTGTTAGGTTACCGCCAACTACTAAGTCATTGCTAATATTAACCTCGCTCGAAGCATTAATATCAACAGTAGGTGCAGTAATTTCTATTTCAACGTCTGCGTCTATATCAAGTTGACCGTCCACAGAAGAATGAACAGAAATATCACTGTCTCTAAACTCTAACTTATGGACTGTTTCCATCCTAACGGAGGGTCTAGTATTGTTTGCATCTCTCCAATTTTTAAATGTAAAAACATTAGCAACAGCATCTGTTGCCCCGTCTCCGAATCCTGTCCACTGAGTATCATTTGCGCTTCCTTGCATGAAGAAAAATACAGACTGTGTGGAGGCAGATTCCGGATTTTTAAATACCCATTTAGCAGCACTAGAGCCTAAATTTAGCCACCCATCAGCGTCTAGAGATAAGTGACCATTAAGACCATTATTGTCATTCGTTGATAATGTTGTCGAGCCGTTAGTGTCTACAACTATATCAAAAAAGTCCGATGAGTTGCTATTGTCGTGGATTTTAAAGCTTGTATTATCGACATCAAAGTCGAATACAGTAACACCTTGCCCATCATCCATTTTGACGTTTCCGCCGTCTGCACTTAATTGAATATCTAGTGCGGAATCTAGTGTAATGCCACCGGCTGTAGCTTCCAGCTTGATAGCACCATCTGAGGCACCAGCTTCGGTGGTCCCTTGAGTATTCTTAATTAAAATCTTCTCATCAGAACCACCATTTGTCGTAATATCTATTGCACTAGCATTATTGTAAGTTGTCCCTATGCTAACAGGACCTGCAACAGCATCAATTAAAACCCCTGACGTTCCACCATTAATATCTACACCAGAAGTACCATTGATTATAGCATTTGGTGCTTCCCATGTTGTGCTACCGTCAGATATTACCGTAAACGTTGAAGCATTAGCTCCATCATATGAAAGCTTTAATTGAGTGTCGGTAGAAAGTATTTCTAGCTTTGCATCGGGATCATCTAAGCCGATGCCGACGACACCTTTATTTGCACCTCCATGTGCAACATCAGGCTTAATAACCAAAAGTGGGTCAGGATTGTTAGCATCATTTACATCAACTTGTGGGTCTGTTCCTGACCAAAATACAGAATCTATAGAACTTAAATTTCCAGTTCTTGGGTCTGTAATTCCAGGTATACCCTGGTCTGAAATAATCGCAGTCTTACCAACAGACAATCCTTCGTTTTCATTAACAAAGATAGAACCTGAAAGAACAAGTGAGTGATCAATTTGGTCATTCATGGAGGTTGTCGTTATGCTAATTCTCTGTCGTTCAGCATAAAGTGTTCCTGAAACAACCACATCACCTAAAAACAGGACAGACTCACCATCAGCGCGCTTATATCTATTTGAGCTAGCACCGTCAACTACTAACCATGGGTCGGTACCTATTGATGTTTTCTTAAGAAATAAGTCACCAACGTCTGGAGGAGTAGCCGCAGATGGATCTGTTATTGTACCAGCGAAATCAGCAGATCCACTTTTCATAATAGCTATCTGGACGTTTGTTCCGGAACCTCCAATAGCACCATCGCTTCTACCGATAATCTTGTTTGTTCTTACCTGTTGTGCTCTAAAATCTTTAGACATTATATTCCTCTCTTAGGTACCGGGAACAGGGCCGATAGCTCTCCATAAAATCTGTATGTTTGCATAATCACCACCAGAATTTTCAGTTTCTAATTTAAACGACCATAAGCCCGAGGCTTTTGAAAGTTCTGTTACGATACAATTGGCGTTTGAAGAAGGTAAGTCTAGACTACCACTTCCAGGTCCGCCTGAAGATGTTGATAAAGGTGCTATGTTTGCATTAATCGTAGGTGTTGATGTAAAAGGACTCTCTAGAGTTATGATGGCAGTACCGTCATCGCCGACAGTCGCTTCACCTGTTTCTATCATGAGAGTTTTAAACCTAGCCATTTTTAGCTAAACCTAATTGCCTGAACGTTAACAGTTCCTGTAAACGTATCTGAAAACATAAGCGTACACCCGGTTGTAGTAATATTACTAATCCACATATTAACATTAGCCTGATCAGGGTTGCTACCGCCTTCTAAAATTACAATAGTCGCAGTTACATTAGGTTTTGATGTGAAAGCAGTTTCCCACTCTACAAAAAACTCTTCTGCATTTGATATACTAACAGACAGAACTTCCATGTCAAAATCCTTGTCACTCATGAGCTGAGTTCTTGGAAGGTGTCTAGTATAAGGATACTTCTTCGTCATTCGAGAAATATCTCTAAATTTAAGTTTAAGCTTTGCCACTCTGATCTCCTGACATTCTTGCTAGAATAAGTATGTCATCCTTTGACTGGGTTATAGAGATCGTGATGCTAGAGTTGCTAATTTTGACCTTTCGCCTCGTGGTAAGTGAATATGTGCCATAAGTTCACTTTCTCTAAGACGATCAATAACAATTGAAAGACCGTTGCTTTTCTTGTCGATATATGGCGTGTCGATTTGATCAGTATCTCCCATCAAAACGATTTTTGAACCTTCACCTACACGGGTAATAACAGTCTTAAGCTCATGTATAGTTGCATTTTGTGCTTCATCCACAATGATAAAAGCATTGTCGAAAGTTCTACCTCTAATATAGCTCAAAGGAGCGATATCGATTTGACCTTTTTCGATCATCATTTGAAAGTAGGACATGCTTTTAAACACGTGGCGGAAATTGTCAACTAGGGGTGACATCCAAGGAGCCATCTTTTCATTCATATCACCTGGAAGAAAACCAATGTCTCTACCTACAGGTTCCATGGATCGTGTAACGACAATCCTCTCAACCTTCTTTTCATTAAGTGCTTCAAGAGCTGTCATTAATGTAAGAAAAGTTTTACCTGACCCAGCAATACCGGTCAGGCAAACTAGCGGAATATCAGGACAATTAAGTGCATGCATTGCAAATCTTTGCTCTTTATTCCTAGGCATGATATCGTGGACCTTTGGATTGTTAATCTTTATCGCACTTCCATTTTTCCAAAGTGCAAGACATGAACCTCCACTGCCCCCCTTGCAAACTAAAAAGCAGTTATTAAAGAGTCTGTCATCGTCAATATCGACAATGTTGTGTGTATGAAGATCATTTATCATATCATCAGATACGGAGATTTGAAGCAGACCAGCTTCTTCTTCCTCCGTCCACGTATCAATATGGTCTGCGTAATAATCCTCAGCAGCGATCCCCAGAGCATCACATTTTACACGAAGGTTTATGTCTTTCGTGACAACGTGCACATCATCGCCCTGTTCCTTAAGCATTAAGGCGCTAGCAATAATTTTATTGTCGCCTCTACTTTGGTCTAGGTCAAGTTCTTCTAGATCAATATCACTTTCTCTTGTAAGAATTCTGATTGTTTGTCCGCTATCAAGCTTGACCCCCATATCGAGTCTTCCGTCTTTTCGAAGTGTGTCTAGAAAACGATTGATGTAACGAGCAGACTCACCTAGTATTCCTTGTTTTTCTTTAAAACGATCTAATTCGTCTAGAACTACCATTGGAAGTACTACGTTATTGTCTGCAAAAGAATGCAAAGATTGCTTATCATAAAGCAACACGCTAGTGTCTATTAGAAATGTCTTGACAGTCAAGTATTATGCCTCTCAAATGTACATATAGAAATTCAATCTATATTATTCACACATGTAAATAGGTAGAATTCAATGAATAATGACTTAACAGACCAAATACTAAACAACACAACATGTTTTAAAGAGCACCAGAAACACAATGTTCCTTGCAAGAAAACTAGTTGTCGACACTGGATGTCGTGTGAAAATTTTCAAAATTGTTCAATATTGGCGGCAAATATAGGTCCCCTCACCCTTCAAGAGATCGGGGACATATTCGGTGTTACTCGAATGAGAATTTGTCAAATTGAAAAGACTGTGATACAAAAACTGGCAAATAAGTCTAAGATATCACCGGATGATTATGATTGACCACCTAGAAGAGTGAGAGCAATCAAACCTGGAAGTTTATTTTTGACGTATACACCGGTAAACAAAGTGTCTGCTCGTCCACCAACATATGAAAATGCTGACTCTAGACGATTGCTAACCTCAGGATTATCTGCCATGTCAGGTGTAACTACCAGAAGAAGTACACCAGTAGAAGAGTTTCCTGAAGGTTTCGGGCATGGTGATGACTTAAGACATCCTTGATAAACTTGAGACCCTAAATCTTGAGAAGAAACATCTCTAAGAACTGTAGAACCAATAATCATTCTACCGTCACATGCAAGACATTTTTCCAAGTCTTTTGAATCAAAAGTTTGAATAGGTGAATTCTCATCTGCCAACTTAAGAACTTGCCAAAGAAGCTTTGCAAAGTTTTTGTTAGCTGCAGGATACATGTTTAACATTCCAACTTTACCACGAAGAAGCTGCAATTGCTTCTCATTATCAATCAAGATATGTGGATGTGATGAAACGTCTGACAAACATGACTCAAAATTTGTCTTAATAGTTGGGTTTAAGAGCTCTTGTGCACTTGGCTTTGAAACAACATAAACAACTTTACCAACAGCCTCAATCGATTGTAGATATCGTGTAATTGGTTTGTGAAGCTCATAAGCTGCAGATCCTGTTCCGCCTCCGCCACCAGCCAATACAAACACCCAGTCAGTCTGACCAATACGTGTTCTAAGTGCATCTTCGACCATGGCACCATTATCAGCTAGGACCTTTTTGCCTAAGGCAATGTCCTTACCTACACCATCAGCGCCAGGAAGAAGTAAAAAGTTTTCTTTGTCAACACCTGAAGGTTGGTCTTTTTCGGTAGTGTTAACTAAAAGTGTCTTTGAAAATCCTAAGTCCAAAAATGCTTTTGCTAATTTACCACCACCGCCACCTACTCCAATGAAAGCACACTTGATTGCACATCGTGCGCTATTTTCAGGTAGAAGTCGATCGTCTCCTGCAGGGTCGTCATCGTATGCTTCAACAAAATCAAAATCATCTCCGTCAAAGTCATCATTGATGTATTCGTCATCGTGTTCATTATCACTCATGATTTTCTCCTCGATAATAGTTTCCACAACTTCATCTTTAGTCATCTTTTTAGCAGGCTTACCCGGCTTGTTGACCAATGATTTAATAGATGAAGCCATGATTTCTCCGAAGTATAAATATACAGCTGGTGGAGGTGGGGGGAATCGAACCCCCGTCCTAAACTTTTCAAATAATACGTCGTTCACAAGGTTAGCCGGTTTTGAATAGATCCGGCAACTATTTTACTTACTTCTTATTGACAAAAGCCAGAAGCTTTTCAGCCTCTTCCAAAATATCTTCTGTTGTATAAGGCTGAACGGGCTGTCTTGTACCTTCCGGCTTAAGATGCTCATTCTCAAATTGTCGCTGAACTCTAGACTCAACGATTCCAATTGCCATTCCTAGCAAATCTGTACGCAGCTCATAGCCACTTTTTGTCGAATTACCCATGATTTTCTCCTTTCTGTGTGTATGTGCGTGTAACACATGGGTTTATGTAGTATTAAAAGGTTTCCACTTAACTCTAGGTGACTGCCTTTTTATACAATTTAAAGCGCGACTTTTTGGTAACAAGGGAAGTCGCCACCCCCGCAAAACTAAGCCGCTAGGGCATAATCCTGAAGTTCAACATCATTGTTGGCACTTATTTTTTTAAGCGTTTTTACAGTGACCATCGCTTCCCACTGCCTTGCACGTATTATCTTCGGAGCCTAGTCGAAACCAGACACCCCCCGAAACTGTATCAACCTTTTCTTGTCTTCTCTTCTTCGATTGTAAGTTTAACAAGATCGGCTGCTGCGTTCTTCAACGCTCTCAATCCTTTTCTAGAACGAACACCAGCTGATGCATTACCTGATGCATTTTTGTGAACATCTAGATCAATTGATTCAATCAGAGTTTTAATCTCTGTCCATTTATCTAAAATCTGCGACATTTTATACCTCCTGTCCGTCTAGAATAATTCCGTTTGTATCATTCGCAGTTGTTTTTTCTTTGACGGCGTCAACAATTTTCACCATCAATTCACGATTTTCCAGCTCAAACGCCAGAAGTTCAATTACCTTAGCAACTTGAAATTGAGTGACACCATAATTCATAATTTCATGAACTATCTGCCGAGCAACAAAAGATTCTGCTGCGTCTTTTTCTGACATGTCTGACTTCAAGTCGTCCATAATAACCTCAATATGTGACAATAGAAATTTTAGACCTACCTTCTATTTGAAGCGCTTTGCCTGTAATTTCATCGTCAGCCTCGTCTCTAGTAAGGGTGATAATAGTCCCCCACTGTTCGTTGTTAAGTATAAACTCAGCATGCTCCCACGCAGGAAGGTCACACTGATACGATTCAAGCACTCTAACAACGTCTGCAGGAAGTGTTAACGACAAATCATCGATTGACTTGATTGACTTTAAATCTTCCTTATGAGTAATAATTTCAGATTTGCAAATGTCATATACTTTGTGAATGATTCCACAATTATTACATTGAGCAAATTTAGCAACTACTGTATCACTATCGTCTATTTCAGAGAACACAACAAACTTATGATAAACTGTGTTTGCAGCTCTTCTGTATTGAGGCAATATACAATGGCACTCAACTAGATGTCGTTGTCCTCTAGGCATCTTAGGTTTTCTTTTTGCCTCGAGTAGACTTCGTCTTTGTTGTTTCATCTGTTGTTGCTTCGGATGCTACCTTTAAAATAAAGTCGACACCACTGTTAAAGCTTGTCTCCAAGCTTGCATTAACAACAGCAAGTACTTGTCGAACCTGTTCATCAGATGCAAACTGTACAGCGTTTTCTGATCTTGCTTGTAGCAAATCTGTAGCAACACGATTCTTGGAAACTTCCAAAAGGTCAAATGTTGCCCTTCCTAGTTTATTCTGCAGTGACATACAAATATCCTCCTCACTGAATGATAAGTATTGTATAAAGCTATATGTG
>Ga0181591_10003740_pt1 | contig 13276 bp, 6 predicted proteins | sample 071ome_33_FD_133757 | JGI IMG/M metagenome (GOLD analysis project Ga0181591, IMG submission 133757) | Coastal salt marsh microbial communities from the Groves Creek Marsh, Skidaway Island, Georgia - 071412AT metaG (megahit assembly) | ecosystem: Environmental > Aquatic > Marine > Intertidal zone...
AGCTTGGTCTACTTCTCCAACTAGCAATAAATCTAGTGGAGATTGCGAACCGATGAAATTACCACTGTAAAGTAATAAATCGACACTTCCGAGTTTTTTGATTTTGGAAGTGATTTTTTGAACAGGATTTTTAGTTTTGTTTATAATATTTGCCAAATCGTCGATTATCAAACAAGATTGATTGAGATAGTAAAATTTCTTACGATTTTTGACTTTGGCAGATAGAATTCCAATTTTTTTGAGGTTTTCGAGTTCTCGTCGGATTGAGTTGATTTGTTCGTTTAGATCGCGAGTGAGTTGGCGAATAAAAAACTCTTCACTCGGGTTCTCAATAAAGACTGTTAGAAGCTTTACGCGAACCGACGATGTGAAGAGTTGTTTAAGCATTTGGACTCAGTATAAAAGATTTATACATATCTTAGAGCAGGTAATTGGAGAATGCAAATGAAAATTATGACAATCTTTGCAAACCTTATGAAATGTACTCTGCAACTAATTTATCAAGCAACATACTGTTTTTGAGAACCGCTAGTGCTTGCGCATTTTCTCTGTAGTATTTTTCTACGTGTTCTTTGATCTCTTCTGGTGCTTTGTCAACTTCTTGCTTGAGTTTTGCGTCGACATCGGCGTCAGTAATTTCTAGTTTTTTGGCAGTTACAATAGCATCAATAATTAGTTTGAGTTTGGCTCTTTCTTCGGCTTGTGTTTTGTATGTTTCGTTGATTGATTTACCTTCTTTGTCTGACATCATTTTTTCGTATTGTTCTAGAGTTAAACCTTGTCTTTGAAGATTTTGAGCAAGTTCTTGTTTGAGAATATACATTTCATCATTGATAACAAGTTCCGAAAGCTCAAATTTGAGGTTTTTCAGGAATTCATCGTAGAGTTTTTCTTCGACTTCTTTTTTGGCTTCAGATTCTTTTTTGTTTTCCAATCTTTCTTTAACTTCTTTTTCGAACTCGGCTTTGGTTTGTTTTTTGTAAGAAATTTTTTCGATTGTTTCTTCGTCTAGCTGAGCTTCGATTTTGTTTTCGATTTTGTTAACTTTGATTTTGAACGTAACTTTTGCAGCTGCTAGTTCTTTGGCGTGGTAATCTTTTGGAAAAGTTACTTCGAATTCATGTTCGGCGTCTTTTTTCAGACCAACTAGGTTTTCTTCGAAACCTGGAATGAACATTTTGTCACCAATAACAATTGGGTGGTTGGCACTTTTTGTGTTTGGAATTGACTTACCGTCCTTGTCGAAACCTTCAAAATCTACAGAAACTCTGTCGCCTTGTTTAGAAGCTCTGTCTACTTCTTCAAATTTAGCCGCTTTTGAAAGCATGTGGCCAATCTCTTCGTCTACTTCTTTTTTAGTAACTTTGGCTTCTGTTTTTTTTAGTTTGATTTTGTCTAATGGTTTTAGATCGATTTCTGGTTTAACTGCAATCACAAAAGTGATTTCAACCGGATCTTTAGAAGTAAATTCAACACTTGGTTGAGCGATTGGTTCGATTTTGTTTTCTGTAAGAACTTCTTGGTAAATATTGTTTAGCTTTTTTTCTAGAGCGTATTCAATAAGTACGTCTTTGCCATATTGTTCTTCGACAATATTTGTTGGAACGTGGCCTTTTCTAAAACCTTTCATTTCGATTGTTTTTCCCAATTCTTTGGCTGCATACTCTGTATAAGATTGGATTTGCTTGTCGTCAAAGCTAACTACCACTTTGATTTCTGAGCTTTTGGTATTTGATTTTTTAAATTTCATTTTATTTAAGCGATTAAAAAAGTTTGCAATAGAATAACAAATCTACTTGCAAAATGTAAATAGATTTTGCAATTTTTGGGGGTTTGTGTTATAATTTAAAAAATATAATCCACCCAAAAAATGTCAGATCCAAACAAATTCCCTAGTTTGACTGGAAGGCACGTGAGTCCAGAAAGCCAAAGACTAGGATATGATAACGAAATTCGAGAACTTAGCACTTATAGCAACAAGATTTCTCTTAAAGAAATTTCGGAGTCTCTCAAAGGCAATGGAGCCTATCTTGAACTTGTGAACGTAATTGGTCGGGTTGAATTTCAGGAAAACTTTGCCTCTTATCTAGCAGAAAACTTGCGAGGAGTTATTTCTGGAATTAAAGACTTGGAAGGTCCTGCTGACATTCGAGATCTCAATCGGCAAATAATATCTAATATCGATTCGACTTTGCTACCACTGTGTGATGCCTCCAATGACCCCGGAGATGTGATTGATACCATTATGCAATTTATTGAAACTGAAGTTTCTGGCCGTACACTTACTGGAGTAATTGCCAATGAAATAGAATCAGCTGCTTTGGATGCTATTGTCGATGCCTATGGAAATATTCACGGTCAAATCGAAAAAAACTCGTATGCTTTTTTGGACAACTTGGCTGATACTGATAAAGCCGAGGTAAACAAGCTATTAGCTGCCATGGGTTATGGTAAACTGGAGTCACTCAGCTCGAATACTGAATTATTAGACACCCTTGCTGCTGTTGTATCTATTGTTGGCATTTCTGAACTTGGCAATGTGCAAACATCGATAGTTAATATGTTTGCCGAAAAATCCACCGAAGCAGCCAAGCAAAAACAACAAGCTCAATTGGGATTAGAAAAGATTAAAAACTTGGTTGAGCGTATTAGTTCTACAGACGCCTCGGGGCAAACTGCACTAATTAGCACTCTTAATTTGGAGGTTGCTCGCTACAATGCACAATGGGGTCTAACTGCCGGCAATGAGATTGATGCAAGTAAATTACTTGTTGATAATGATGCCCAGTTTGATAGCAGCAAGTTGACAGTTGCGGCTGTGCTTGAGTTGCCGTACTCACTGGCCCAGGCAGAAAGCACCTGGCGTCACTTTAATCTAATATTAACAAGTCTTGCCCCTATTGATAGCGCAGCCTTTGACAAAGCTTACGCTGAACTGTCTGCGCAAATGGGTAGTAAATATCAACTACTGGACAAGGACCGCTTTGTCGATACCGAAACCGAACTTAAAGACAAATCTTCAAAACCAAGCATCTGGGAGGTGCTGGGCCTAACTCCTGTACCCAATGCCTATGCCGATCTAGAGCAAGCAATCTTGCCTAGCACTGAGCCCGAATGGCCTAAGCATTTGGCAAAATTAAAGAAAGATTACAACTTAGATTTGAGTTACGAGCAACTGACTACCACAGACAATAGTGGCCAAAGAGCCTACGAACCTGCCCAAATAGATGTCCCGGCTCTTTTGGGGATTGCTGGTGGTAATAACTTTGCAAGCTTTGAGCAAGCTTATAAAAAAGTTCAAGCTGCTACTGACATGACTGCTGCCGAGGCTCAACTTACTGAGCTAAATAAGTATCTTGTGAATGGCAAACACAAACAGGTTACGGATTTTTACGATGTGACAACTACATATACGCAAAAAGCCCTAGCACCTACAAACGTGTTTGAAGCTATGGGGATTGCCGGAATTGATGATTCAAATGGTCTTGCCAAGGCCTTGGCACCGGGTACCGGTGTGGATCCGCTGCAGTTTTGCAGTGAATTGCAAACCAAACATGGCATTCGATTAGATGCCAACGACATTGTGAGTGTGCATGGCCAAAAGGTCGAAAACCCAGCTGAGATTCAAACAATGATGCAAAAGATTGAGCAGGTTAGTCTGCCTAAACAAGCTAACGTTAGTTTAACAACCCAACAAGCTTGTATGGCTTTGCGTGCAGTTACTATTCAGCAAACTGCCAGCCAGCTGCCAGAACCAGTCAAGCTGAGTAATGATTTGGCAATGAAAGCGGGTGTAATCTCAATGGTACAAAACTCCATTCGCTCCAAGATTGACAAAGTCAGAGCACCTTTTGGTGTTAGTAGCGTCAACGCTCAAGAAATTCGTGAATCGGGTGATAAACAACGTATTTCTCGATTAAAAACAGAAATGTACGAAACTACTTTCACAGAAATCATGCATGCGATCGCCTTAGATTTTAGTACTACTCAAGCTAGTTATAATCAAAAACTTCAAGTGGCTCTAGATGGGTTGGCGCGAGGTTTTGATAGAGCAACTTTTGAGTCAGTGATGTCTCAGTTCCAACCAGCGTTAGTATTGAAAATTTGTGCGGAACTTAATTCATTTACAACTGGTAACCGGGCTAAATCAGACACAGATAATCGCAAAGTTATCTATCAATCGGCCGAAGATGTGGCACTGGTGAATAGATTTACCAACTACGCCATGGATCTGGTGCAAAATAGCTATGCAAATGACATTGTCAATCAAGCTCATGTGGAATTTAGAGATGGCATGACACAAATGGATAAATTGCAAATCTTAACAAACTACCAAACTCAAAAAAACAATGTAATGTCGAATATTACATCTGAGGCCTTTCATGGCTCTAATGCTCCGGTGCAATACCGATTTCAGCCAGAGGTTCGCGATGCATTAAACCAAAGACGTCTCCAAAAAGGATGGAGCTTAAACGACTCAGATTCACAAAGAGAAATAGCTTTGGCTTCAAGTAGAGATAGTAGAGATTGGGGCAAAGCCAGGGCACTAGCTGCCGTAGGCGGCGTGAAAAGCTGGCGCACTGCGGCTCGTGGAACATCTGGCTTGTGGAGTGCTGCTAAATGGCTGGTAAACCCTACAAAATATCAAACTGCGGCCAGCTATATTGGTTCAGGCCTTGGATATGTTGCTAGTGCACCATTTAGGCTAGCTGGAGCGACAATCGCCCTGCCTTTCAGAACAATTGGTTACTTTGGTAGTAAATTCAGACAAGGTCTGGGTATCTAGATAAACTAATATCTAGCACAAGTTGAGCAGGCTGCAAGCTTTGTAAATTGCTCAGAAAAAAAATTTCAAATAAAATTAAAATAATCATAATCCCCCTAAAATGAGTAAATTCATGGATATGCTAATGGACATGCCAAAATACTTTCAAGAGTATTATGCGCAAGTGATCCAAAGGCTGGAACTTGAGAACCTAACAATTCCAGAACAACAACTGGTTGAACAATTGGTTGATTCTATGTTTATAGATGCTATTACTTTGGCTTGCGCCAACGTGCTTGAAGAAAGCGAGCTACTGGAAATAGAAACTTATATTGCTTCGCACCCGCATGTGTCTTTGCACGATGCGTATTTTGCGGCTGCCAGTCACAAAGAAACTATCGATGAACAAGTTCAACTAGAACTACAAAAAGCAGTCGTCGATATTGAAAAAATGTATAAGGCTCTCTAACAAAACGCCCATATATTTATGGCACTCAAGCAAAGTCGCCTTCTAAATGCAAGGGCATAAAGCAAAGTCGCCTTCTAAATGCAAGGGCATAAAGCAAAGTCGCCCATTCAATTTACTAAAAATTAATCCCCTTCTCCAATGAGCAAAAGCCCAAGTTATGACTGTATGAATTTGGCCTTGGAAGCATACGATATTCAGCTTCAAGATTCTAATTTATTGCAATTACTAGATGAACACTTCTCTGAATTTTCAGAAAAATTAACACAAGATCATTTACGCAATCCTTTGATTGAGAAAGTAGTTGAACTACTAAATAAAGTAGGGTTTAGAAAAGGAGCCCAAACTATTGACGATTTAAATAAAAAAATCCAACCTGATGCCCCTAATCGCAACGAGCTTATTAAACAATTAGCTGAGGAACTTAACCGATTTAATGATTTAGCTAGACACACCCTGGATTATAGCACTATAAGACAGGATATTCTGCCAGAGTTGAGTGCTGAAGGTTTTCTAAAGCATTTGGACAAGGCAGCAATTAGTGGATCTTATGCTCTAGGAGGTGTGGGCTTATTTAGTGCGCTGCTATCAAAGAGAGGGCGTGCAATTGGAATGGCCGGTGGTGCCGTAGTAGGTGCTGCCAAATTAGGTTTTGACGCTTTAACTAAATCAGAAGTGCAACATGCAATGATTCCAAATGCACTAAAAATCATCAAACACTTCAAGCTAGAAAAGGCAAATGTTTCTATGATCAATGCCATTTTTTATGGTTTTTTTAAAGATAAAAACTTAGCTCGGGTTAGTATTTCCCAAATTGAAAAGTTTTTAGAAGCTGGTACACAAAACAAAGATTTGATAATTGATCGCTCACCATATTTACGTCCATATTATTCGAAACTCTCGTTTGATCAGCAAGCAGAATTCAGAGAGGTTCTGGCTTCGATAGTAAATGTACTCAAAGAAGATGAGGCTTATAAGGCTTTAAATTACAGCCAAAAAAAATCTAGATTGTTTGCATCGGAGTTGTTTAGACATATTAATAATTCGACGGACATTGTGGGCTATAGCCGTGACGAACTTAATCCAAGACTCAAAATGCAAATCAACGATTATAATTCCGATGCGTTTCAAGAGGCTCAGGTTTCTGCACTATATATTATTACTGCGAATTTGTTGAATGTTGAAAAATTAGAAGCACTCACAGCTGATAATTTACTTAGTGGATTGGTTCGAGATTATGATGGTAACGCTTTTACTAAAATTAGCTTACCTGCATCCCCAGAAACAGCAAAAAACCTTGTTGAGGGTAAGATTGTGGAATTATTGGCAACTCAGGGACTGAAGAGTTACGGTTTGGTCACTGTATATCACACCTCAAAAGGGAGCGGTACTAACACAGTTTACCACGTAAGTCTGGGGCCTGTGGGGGCCCTAACAGATGATCCTCGAACTTTTATGGGCAATCGATTGTCGTATAGTTTTAGTGCAGCTGGAGAACACTTGGTTAAGTCTGTGGACAAGGCTAGCTTTCAATACAATGCTTTGGATCACTATGGCCTTTTGAGGCTTAAATTTGCAGGTGTAACAAGTACATCAGCACAGATACTACAGAGATTTCCATTTACAAGTGATCTTAAATTTGAAACATTTGAATCGATTTCAAGCAACGAAAGTTACAAGGCTGCGTTGACAAATTTAAAAAGCAAAATTGAGGAGTTCGCAAAATTATTTCAGGTAGAATTACGGGGGTCTTCCTATAAGTTTGAGCAGAACGACCCGAGGTTTATGAGTTATGTTGCTTTTATGTTGGAAAAATTTATTGAAGAGAATAATGGTCAAGAAAAAGTGGTTTTTGACATGTTTACAAGCTTGGATTCCGCAAATTCTTTACTCCAAATGTTTCATTTACTAGTTGAGGGCCTTTCTCATAGCGATTTTATCAGCTACACCCAACCCCACCCAGAGCGCACACCTCACTATCTTAATTTTGTTGAAGAAATGCAAAAGCTGAAAGGTGGTAATTTGGACGGAGCCCAAGCTACTATTTGGCGATATGCTCATGCATTGAGATTTCCAGAATCTGCGAATGCAATTCTCGGTATTAGCATCAATAAACCGGAAGATTATGCAAAAGCCTACGAGAGAGCAGTTAAAATGTGCACAAAGCACCTGACAATCATGCCAACACTTTACTCAAGACCAAGTGGTATGGATTCAGCAACTCTAGTTAAGCTTGCCGAGGCAAGGTTTGACCTACAAGTAAATAAACTCCTAACTGAAACATATTACAACGGCTCTTCTAGAAACCAGGATGCTATAAAAGCTTCTAAATATATAATTGCTGAAATCACAAAAGTAAACCAAGCAAATAACTCATCTAAACCTACTGTTTTTCGTCCACTACCAGAAGGCTATGCCATTTACGAAACTCGGAATGTAACAAATCTACCTCAGTCTGAACTTTTTACCTACAGCGATAGCTAATGGAAGTGATAGGAGAGATATCACTAGTAAACTTATAGCAATTGTGCTACAATAATATGAAACAAATTAATCCCCCCACCCAGATGTTTATAGAAAAATTTTTAATCTACAAGTCACCTGAAAAATCCCCGGTATCAACACCGGAAAAAAGCCCAGAGGACAAGGCTCGTGAATACATTGATTCATTAAATGGTGCCAAGTTAGTGGACCTAACCGAACAATCAGGTGATGTTGAGATAACTGAGCAGCAAATGCAGCGGTTGTTTGGTAGTTACATGCCTATTTTGGATGACCTACCAGAAAATATTAAAGGCTTAACCCAAGAAGATTTTTTTGGGTTAGTTTATAACGCAATCCGATGCGCAGGAGGTTCAGATGATGACTTTAAACTGATTACTCAGATGGATTATAGCTCTATCGTAAAGATTCTCAACCAGGTAATTCTGCCTATTTATGCTTGTCCCTCGATTCAAGTTTTTAATGATCTGAATGAGTTAAAAGCAACTAAATCAGAGCAATATGCTACTCAAAGATTACTTGGGATTATGGATACTATTCACTTTCACGAATTGAATCAAAACGAGGTTATAGGAATAAATGCATTATATCAAAAATTAAAATCTAGCAACGCAACTGGAACGCAATATGTTTCTGGTGTGGAGGTATCAAACTATGTAAATGATGCGTCGGAATTGAGCGGACTAATACTGAGTAATAAAATTGCGGTGGAGACTCTGTTGACTTTGTTGAGGAAGTGCCCTCAATTGGAAGAAAATGTCCAGAAAGCTCAAATAGATACTGCCAAAAGTTCGATTGTCTCTCAGACGGCACAATTGTACCAATGGGCTCAAAGTGAAGTTTTGATGCAGTATAGACTCATTGACTTATTAAAAGTCAAAGATCTTAAACAATCTCCTATTTATACTCAACCTTTGTTGCGCTCTGTGTGGATGTCGGCTCTGGTCAGAAGTTTTTACAAAGGTACCGATCTGGGTAAGGGTATTGAGAATATTCAAGCTACTTTAGATAATAACCCCAAAGACGAAGTTGCCTTAGCGCGATGGTTGGATCTTTTGACAAATTTCAAAACTCAATTTTTAACTTTAGAGAGAGTTAGTCGCGCATCTATAATTGCAAAGCCTTTTCAAGCCATGAATCTTGTTTTGGACCAATTGGAGGAGGCGTCTGCGTCAAATTTTTACACGGTTCAATCCTCTGCTTATTTGGGTTTGAAGGTTGCTTCTAATTCAGAATTACTTTCCAAACCTGCCGCCATGGCACTGGGTGCAGCTGCACTTAGTTCTGGAGCCAAAGAATCGAGTTTGTTTGACTTGGCTGCGGGATTGTCTGCCATGCAAACTAAATTGTTTGACGCTTTTGATGAAGATGTAAAAACAAAACTCAAACTGAAGGATAAAGCCGATGAACAATTTCATTTATTGCCGTTTGTGATTCGTAGTATGATCAAAGAAACAGATTTTCAACACAAAACACTACAAGATCTTCAAGAGTATTTAAATGGTTCCAACACCAAATTCTTGAGTGGAGATTCTATTTTGCTACGTCACTTAAGAGAGTCATCAGCAAGTGATCCAAACGTAATTATTTTAAAAAGCCTTTTTAGAGCAATACTCAAGAGTATTCAAGAAAAATGTCCACAACTAGCACCGTCAGATTCTGCCGGCAAAGTTGCCTTATCTGACATGATGCTTGGTTGGTTAATAAACGACGATCTGTTTAAAACCATAACAGATTTGGATTCTGATATTACAGAAGCCTACGAAAAAAACCCCCAAGCTCCACAACCAGTAAAAGACACACTTGACGCGAGCGAAGAAGCATACGTTCGAACACTTAGAGGATCAGATTTATTAAGGGACGAGGTAAAAAGGCTGAGTGACCAACAAATTTTTGCTAACTACAACTACCAACTTGATTTTACAAAACACACTGTAGCAAGTGTAAGTTCTATCTATGGTCCATTGTTTGCAAAATCTCAATTAACATATTCAGCTGCAAGTCCTAAATTTTATGACATCGAAAAGGATTTTGCAGTTGATGCTATGGGTAATCGCTATGCTGATTTTAAAGTTCGGGGAACTTACAAGACTGTAGAGAACATATTAGATTATTTAGAAGGGTATCATGGTGGGAACAACCATGGGCGATTGGTCTACGGAGCTCAACTTGGGACAGAGATGCACTTTGGGCTGGTATTAGAACCTAAAAGTAAGAGGGATAATCCGAATATAAGAGACGTAGCGGCTGCGCCTATAAACGGTTCAGTGGCTGCGCATGCTGTTATTCGGACAGAGACAATGGCACAGTATTCACCAGAGGTAAGAATTTTAGATGAACTTGTGGGTGTTCCGGGTCAGTCTTTACCTGCGTTTAGTAGTACTCCGGAGATGCTCTCTGAAAGGATGAGTCAGCTTGGAGCCCAAGGTGCTCAATATTTGACTCAATTACAAGAATTTTACAAAGCCTATAAGGATCAAAGTCTTTATAATTCTAGTTGGCATAATCATATTCAAAGAGCTTTATTCCAATTCCTATCAAACCCAACTGTGTCTGTAGAAGACAAACAATCAAAATTATCAGAATTACAAAGTTTAAGTGGTTTTAGACTGTATCTCGAAGCTGCCAAATTAGCACTAATACCAAAATCAAAACAAAACCCATCAAACCAAGTGCAAACAAGGGCCAATTTACTAATGCAAGAGCTTCAAAAGACGACTGATGATCTTAGAGTTGATGGAGTGACAATTGATCACGATTATCTGTCACATCAGACCATGTATCTACGCTTGTTACTTGGGTATATTTATGGAAACATTACAGAAAAGGCCAAATATGATCGTGTGATGTTAATGATTGAGCGCTTAAGTCCAGATATGAAAACCAATATTATCGATCAAAAACTTGATGCTAGACAACAATTAATTCAATACTACAAAGTCAAACTGCATGAATTAGTTGGTAAACCATTGGATCTAAAAACAGCGCTCAAAGATATGCCAAAGAGAGGGTTTGAAACTCTTTCAACCCAAGATGACTATGGTAAAGTCGCCTACAGAAAACTTGAAGGCGGACAAATTACAATGGATGGCATCCACTATATTCAAGCTAAAGGCAATTGTGAGTTAACGCTGAATGATACAGAGTTGGTAGAAAAAATGTATGTTTTGGGTACAAGCGGTAAAGTTTTCACATTAAAGAAACCAAAAAGTGGCTCTACTGCTCCATTCAAATATACAATAGTCGCTGGTGAGCGCCTGTATTTCGAGCACTCTAAAGGTGCAGCAATCGATGCAAGCCAGATCAAACTGGAGGGTCAGATGCGGATTGTTAAGGGTGTTATCGAGAAAGATGTGTCAAATAGTAATCGTTTAATATCAGGTGATCTGCCAAAGGGTTCTAGAAGCTATCTAATGGGTGAGAAGACTCACATGCATGTGCCTGCTAACTTGGATTTGGACAAGCAAATAAATGTCAAATTTGTTTACGGTAAAGCAGATGATTTTAAACCTTCAGGGGGTTCAAATTGGTACACAAAAGCTGCTACGAAAAATTACATTCTTGTGACTGCTCCAGACTATGATCCTGCAATTGTAGAGAGTGTTATGGGTCAACTGAAATTATTTGGGGCAACAAACTCAATTGGCCAATCTCTGCACTATGTAGGAACGGCAGAACCAGCTAAACTTGGGGTAAGTGGGGAAAGCACTTCTAAAGTTACAGCTGAAAATTTGTAGTTAAAAAAAGCCCCTTTTGGGGCTTTTTTTGTTTGTCTGTATGAGTGTGGGTGAGGACTGGTCGACTCTGGGTTTTGGAATTATGGTTCATTTCGAATTTGTGGCAAGGTGGAGTGCTTGTGATATATGATGGCTGGTTGTATAATCTATTTGTAGGTTTTTAAGGCTTCGGCTTTAGATTTCCTCAAAGCTCACTTTTAGCCCTCAATTTATTGCTGTATGCTCAAGTAGTGTACCATTTAGGGGGCTTTTTTTCTATCTGTTTTTTCCTTGATTTTTCGGGTTGGGTTGGTTAAAATTCTATTACATTTTTATGGTGTCTGTAGCTCAGGTGGTTAGAGCATCGGGTTGTGGTTCCGAGGGCCGTGGTTTCAAGTCCCATCAGCCCCCCCATTTGAAACAACAAACCACCAACTTTGGTTGGTGTTTTTTTTTATTTGATTGCTTTTTACGTGACTCGCAATAGTTGCACTGTCTGCGGATTTGCAGCGTTGAGTGAGTGCTTATCGAGTTTGATACCCCCCTGCTTGCAAAAGCTTGCCAGCCAAAACCTGCATAGGATCTAAAAGTATGACATTTTGAATATGCAATTCTGGCAACGCCAGTGGTATCTCGGTGCAACCAAGTATAATCACCTGGGCACCCTGAGAAACTAGGTCATTGGCATAATCCAAAAAGTTATTGCGGGCTTGATTGGTGACAGGCGAACTAAAAGCTTTGATACCAAAATCTGGATTGTAAATAGTATCGTGCAACTGGGCTTGAGTCGATTCCGAAACTTGTATTAATTCCAAGCCTGCAGCCTGAATATGGGTCTGATAAACTCCAAGCTGGCGCGTGCCAGTAGTGCTCATAAGTCCTATTTTGCGAATGTCTGGCATACTCTCAAGCACATGCTCGACTGTGGCCTGAATCATGTTGATAATCTTGAGATCAGGCTTGATTGCTAAAGAATTTTCAACAAAGCTGTCAAAAATGACAGGTGCATGAAACGTATTACAAGGCACTCCAACTACTAGCTGGTCTTGGCTGTAAGCTTGATACAATGGGGCTAGTTTTTGAGCCATTTGCTGACCTGGATTGATAATACTTGGGTCGTTTTGGTAGTCAGATAGCAAAAATTTAGTTCGGTCGGAGATGAGCCGAGCTTGCGAGGCGTGAATGATGTCGGCGTGACCTTGGTCACAGCCTCCATTTTGAGTTTGGGCAATAATATATTCATGTAACTTAACGCCAGCCATGGGACCAACTCCACCCCCAAGAATAATCTTTGGTGGGTTTGCAATGTGGTTGGATTGAGAATTTTTCATACTATTTGATTAAAATCCAACAGACTTACCGCAATGACATTGGGTTTGCGTATTGGGATTGATAATTTTGAGACCGGAGTCTTTAAGGCTAAAAATATATTCGACATTCGATCCAGATAGCTTGTGATAGCTGTATAAGTCCAAAGCTAAATTGAGCCCCGGCAGCAAATCAAAACTAGTGGTGTTGGAAGGTTGCTTAGAGTGGTAACTATAGTTGTATGAATAGCCCATACAACCCCCAGCCTGAACCTGGATTCGAAAACATGTAGATTGTGGCTCTTTTAGTTGGGCTAGCGCCTGCAAGGCGCTAGGTTTGAAAACAAGGCCTGCCACCTGCAGGCTTCCATCGCTGAGTGTTTGCGGAGTTTGATGCTTGGGATCAATAGGTGTTAATTCTGCCTGAGTTTTTTGATCAAGCATTAGTTGCAATCTATCGACAAACTCGTCGATTTGAGATTGGTTATAACCATGAGATTCCAAGCCTTGAGCCAAGCGC
>Ga0181591_10003743_pt1 | contig 13270 bp, 4 predicted proteins | sample 071ome_33_FD_133757 | JGI IMG/M metagenome (GOLD analysis project Ga0181591, IMG submission 133757) | Coastal salt marsh microbial communities from the Groves Creek Marsh, Skidaway Island, Georgia - 071412AT metaG (megahit assembly) | ecosystem: Environmental > Aquatic > Marine > Intertidal zone...
GAATGACATGGAATTAAAAATGCCTGGTGGAGATAAAATGGCAAAAGCGAAAGTAGAAGAAAATGGCAACGGAGACCATGACCATCATGGTTCTATTGAAAAAAGAAAGAAGTGGAACTTAACTGTAAGACTTATAGTCAGTGGTGTAGTCTTTTCAATCTTCTTTATTCTAGTCTACGTTTTATTCTTTCAACAAGTACAAGATACGTATCGAGATCTGATTAATATTCTGATTGGAACTTATGTGGCCGTCCTGACCAAGACAACTGATTATTGGTTCAAGGAGAAGGATGACCCAGAACATAAGGAAACATCCGATCTGCATGGTAAGAATCCAGAATAATGTCCAGTTCCCCTATAAATAATAACATAGGGGAATACTATGCCAAACTACGATGCATCTTCACAAAATGAAAAAAGGTCAAGTCGAGTCTATAAAGATTTGAACTTGAACTTTACTCGAAATCCAGTAACAGGAGATGTAGCTACTGTTACGGATGTCAACGCTGTCAAAAGGTCTATTCGTAATTTACTACTGACAAATCACTACGATAGACCTTTCCATCCAGAGATTGGTTCTAACATCCCCGCCTTACTCTTTGAAAACTTTGGTCCAATCACAGGGAATCAACTTTCCAGAACTATAGAGGAAATGATATCCAACTTTGAGCCTAGAGCTCGAGTTGAGACTGTAGAATGTTTCCCTGTACCAGATTCAAATCGGTATGATGTCCGTGTATACTTTTACGTAGAGAATCTACCAGCAGAACTCATCGAGTTTCAAACAATACTAGAAACAGTGAGATAATATGGCTATCAATTCAGAAGGAAAATTAGAGATAACGGATTTAGATTTCGATACAGTAAAATCTAATTTTAAAACCTTCCTTTCTCAACAATCAGAATTTTCAGATTACAATTTTGAGGGGTCTGGTATGTCAGTCCTTATGGACCTTCTGGCATACAATACTCATTATCTGGCATTTCATGCAAATATGCTTGCAAACGAGATGTTTTTGGATACTTCACTTACCAGAGCAAGTGCAGTTTCTCATGCAAAGGCCTTGGGGTATGTACCATCTTCACCAAGAGCTTCAAATGCAATCGTAAGTGTAACAGTTTCAAATGTTCCAACATCCCAGACTACATTGGTGATGGATGCAGGGACAACCTTCAGTACATCAGTGAATGACACAACATATAATTTTGTTACAATTTCAGACCACACTGCAACATCTGACACAGGTATCTTTCAGTTTGATAATATACCAATATATGAAGGGACTAGAGTAAACTTTCAATACACAGTTGACTCATCCAATCTTGAACAGAGGTTTTTGATTCCTGCCGCTAATGTGGATACAAATACTCTGGTTGTCAGAGTACAGAATTCGTCTACAGACACTACAACTACAACGTACACTCTGAATACAGACTACACCGCCTTGACTCCTACATCTACAAAGTATTTCATTCAAGAGGTTGAGGATAGTAGGTTTGAAGTCTATTTTGGTGATGATGTTACTGGTAAAAAACCAAGTAATGGTAATATTATTCTCCTTGATTATGTTGTGACAAACGGAGATGAGGCAGATGGAGCTAGTGCTTTCACTGCAACTGCAACTGTAGGTGGATACTCAAATGTTTCGGTTCTTTCAACTGCAAATGCCTCTGGAGGTGGTGTTGCAGAAACAGTTGACTCAATTAAATTCAATGCACCTTTGAAATATGCAGCTCAAGGTCGTGCAGTAACTCCAGATGATTATAAAGCCATTGTTCCTACAGTATACTCCAATATCAAATCAATTCAGGTATGGGGTGGTGAGGACAATGAACCAGCGGTTTATGGACAAGTCTATATTTCAATCAAACCAAATAGTGGAAGTTCACTGACTACAACCACAAAGAATTCTATCATTACCAATCTACAACAATATAATGTTGCATCTATAGCTCCTGTTATTGTAGACCCAGAAACTCTCTTTCTAGTATTAGGAACTACAGTGAAATACAATCCAACTCTCACAGAGAAAACAACTTCTGACATAAAGGCGTTGGCAGAGACTACGATAAGCAACTTTAATACAAACAATCTTCAAAAATTTGATAGTGTATTTCGTCATTCAAATCTTCTAAGAGACCTTGACAATACTGATAATTCTATTCTGTCAAGTACGTCAACTGTAAAGTTGAAGAGGGTAATCACTCCAACTCTGAATGCAGCTACAAAGTATACAATATCTTTCAATAACGCAGCTTATCATCCAACTGCAAATCATTCCCAGACAGTCGTAGAATCCTCTGGATTTTTTCTTTCTGGTGAAACAAATGAACAGTATGTTGATGATGATGGTGCAGGAAATATCAGAACATTCTATCTATTAGGTGGAACGACTAAGACTATCACCAATGCAAATGCAGGGACAATAAATTATGGTACAGGTGAAATTGTCTTGACTTCATTCAATATTACGGCGGTAGAGAATACAGATGGTACTCTTGACATAACAGTTAAACCAGATTCAAACGATGTTATCCCTGTCAGAAATCAAATCATAGAAATTGATATTGTTGGTAGTTCAACCACAGCTGAGGTTGACACTTATGCACAGGGTACAACAAGTGCTGGTGTAGGTTATACCACAAATGCTTCAACTGCAAGTGTAGGAAGCGTTTACCAGACATCGTAATATGCCAAACACTTTTCTAGATAACAAAATATCCTCTTTCATAGAGGATAAATTTCCAGAGTTTGTTCGTACAGACCATCCTGTATTTGTTGAGTTTCTGAAACTGTATTATCAGTTTTTGGAAACTGCAAAGTTGACTCTTACGAATGTTCAAGCTCAAGATAACATTCTTCTAGAAAATCTCCTTACTGAAAACTTTGTTCTCCTTGAAGACGGAACAAAAATCTATACAGAAGATTCTGAGTATGGTGCATTTGAAAAGGGTGAGACTGTAACAGGTCAAACTTCTGGTGCAGTCTCAACGATTCTCGCTGAAGACAATAACAACTCAATTCTCTATATTGAACAGAATAGATTTCTGAGGGTTGGTGAGGTTGTAGTTGGTTCATCATCTGGTGCTCGTGGAACCATTTCCAAGTATCAAGGTAATCCAGTTCAGACCATTCAACAACTTCTTGAATATGCAAATATTGACAAAACCATAACTGATTTTCTTGACCAGTTTCGTGATGCATACCTTACCGCCATACCAAACACATTAGCGTCTGGTGTTTCCAAAAGAAACCTTGTAAAGAATATACGAGACCTTTATCGTGCAAAGGGAACCAGAAAAGGTCATGAACTGTTCTTTAGATTGTTGTTCGATGAAACTCCTGAGATATTCTATCCAAGGGAAAACCTTCTCAAAATTTCTGCTGGAGAATGGACTAGTAATACTGTTGTTCGTGTCGTTGCTACAAATGGAAATCCAAATAGTTTATCTGGTCAGGTAATAACTCAAACAGTAGATGCAACTATTAACGCTTCTGCAGCTACCGCAACTGTAGAAACAGTTCTGCAATTACAAGAAGGTGAGACTACAGTATTTGAGCTCATACTTAATCTTGAAAGTATAAACGGAACTTTTGTAAAGAATGCAGAAATCACAGGTGTAGATAATCAGAATCCAGATGTCGCAATAACCGCCACAGTCCAATTAATGGTTACTGGAGCTTCGGTCACAAATGGAGCTTCATTCTATGATGTAAATGATACTGTTACTGTAGAGAGTGTAGTTGGAAATAATGCTACAATATCTATTGTTGATGTTGGTTCTGGTTCTGTTCAGGAAATTGCTATTGACAATCCAGGCACAGGATATGAAGTTGGACAAGATTTATTCTTTGATAATACCAATACAGAAGGAGTCGGAGCTTCTGCAAAGATTGTAAACGTAGGGGGTGCAGTTTCTCCTGAGTCTGGAGATACTACAGACCATACTGTTACTGGTAATATTACAGATGGGTCAGATACAGTAACAAACATAACCACAAGTACACTCTATGCAGCTAGACAGTTTGACCTAACTGGAAGAGTCACTACAGGTTCCACTACAATTACTGAAATAACAACGACACAACTTGTAGTCGGTGCAACTATTGAGGGAACAGGTATTCCTGCAAATACTACGATATCCTCAATCGATGTAGTTGGTAATGACCATAATGGAACCATTACTATATCTGCGGCAGTTACACATGGAGGAATTAATGGTTCAATTAGTTCAATAACTAGGTCAGGTTCTACTGCAACTGTAACAACAAGTTCAGCTCATGGACTTGATTCTCAAGACACTGTTACCATAACTGGTGCAACTCCTACAAGTTATAATGGAATAAAAAATATCAATGTAACATCAAACACACAATTCACATACACAGTGGATAGTAGTGTTTCGACTCCAGCTGGTGGAACTAAAACATTTACCCTTGCATCCAAAACAAGAACACTTCTTCATTTAGAAGAAGAGACAGGTCAAGCCGTTCAGGGCCCAGGTATTCCTGCGACAACTATAAGAAAAATAGTAACCGCAGGGTCAAGTAATAATGGAACTATACAATTAGCTGCCAATGCAACTGCAACTACAACTGGTGTAACCATTACAGTGCCATCAGAATATGTAATGACTTCAGTTGACCATATTCTATTTGAGGAGGGTACTGAGCGTGGGGATGCATATACTGGAGGACAACAACAATTAGAAACTCAAACATTTACAGATTTGGGGGTTGCAAGTGAATCCAATGAAATTGTAAATGTCTTGATGTTCAGTGGTGGTTCGGGATATGAAAGAGTTCCTACAGTTATAGCTACTGATTCAAAAATATTTTGGTCTACAACTGCAGCAACAACTACAGGTACATTCAAAGCTGGTGAGGTTATTACAAACCAAAACAATCTCACGGCAAATATTGCAGTCTTAGGTACAGGTAATGCAAGTATCGCAAACGCAACTGGAACTTTTTTAGCGAATGATGTAATAACAGGTGCAACTTCTGGTGCAAGGGCAACTCTTTACTCAGTATCTCAACATGGTACTGGCGCTACGTTTATTGCATGGTCTAATGATGGTCTAGGTGCAATCAAAGGATTGGAAGTAACTAATTTTGGTACAGGATATACTTCAAGTCCTACAGTCATCGTTCCAACAAAAATGTTGGTCACACGAAGAACAGGTTCAACTCCCCCAGATGTATCTTTAAGTTCCTCTTTTACTGTAGGTGATACCATTACTGGTCAACAATCTTCAGCTACTGCTGAGGTTATTTCTTGGGATAATACAAGACAATTATTGACACTTAAAATTCTGACAGGTACATTTATTTTAGGTGAGTTGATAGATAGAGGTTCGATTACAAATTACGCTATAGTTTCTAGACAAAACACAGCATCTCTTACTGCATCAATCGGGACACTAGGAACTACCGCTGGTGCATTTGAAAATGATAAAGGTAAAGTCAGTGAATCTCTTATGAAGATTCAGGACTCATTTTACTATCAAGATTTTTCCTATGTTGTCAGAGTTGGTTCTGCTATTGCCGATTGGAGAGGTTCAGTCAAGAAAGCAGTTCACCCCGCTGGTTTTGCTCTGTTTGGTGAGGTAAGTATTGCTACTCAGGTTGCGGCGAGAATGACTACACCAATTACTGGAATCACTTCAGTTACTCCAGAACTTGCAAGTCTCTTTGAAGCTGTTCTTACTACGATTGTCCGAAGAAAGTTGGGTACTTTTGATGATGGTACTTCTCTTGCAAGTGAAACACAAATCAGAGGAACAACTGATACCATTAATGGTGGAACCACACTCAAACGTGGTGGTGATTTTAGTGGACATGAAGTTGGTCTGATTGTTGGAATCACAGAGGCTACAGCATCGGGTACTACAGTTACACTCAAGACTGATGGAGAACATGGTATACAGGTAAATGAAGAAATTCAACTTTCAGGTATAACTACAGTTGGATATGATGGAAACTATACAGTTTCAACAGTAACTTCAGATACTATTACCTTTACACGTTCAAAGACACTAACAGTCACAAAGATTACCAGAACTGGAAGCGTTGCAACTGCAACAACAACAAATCATAGTGGATTGTTTACTGGTCTCTCAGTTGTGTTATCTGGTTCATCAGTATCTCAATATAATGATACGTTTACGATAACCTCTATTTCAGGTACAGAGTTTACATTTAATGTTACTGGAACTCCAGCTGATGTATTAAGTGCATCTATTACATTAAATTTAGCAAATCTGTCAACTCCTGCGGTTGTTCCATCAAGTGCAAAGATAACACTTACACGAGCCTTTGATAAGGATACAAGAGATGTATCTGTCAGGTCCATTAAAGACATAACCATTCAAGCAATCTATAGTGGATTTGATTCTCTTAGAAAGAATCGATATGGATTGGGTGCAACCAAAAAGACCGCTACAAAGTATCTTTGGGCAACATCATACACTACAGAAGACACTGCACCAGTAAGACAAACTGATTTTGAATATGCATATCCAAACATGACACGTAGAAAAGTTCCTGAAACTGGAACTGATAATGTTGATGCAGGAGGAACTGGTGTTTATGATAGTACATTCAATTATACAACAATACAGATAGGTGTTCATGAAATAAATTCTCAAATGACTCTTGAATCATTTGCAGATGTTCCTATCAACGAGATTATGAGGTCAGCCTTTCTCACAGATGAAATAGAGAATGGTAATCATGATGATATAGATTATATTTTGTTTGAGGATGGTGGAAAACAAGTAATGGAACATCATGTAACAATTCCCAGAGAATCAAACAAACTCTGGAATGTTCCACCACCATCCTACATTAGAGGAGTCAATGTGGCTACAGGAGAATACGTAAGTTTTGACGATAACACATCGCCACCAGACTTTTCAGATAATACTGCTCCGCCAAGTTTCGATGGAACGACAGGAGTATAGAAACTCTTATAAATAATTTAACAAGGTAAAGGAATATGATATGTCTGCGATAATCACTTCAAAATTCAGATTTCATAACGCCGAACAGTTCAAAGAATCGTTCTCAGAAGCTGCACCTACCAACTACTATATGTTCATTGGTAGACAGGGAGAATTTGCATCGGGAACTACAGGCGGGTCAGATGCAGTCCCACCAACTCCAGTGGACAATCGCACAGCTGAGTCCAAACATTGGGATGATATGCTTGCAGCTAAAAAGATTGATTCTACAGGAGTTGCTCACGCCATTCCAAGAAGGGACTTAGATACATCTGGAAACACAACTTACGATATGTACCGCCCAGATTATTCTGCATCTAAAGCTGCAAACTCTGGAGCTACAAATCTGTATGACTCTACGTTCTATTTTGTAACTACGGCATATAGAGTCTACAAGGTACTAGACAACAACGGAAACACGGCATTTACAGGAGGTGCAGAACCAACTTCTACTGCAGCTGCACCTTTCACATTTGGAGGATATACTCTGAAATATATGTACACACTTTCAACTCAGGATGTACAAAACTTTTTGACTCCAGATTTCATGCCAGTCCCAACCGCACCAGAATCTTCTAATGGACTTACTGATGGTGCATTGCACATCATAAAGGTTTCTGGAGTAGGAGCAGCTGCAGGGTGGGCAACTACAGCTGATAGAGTAGTAACAAATGTTCCAATCAGAGGGGATGGACGAAGTGCAAGATGTAGTGTAACCATTGGTGGAACAAGTGGTTCAAATGGTGGACAAATCACCACTGTATCAGTATCAACAAATGGTCAAGATTATACTCATGCAACTGTTCTTGCAACTGATATTATTGAACAACATGATATTCAATTTGGAAGTGCATCCACAAATACTGCATTAACATTTACAACTGCACCAACATTTGAGGTTATCATTGGTCCAGATGGTGGACAGGGTGGAAATCCTGCAAGAGAACTTGGCGGACACTTTGTAATGATGGATGTAAAACTCCAACAATCAGAGGGATTTGATTTCACAGTAGTCAACGATTTTAGACAAATCGGAGTAGTACGAGACCCATTTTCTTATGGAACTACTTCTGCATATACAGGTTCTACTGCAAGACAAACGTATGCAATTAAATTAGGAAGTCCTACTGGTTCTGGATTTACAGTCGATGAAAGAATCTATCAGACAATTCCAGCACAAACTATTAATGCAGGGGGTCTTGCAGTTTCTTCAAATACAATTACAGTGACAACTCAAGCCGCTCATAATCTTACTACAGGACAAACAGTAGATATTACTGGTGGAGCGTTTTCTGGAGGAGTAACTAACGGACATGAGGGAACACATCACATTACAGTAACAGGTGCAACAACTTTTACTTATGATGTTGTAGCATCCAGAGCTCCTACAGGTACTCATAGTGGAACTACAACTTATACCACATCATCTCCAGAAGGTACAGTAGTTGAATTTGATTCATCAAATAATATTTTGTTCTATGTTCAGACTTCTTATGACAGTCAGGGAACAAATGCTACATCAAAACAGAATGTTCCTTTTGGTGGTAATGGAACCATTACAGGAGATTCATCTTCTACCACAGCGGTTCCAGATACCAGTTACAGTTCATCTTTGAACAATACGACATTTTCTTCTGGTTATGCAAATCCAGAGATGCAACCCGATTCAGGTGATGTAATTTATATCGAAAATAGAAAACCAATCAGTCGAGCTAGTGACCAGACTGAAGATGTCAAACTGATAGTAGAGTTCTAATATGCAAAAAACTGACCTCAATGTTTCTCCGTATTATGACGATTTTTCGGAGGCGTCTAATTTTCATAGAGTCCTCTTTCGTCCAGCATTTTCTGTCCAAGCTCGAGAACTAACCCAACTTCAATCCATTCTTCAAAATCAAATTGAAAGAATGGGTTCACACTTCTTCAAAGAAGGTGCAATGGTCATTCCAGGCCAGGCGGGTATAGACCTTACGTTTGGATTTGTAAAGATGCAAGCGAATTTTACTGATTCGGGGTCAGTAACTCATACTCTGGAAAATTATAGAACAAGTCTTGTTGGTGTTAGACTCACAGGAGCCACAACCAATACAATTGCAAAGGTAGTCAATACAATTGCAGCTGAGGGTTCTGATGAACTTACTCTTTTCATAAAGTATGAATCTTCAGGAACTCCGGCTGGTGGAACTTCAAATTTTACATTTGCAGATGGTGAAAATCTAAAAACTGGTACTGCATTATCCTATGTTTCTGGAGGAACAACTTATACGTTCAACATCAATGACCCTATAGGAACAACCAAAGCATTAAGTGCAACTGGAACAGGGTCAGCTGCGGTTGTACAAAAGGGAATCTATTACATTCGAGGAACCTTTGTACAATGTGAACAACAAACTCTGATTCTCGATAAGTACGACAATCAACCATCCTATCGTATCGGGTTTAGTGTTACAGAATCTTTAGTAACTCCTGAAGAAGATACGTCCTTGTTGGACAATGCAACTGGAAGTACTAACTATGCAGCCAAAGGAGCACATCGACTCAAGTATACTTTAACACTTGCAAAGAAAAATCTGTCATCTGCTGATGATGCTGACTTTGTTGAACTTCTTACAGTAGAAAATGGTATAGTACAGGCGAAAGTCAGAAACACAGAGTATTCTGTTCTAGAAGAAACTCTCGCAAGAAGAACCTTTGATGAATCTGGTAACTATATTGTCAGAGGTTTTGACATTGATATGCGAGAACATTTGGATACAGGATTAAATGGAGGTGTTTTTACCGCAGAAAAAGGTGGAGATGCATCAAAAGTTGCAATCACTTTATCGCCAGGTAAAGCGTATGTCAAGGGATTTGAAATCTCTACTATTGGTCAAACAGTTGTACCTCTCAATAAAGCTCGAGAAACAGAGTTTCTACAAAACCATTCAACTACATTCAGTGCAGGAAACTATCTTCAGGTAGAAAACGTATACGGAAACCCAGACATTGATTCTGTAGGTACAAGTACTATTGTCCCATTTAGAGAAATTGAACTTAGGGACAAGAGAATGCCTGTAACCCATGTTAATATGGGTTCAAACTTAGCTGATAATGGAACTTCTATTACTGTAGATAGTACAGCTGCATTTCCACAAACTGGTAATTTTATAGTTAGAATTGATGATGAACTTATTCTCGTAACAAGAGCTAGTGGAACAGCATTTACAGTGGTTGGAGGAACTAGTGGAAGAGCTCAGGGAGGAACAACTGCAGCTGCACATAATGATAATGCAGAAGTTGTTGCATGGGGTCTTGACCTTGAAGCTACTGTATCTGCAAATGTAATCGGTTTTGCAAGAACACGAGCATTTGAACACGGAACAGGTGCAGAGGATTCTACATTTAACGCAGGAACATTCAGTCCTAAGAGTGCAAGATTTCATCATTACCTTTTTGATGTAAGAATGTTGTGTAAATTGACACTTGCAGGAAGTGTTTCTGTCACAGGTAATACTACAGCTAGTTCCGCAAACATTACTAATATTACAACAACAAATCTCAAAGTTGGAATGGGAATATCTGGTGGAAGTATTCCATCTGGAGCATCTATTTCTTCCATAACAACAGCTGGAGCAAGTAATGATGGAACGATAGTAATTTCTGCAAATGCATCTTCAACTGCATCTGGTGTATCGATAACCGCAACTGGAAACCTCTCGGCTGATAAGTTTGTTCGTAATGGTGCAAAAATCACAGGAAAGACTTCAAGAGCAACTGGATTTGTTTATATTACAAAACAAGATATAAACACAACCTCAAATACTTCACCAGCTAACTCTCAAGCTGATGGAACAAGATTAAAGGCAGGTGGAACCATACATCTTATTCAAACTACAGGAACTTTTGTCACTGGAGAACAGATTGAAAGTAATCTAAGTGAAGACCTTGGAGGGGATGCTGGTTCAGGAGGAACTACAGTACTTCATGCGACTACTGCACCAATCTATCATGGAATGGGAGATGTGCATTCTGTTTGGTCTGGTGGTTCTCAAGCGACTTATGCAGCGAATGCATATCCAGTTGATGCACTTCAACTTACAGGTAGTGTTAATGTAACTGCCGGTACGTCTACAGTAAATGGAACCAATACTGGATTTCTTTCTGACTTGAAACTTGGAGATTTGATAGAAGTACAGGATGTAGGAAGTGCTTCAAGTCCAGTTGAAGCTCCTAAAGTTAGAAGGTTTGAGGTTGCAACTATTCCAAGTGATACATCTTTCACTACAGTCGAAACTTTTCCATATAATGTCACAAATTCAACTATATTGAGAGTTCGGTCAAAACTTGAAGAACAGGAAGAGTTGGTAATGATTTCCAAACTTCCAAAGAATGCAATCAAGACACTCAAGGCCGCACAACTTAATAACCAAATTGATACTACATTAGATGTTCGTAGACAAGCAATTGTTACGCTTCAAGGTGGTCAAGGTGATTTATCTTTACCAGAGGGCGAGTCTTTTGTCAATTTTAGTCTAGATGATTATCAGTTAATCGTTCATCAAGAAGCTGGGTCTTCACCAGAATATAAGGCAGGACAAGTTTTAGCTCCATCAACTGATTCTAGTGCAGCCTGTAGACTTACAGTTGGAACTACATCATTGACCATTAATCTTACAAATGGTGATGATGCAGTACTTAAAGTTATCTTTACTGTAAAGATAGGCACTGCACAAGAAAAGACAAAAACTCTGCATCCATCAGAAACTATAGCAGTTAATAATGACCAAGGAAATATCTATGGGACAAACTACAAAGATGCAGATATTTCCCTCAACAAAGCTGATATATTCAAGGTACGTGCAGTCTTTCAATCAGCTGCAGATAATACTCCTGCGGTTGCACCAACTATAACATATGGAAATGGGTCTGGTGGTGACACATTATCTACAGAGATATTTCAGAAGGGTGAACAGATAACAGGTTCAAATGGAGCTATTGCTAGAGTTGTGAATGGAGGTTCTACTGGAGCTACAACAACTGCACAAATTGTTTATTTGACAGAAAAAGTATTTACCTCTGGTGTAACACTTACATCTGCACAAAACACCTTTGCGAACACACTTACAGTCAGTGGTGTCACGACAGGTGATGATAATATTATCTCAGACTTTCAGATTGATGATGGTCAACGAGATACCTTTTATGATATTGGAAGACTTTCCAGAAAAGCGACAGCGAATGCACCTACAGGAAACTTGTTGATTGTTTTTGATTATTTCACTCATGGTGCAGGAAATTATTTTAGTGTAGATTCTTATCCTGTAGGAACATCCGAAACCAGTATTACATACGAAGAAATTCCTCTTTACTCAGCTACGAGAGTTGACCCAGATACACTTGCACCTTCAGGTGAATATGACCTTAGAGATTCTGTAGATTTTAGACCTAGAGTTGCAGACTTTGAGGCAACGAATGCATATTCAAGTACTGTAATGTCTGAGAGTAATTTAGATGACCAATCTAAGTCTCCATTTATTTTTGATAATAGAAAATATAGTGAAGGAACAAGTTCATTAGTAGATATACCAAAGACAGACGCTACATTTCAAACATCTTTTGATTTCTATCTTCCTCAGAATGCAACATTGTATCTAGACCCAGATGGTGAGTTCAGAACTGTATTGGGTAGTGCTTCTGAAGAACCAGATGACCCTAGTGAATTAGCAGATGCAATGAAGATTGCATTTTTTAGCATTCCACAATATACTTTTGACCCTTTAGATATCAATCTCAGGAAGTTTAAGAATCGTCGCTTCACAATGAGAGATATTGGAAAACTAGAAGATAGGTTATCCAATGTTGAATATTATACTCAACTCAATTTGTTGGAACAAAATACAGAATCTTTTCAAATACAAGATGGAGATGGATTTGACAGATTCAAGAATGGATTTATTGTAGATAACTTTACAGGACATGGTACAGGTGATGCAGGACATCCTGACTATAAAAATTCTATGGACATGGCTCAAGGAATTCTCCGTCCAGAGTATATGTCAAGAGTTGTTGAGTTAGAAGAAAAGGCAACTTCCGATACGGAAAGGTCAGCGGCTGGTTATCAAAAGACAGGAGACCTTTTAACACTTCCCTATACCGAAAGGGATATGATAACTCAACCTTATGCATCTAGGATTGAAAACGTAAATCCATTTAACGTGATTGCATGGGTTGGTTCTCTGGAACTTAATCCTTCTTCAGACATTTGGAAAGATACAAATAGACTCCC
>Ga0181591_10003744_pt1 | contig 13268 bp, 8 predicted proteins | sample 071ome_33_FD_133757 | JGI IMG/M metagenome (GOLD analysis project Ga0181591, IMG submission 133757) | Coastal salt marsh microbial communities from the Groves Creek Marsh, Skidaway Island, Georgia - 071412AT metaG (megahit assembly) | ecosystem: Environmental > Aquatic > Marine > Intertidal zone...
CCGACCTACACCGTGAATATCAAGGCGACTGGGTGGCTACCGATGAGCTGCCACGGCTGCGTGGAGTATCAGAAATTCACTCTGACGCCCGTACCGCCCTGACCGGTGACGCTCTGGTCTGTGCTCTGTACCTCGACGAGCTACTACTCAAGATTCTCGGTACTGGGCAAGCCAGCCCAATCCTCTATAAGCTGTATGCTGCGACCTTGCAGGCCCTTGCGGAACAACAACGTCGGGATGTGTGGCTGCGCGTGTTTGAAACCACCTTGTTGCATCAGGCTGGGGTATTGCCGGATTTAACCATGACGGCGGCTGGCGACGCGGTGGAGGATCAGGCCATGTATCAGTACCGCCCGGGAGAGGGCATTGTGCGTGCGTCTCAAGAGACATCCTATCAAGAAACATCGCACGGGATTCGTGCCTGGAGCGGCCAGCAATTACGAGCATTGATGCAGCAAGACTATCGTTTGCCTGGTGCATTGACCGCCGCTCGCGTTATCCTGCGCACCATTATTGATGAGCATGTCTCGCAACCATTAATCAGTCCGGAACTGCTTTAAGTCAGTCGCCGGGTTTTTCTTTTCTCAGGAGCCGCTATGTCTGCGAACCGAGTGTTACTTGGTGTGAATATTGATCACGTTGCCACCTTACGTCAGGCGCGTGGAACTCGTTATCCTGACCCGGTTCAGGCGGCGTTTGTGGCCGAGCATGCCGGTGCCGATGGCATCACGGTGCATCCTCGCGAAGATGCCCGACATATTCAGGTACGTGATGTCCGTTTGCTGGCGAACACGCTGCAGACGCGGATGAATCTGGAAATGGCCGTAACGGAAACTATGATCGCGCTGGCAGAAGAAGTACGTCCAGCAGCCTGTTGTCTGGTGCCGGAAAAGCGTGAAGAGCTGACCACTGAAGGCGGCCTTGATGTGGTTGCGCAAGAAGCCCTGATTACGGATGCCGTTACCCGGCTGGCGGCCATTGGTGCTGAAGTGTCTTTGTTCATTGATGCAGAGCGCGCACAGATTGATGCGGCCGTTCGTACTGGCGCACCAGTCATCGAATTGCATACCGGTGGCTATGCCGATGCAGAGACCCCGGAAGCGGAAGCCGAAGAGCTGGCGCGTATCCGTGCGGGGGCCGAATACGCTGCGCAACAGGGGCTGATTGTGAATGCCGGACATGGCCTGCATTATCACAACGTTGAAGCGATTGCCGCGATTCCTGAAATGAACGAGCTCAATATCGGCCACGCCATCGTGGCACGTGCAGTATTTACCGGCCTTGATGGTGCGGTTCGCGAAATGCGCGAATTACTGGCACAAGCGCGACGTTAAGTCATGACGGACGGGCAGGGTTCGGTATGCGCATTGCCGCCGTGGGGTTTAACGTATGGTGTGGGAACTGACCTACTTCATCAGACCCGCATCGAACAGGTGTTAGATCGACACGGGCAACGTTTTGTTGCCCGCATCCTGACACAGGAAGAACGCGAGTGTTACGCGCAGGCGTCGAACCCTATCAATTATCTGACCAAGTCATTTGCCGCAAAAGAAGCCTTATCGAAAGCCTTAGGAACTGGCATTGCCCAAGGGGTTAGCTTTCAGGATTTCGAGATCACTCGGGACTCTGCAGGGGCGCCGGTGGTGATGGTGCAGGGCGAGGCGCGACGTCTGATTGAGCAACATGCGCAGGCGACGGGGTTACGATTGAGCCTGTCCGACGATGACGGTTGGGTGCAGGCGTTTGCGGTACTGACCTGAATTTGCCAACGATTAATCTAATCGTTGGCGTTCATCTGGCTGCGGCTGTGTATCTCGGCCATCCGATGTTGGCTGTCACCCAATATCAGACATCAGACCTATGAATGTCATCCAGCCTCAGACGCGTTGAGTTAACAACGCTCCCCAGTCGTGCTCGTCGGCCCACTGCTGCAATTGTTTAATGCAGGTCATGACCTGACGAATAGCGTCTGGGAAATCCGTCGCTTTATTCGCTTTTAATGTGGTTTCAAAATGCTCGAGGGCAGCGCGCAGTGCTGGCACGCCGCAGTATCGGGCGGCACCGTGCAGAGTGTGAATCACCACGAGCAGTTCATCCAGTGCTTCGTTTTCCCAGTATTCAAGAATGTTATCGCGCTCTTTCTCCAGGCTGGACAGCAACATCTGGAACATATCGACGGCTAACCCTGCATTGCCATTGGCGTGATGCAGTGCCATGGCTTCACTAAAAATCGTGGTGGTATCACTGTCGGTCTGTTGCGAACTGGTGTCACGCAATGGCGTGTTGTTCTGTACGTCGGCAATGAATCCGGTCCAGCGTTCAACAATTTCTGCGAGCTGTTCTTGCGAGACGGGCTTGGTCTGGTAATCGTTCAGTCCAGACTCAATCAAAGCCTGACGTTCATCGGACATGGCATGCGCGGTCAGGGCGACCACGGGCAGACTGGCGCGTCCCGGGATTTTGCGAATCTGTACCGTGGCTTCGGTTCCGGACATGCCCGGCATCTGGATGTCCATCAGAACCAGATCGACGCGCTCGCGCCCGGCAATGACAATAGCCTCATAGCCCGAAGGGGCCTGCAACACCTTCACACCCAGTTCATTTAACAAGGTGACTACCAGTTTCAGGTTGGCCTCGTTGTCATCCACAGCCAATACGGTCGGCACTTCCTGAACCACGGGGGCCGGTGTGGCCGCGGAATCGACAAACTGCCCGGGGCTTAACAGATGTTTGTAGAGTTGTTTCTGGGTGAAGGGGCTGGCTAACACCGGGATGCCGCATACCGGTTCAAATTCACTGTGATTCGCGTCGCGCACGATGGCCACGGCGGTCAGTTCGCGCTGAGCAAATTCGGCAAACCAGTCGTTAACGTACTGGTAACTCAACATGGCCTGATTAATAAACAGGACCAGCGCATCGGCCGGGTCTTCGTCGTGCGCACGCAGGAAGTCACCGGTGGAATGGAACGAGCTGATGTTGGCGCCACGCACAGACAGCAGATCAGTGGTGTCGTCGCTGGTGTCTTTGCTGTCGTTAATGATGGCGATGGTCATGCCATCAAATAAGCGATCCGTGGCCGGTGCGTCTTCGATCTGGTCGGTATCAATGGTGAATGAGAAGGTGGAACCATGACCTTCTTCACTGGTAACACGAATGTCGCCACGCATGGCCTCGATCAGACCTTTGGTGATGACCAGGCCCAGCCCGGTGCCGCCATACTGTCGCGAAATACTCGGGTCGGCCTGCGAAAAGGCATGGAACAGGCGCGCTACCTGCTCGTCGTTCATGCCAATGCCGGTATCGGTAATATCAAACTGCAGACTGACGTGCTCATCGTCTTGAGCAATCGGTTGGACGTGTACTGACACGCCGCCGTCGTGGGTGAATTTCACCGCGTTGCTGAGGAGGTTGGTGAGTACCTGTTTCAGGCGTAGGCGGTCACCTTTAATAAACTCGGGCAATTCTGGCGACAGGTACTGATACAGGCGGATGCCTTTCTGGTGAGCACCCGGGACCAGCACCTTGATAACTTCCTCGACGAGCTCGCGCAGGTTAAAGGTACTGTTATCAAGAATCAGCTTACCGGCTTCCAGTTTGGAGAGGTCGAGGATATCGTCGATGATGTTCATCAGATCGATGGATGAGGTATGAATGGTGCGTACATAATCGCCTTGGCGATCGCTGACTTGAGTACGCGCCAGCAATTCAGAAAATCCAATGATGCCATTTAACGGAGTACGGATTTCGTGGGAGACGTTGGCCAAAAATTCGGATTTCGTGCGGCTGGCTTGCAAAGCACGTTCTTGCCCAAGTTTTAATTCGTGGTTACGGATTTCCAGCTCATCGATGGTTTCCTGACTCTCTCGAGAGGACTGCTCCAGCGCTTGTTGGTGCTCGATATTAGTTCGCTGAAGGTTGGTGGCAATGGCATTCACGCCAGTGGCCAGCTCCTGTAATTCGCCCTGACCCCGGACGTGAATTCGAGCGTCTAAATTGCCGCTTTTGATGTCATTCAGGGCAACACCCAGTGCTTTCACTGGCTCGGATAATTGGCGACTGATGCGCATCGCAAACACGGAGCCGATGATGAGTGCGGCAAGAATAATTAAAAATGACGTCGTTAAATGCTGATATTGGCTGAGCCGGGTGTTGGTGGTCGACAGTTCGATTTCAGCCCAGCCCAGCAAACGGGTTTCTACTTCAGGTTGCGGTTGGGCGTAAAACTGATCGGCGAGTTGATCGGCAATAATCAGGTTTTGCGCAAAAATCGGCGCTTTTACCCGCAGCGATCCTTGGGTGCTAATTAATTGCAGTTGGTTGTCGTGCAGGCGGGTAGCGGTGTTGCCATCGGTCAGCATGCGCGGGCCAGAGTGCGCCAGCAGGTTCATTTCCTGATCATAAATATTGACCGCGCGAACGTCCTGTTCTTCCAACATGCTGTTGGCGATATTTTGCAGAATCCCGAGACTGCCAGTCATGACACCATATTCACAGGTCGGCGCCAGCTGTTTGGCCATGGCCAGCGCACGCTGCTCAAGCAGGTCATTGAGGTCGTTGGCGCGCCCGGCGATAAAGAACACCCCAAGAACCAGAGACACCAGCACGCCTGGCAGTAATGCCATAAACAGAATGCGGTTGCGGATGCTCCAATGAATCATAAACAGCTTGAGGGGAAATACCGGTAAAGAGGCCAGAATATAGGCCTGTCTGCCGAGGTGCAACGCGGATTAGTGCCAATGTCGGCGAAAGCCAGTGAGCGGGCGTCGCACCGCTGGGCACAAGTGGTTAGAATGGCGCCCGACTTTATGAATGCGGGGCCAGAATGACCGATCTTACTTATCCCACCATCGCTGACTGTGTTGGCCAGACGCCACTGGTGCGTTTGCAACGTATGTTGCCGGAAGACTCTACCAATACTGTGTTATTGAAGCTGGAGGGCAACAATCCGGCGGGGTCGGTAAAAGATCGTCCAGCCCTGTCGATGATTCAACGCGCTGAGCAGCGCGGAGACATTCGTCCAGGCGACACCCTGATTGAAGCCACGAGCGGCAACACCGGCATCGCGCTGGCCATGGCTGCTGCCATCATGGGCTATCGCATGATTTTGATTATGCCCGACAACGCCACCATGGAGCGTCGTTGGGCGATGGAAGCCTATGGCGCAGAACTGATTCTGGTCAGCAAACAAGAAGGCATGGAAGGCGCGCGCGATCTGGCGCTGTCGATGGCCAGTCAGGGCAAAGGCATTGTGCTTAATCAGTTTGGCAACCTCGATAACCCCGAAGCGCATTACTGCAGTACCGGTCCGGAAATCTGGCAGCAGACGCAAGGCCGGGTCACGCACTTCGTCAGTTCGATGGGTACGACCGGAACAATCATGGGAACCTCGCGTTACCTGAAGGAACAGAACAGCGACGTGCGCATTGTGGGTTTGCAGCCCAGCGACGGTGCTGCGATCCCGGGCATTCGTCGTTGGCCGCAAGAATATCTGCCGACCATTTTTGAACGACAGCGTGTGGACGAAGTGCGCGATATCGGACAGACCCTGGCGGAAGACACCATGCGCGAACTGGCGCGCCGGGAAGGCATTTTCTGCGGAGTCTCCTCTGGCGGTGCCGTAGCCGCAGCGTTGCAGATTGCCAATGAAGTCACCAATGCCACCATCGTTGCCATTGTCTGTGATCGTGGGGATCGCTATCTCTCTTCCGGAGTGTTCGCACCGGAGCAGGATCGCCAGGCTTGATTTTGACGACGATGCCCCAATATGGGGCGTTGAAATAACCCAGATCACGGAATACCACAGTGAAGCCAGCCGGTCAGGGACGCCTTGTCTCGTTAACCATTGATAACCTCAACTCAGAAGGCCAGGGCGTTGCGCGTCTGGGGCGCGATGTCTATTTCGTACCGGGTGCCTTAGTCGGCGAGCAGGTCTCTGCGCGCCTGATTCAGCGCAGTAAGAAGATCTGGCATACCCGTTTAGTCGAGATTCTGAGTGCCTCGTCGGATCGCCAGGAGCCCGAGTGTCCGCACTATCAGAAGTGCGGTGGCTGCGATTTGCAGCACATGCACTACGACGCTCAGGTCGAGATGAAACAAGCGCGGATTGCGCGCGAGTTTCAGCGACAGAAGGTCGATGTCGCAGAGTGGTCGCCAGCCCTGACCAGCCAGCCATGGGGGTATCGTCGTAAGGCGCGTTTGGGCGTACGTCACAGCAAAGAGCAAGGCCAGACTTACGTTGGCTTTCGCGAGGGGGCGTCTAAGCACCTGACCAACATTGATCATTGTAAAGTCTTGCCTGAGCATCCGGCACTGAGCTGGGCCGATTGGCGCGAAGTTCTGAGCGGCTTGCACGGGGTGAGTGTGATTACCCAGATCGAGCCGGTGTGGGCCGACAACGCCTTATCCTTTTTGATCCGCGTACTCAAACCGCTGTCTGACTCCGATCTCAACGCACTCTCACAGGCGTTCGAGCGCTGGTCTCAGGACAGTCCGTTACCGCTGGAACTCTGGTGTCGCAGTGAAAAGCATGGGGCACCGGAGCGTTTATGGCCAGCCACCGATACAGCACCTCTGCATCACGAAGTGGACGGATTGAAATTGCGCATCCAGCCGGACGACTTCATTCAGGTGAATCGTGCAGTGAATCAGGCCATGGTGGCTCAGGCACTGGCGTGGCTGGACGTCGGCGAGCAGGAGTGTGTCTGGGACCTGTTTGCCGGGCATGGCAATTTCTCCATGCCGTTGGCTCAACGCTGCAGCGCGGTGGTTGCCGTCGAGGGCCAGCAGGGCATGGTCGACAGTCTGGCCGTTCAGTCAGAGAAGTTGGCCCTTCCTTTGCAGGCGAAGTGTGCCGATTTGGCGACGGCAGGGGCCTTGTCTGAACTCCCTGAGCCGGATGCCGTCTTATTGGACCCGCCTCGTGCCGGGGCGGCAGCGGTGATGCCCGAACTCATCCAGCGTCGGGTGTCGCGCGTATTGTATGTGTCTTGTGATCCAGCAACGCTGGCACGAGACCTGAATCAGCTCGTCAGCGCGGGCTACGAAGTCATTAATGCAGGAATGATGGATATGTTCCCACAGACACACCATGTCGAAACCATGGTGCTGCTCAGGTACCGGGGGAAGTAATGGTTAAGGTTCGTGAAGACCACCCACTACTACACGATGGCTCACTGGACGTTGATCGTTGGATCGATGACGTACGCCAGAGCTCGGACGCCGCCAACCCGGAAGAACTCCGTGATGCGTTGATTCTGGCGAAACAACTGTCGGACGAAGCGATTGCCAACCGTACCTACTGGTCCATCGACAGCGTGCAGATGGGCCTGGAAATGGCACAGATTCTGATCGACCTGCGTCTTGATCATGCTTCGTTAGTAGCGGCGATTCTTTATCGTGCGGTGCGTGAGGGGCGTTTATCCCTGCAAAAAGTGGAACGCCAGTTTGGTGAGGAAGTCGCCAAACTAATTGAAGGCGTGTTGCGCATGGCGGCCATCAGCGCCATTCAGAATTCCAGTGACGAGGTCGTCTTAGGGCAACGTCAGGCCCAGGTCGATAACCTGCGCAAAATGTTGGTGGCTATGATTGATGACGTGCGTGTTGCTCTGATTAAACTGGCAGAGAGAACCTCGGCCATCCGGGCCGTCAAAGATGCCCCGGAAGATAAGCGCCGCAAAGTCGCCGAAGAAGTCTTTAATATTTATGCACCGCTGGCGCACCGTCTTGGTATTGGTCATTTAAAGTGGGAACTGGAAGACCTCTCGTTCCGCTACTTGCAACCCGACTCGTATAAAAAGATTGCGTCACTGCTCGATGAAAAACGTCTGGCGCGTCAGGATTACATCGATAGCGTGGTGCAGACCATGCGCGATGAATTAGCGTCGGTGGGCATTGCTTGCGATGTGTATGGCCGGGCAAAACATATTTACAGTATCTGGCGAAAAATGAGTCGAAAGAATCTCGATTTTTCGCAGATTTATGACATTCGTGCCGTTCGTATTCTGGTGCCAGAAATTCGCGATTGTTATGCCACGCTGGGGGTGATCCATTCGCTCTGGCGTCATATTCCTAATGAGTTTGACGACTACATCGCCAACCCCAAAGAAAATGGCTATCGCTCATTACACACGGCAGTGATTGGCCCTGAGGGCAAGGTACTGGAAGTCCAGATTCGTACTCATCAGATGCATGAGGATGCCGAGTTGGGTGTATGTGCGCACTGGCTCTACAAAGGCACCGACCTCAACGCGAAAGATCAGGGCTATGAGCAGAAAATTGCCTGGTTGCGTCAGGTCATGGAATGGCAGGAAGACATTGACGATCTGCCGCGCTTTATTGGCGAGCTACGCAGTGACATCAGCCCAGATCGGATTTATGTCTTTACCCCCGATGGCCACGTGGTCGATTTACCACCGAAAGCGACGCCAGTGGACTTTGCTTACCGTGTGCATACCGAAGTGGGGAATAAATGTCGTGGGGCCAAGGTTAACGGCCGGATCGTACCACTGACGTATTTATTGAATACCGGTGAGCAGGTCGAAATCCTTACGCATCCCACGGCACATCCGAGCCGTGATTGGCTTTACCCAGAAGCGGGCTACATTCATACCTCGCGCGCCCGGGCCAAAGTGGCGCACTGGTTTAAATTACAGAATCGCGATAAGAACATCGACGAAGGTCGCCAGTTAGTGCTGCATGAAATGGAGCGACTGGACCTTGGTGATGAACCACTGCACGACGTGGCTCAACGCATGAATATGCGCACCGTCGACGATATGTTTGCGGCTGTGGGGGCCGGTGATCTCCGTACCGGACAGATTGTGCATCAGTTACTGAAACAGGCCGACGCTCATTCAAATCGTCAGCAGGAATTGCCGCTGACCCGCCGTAGTGAACCTCGCTCAACACCGCCAAGTGGCGAAGACATTATCATCGAGGGTGTCGGTAACCTTATGACCCAGATGGCGCAGTGTTGTCACCCTGTACCGGGAGACGACATTCGTGGTTATGTCACGCTGGGGCGGGGAGTGACGGTGCATCGCAGTGATTGTGAAAACCTGCTGCATCTGGCTGCCATTGAGCCGCGTCGCGTTCTGCAGGTCAGCTGGGGTCGTCGTCCGGGTAAATTGTACCCCGTTGAAATGGCCATCATGGCGTATGACCGTACCGGACTATTAAGTGATGTCAGTGCCTTGCTGGCGAACGAAAAAGTGAACGTGGTGGCGGTCAGTACCCGCAGTGACCAGGGAGACAATACCGCGGCCATGAGTCTGACGGTTGAGATCGACAGTCTGGAGCGTCTGGCTCGGGTAATGAGCAAAATCGAGCAGCTGCCTAACGTATTGAATGCGCGTCGTATCCGGGCGGGTGGTTAACATGTACAGCATCCATGACCTGACCGAATTGATGGCCCGCTTGCGTGATCCCGAGACGGGCTGTCCGTGGGATCTGAAGCAGGACTTTGCGTCCGTGTTGCCGCACACGCTGGAGGAAGCGTACGAAGTGGCGGATGCCATTGAACGGCAGGACTGGCCGCACCTCGAGGAGGAATTAGGCGACCTGTTATTTCAGGTGATTTTTTACGGTCAGATGGGTAAAGAAGGCGGGCGCTTCACGCTCGATTCGATTATTGATCGTCTGGTACAAAAACTGATTCGCCGTCATCCCCATGTGTTTCCAGAGGGCACGCTCGAGAGTCGTCGCCGCGCCGATGAGGTGCTGGACGATGCGACCATCAGCCAGCGCTGGGAATCGATCAAGCAGGAAGAAAAGGCTGCGCGCCCCAATGATGAACCACCCCGTTTGCTGGACGACGTACCCGTGAGCCTACCGGCACTGAGCCGCGCCGCAAAATTACAGAAAAAAGCCGCTTCCGTCGGCTTTGACTGGCCGGATACCGTAGGCGTGGTGGGCAAGATTCGCGAAGAACTGGACGAAGTGCTGGAAGAATTACACGCCGGGAACCATGTGGCACTTGAGAAAGAAATCGGTGATTTATTGTTTGCCGTGGTGAACCTTGCCCGTCACCAGAAAATTAATCCGGAAAACGCTTTGCGCGGTACGAATCATCGCTTTACCCAACGCTTTGCACTCGTCGAAGCGGACGCTCAGTCTAAAGGCGGTTGGGGAGCGGTGTCGCTGGAAGAAATGGACGAGGCGTGGAATGCCGCCAAGCGCCAATTGCGTGATACTGAATAAGCCGCGGTTAACACACTTTTGAAGCCCGGCGCACTACAGGCGCAATAGCGGGTTCATCTGAACTGAACACCATGCGCTGACCGGGGGCTCGCCCAGTTCCTCAACGAGTGCTCTCTATCTGGTGCTTTTTTCCCCAGTGCCCTGCGCCAGCGAATTCTCGTTAGCGAACGCCGTCAGTGACGTTCTTCAGCCAGTGTTTCCAGATGCTTACGCGCCAATTCTAAAAAGCGTGGCGTCATACCAACATCCTCGTACAGGGGATAGCCTTCCTCATCTTCTGCTACCACCTTTTCACCAGCCACATAAGGGAAGCCTGACGCCAGCTCATCCAATGCCGATGAGACCAGGTCGCGCAAAATCTGCTCTTTGGTCATGGCAGGAAATAATTCGGCCAGGGCCTCAAGGCGTGCGGCATCGTTGACGGCCAGCGGTAATTCATACTGATGCTTGGTGAGTTCAGTGCCAAAGGCCTCTTCCCAATGAGACATCAACTTTGAAACTTTCATGAGTTACTCCTGTAATTACGCTGCAGAGGTGCTGTCGCCGTAGTGTTGTTCCGAGGTGCAGAGCTTTTTGCTGCTATGGGTGACCACTACAGCGTCGCGTTGGTGAACCTGTTCAGTTGGTCTATAAGTTATGACAAAAGTTTCATCAACTTTCCGCTTTTTCTGGAAACATTGGCAGTTGGATTAGAGCACCAGCATGAGCTTGATCTCGTCTGTTGCGGGTCTGACTTGTGTTTCGCCAGTTTTTGCGCACACTGGAAAGAGTCCACTTTTATATAAGGAAGGCGTAATGGAAGAGCTTGATGCGTTGTTGCGAGACAAAGTCCGCATGTTGGGCAACGCCCTGGGGGATACCATTCATTCCCATCTGGGAGCCGATACGCTGGCGCAGATCGAAAGTATTCGCCAACAAGCGAAGCGTGCCCGCACTGGTGATGAAGCGGAACATGAAAAGCTGCTGACCTTATTACGTGACCTGCCCGATGATCGGTTGGTGCCGGTGGTCCGTGGCTTCAATCAATTCTTAAATCTTGCCAACATCGCCGAACAACAGCATGGCGTGAGCTGGCGTCGGTCGGATTTCTTACGTGATAACGTCGACAGCATGTTCACTCGTTTATTGTTGCGTCTGGATGAGGCGGGCATTCAGGGGCAGGCACTGACCGATAAAATCGCTGCTGCCAATATTGAGCTCGTGCTGACCGCACACCCGACTGAAATCACCCGACGTACGCTGATTCAAAAATACGATGCGGTATCGCATTTTCTACAAGAACGCGATGACCTGCGCGAAGGCCATCCGGGGCAATCGCAGGTTGAAGATAAAATCGCCGGTTTAATCGACGAAATCTGGCACACCGATGAAATTCGTCACAGCCGACCGACCGCCGTCGATGAGGCAAAGTGGGGCTTTGCGGTGATTGAAAATTCGCTGTGGTTTGCGGTACCGGACATGCTGCGCAACATCGATCGTGACCTGACGGAACGCGGAGCGCCGCCTCTGCCCATGACTGCGGTGCCCGTGCGTTTTTCTTCCTGGATGGGAGGTGACCGTGACGGTAATCCCAATGTCACCTCTAAGGTCACCCAGACGGTTTTGTATCTGGCGCGCTGGATGGCGGCGGATCTTTTTTTGCGGGACATTGAACAGCTGGGCAGTCAGTTATCCATGTCGTCGGCCAGTGCTGAGTTTGCTGCCCGATATACGGGGCATGAACCGTATCGCGATTGTTTGCATCAGTTGCGCAGCGGTCTGGAAGACACCCGTGACTGGGCGCAGGCCATGGCCGAAGGCGAACCTACGGCATTGACGCCTCTGATTGATGATGCCGACCTGATGGTGCCGTTGCGTGAATGCTACGACAGCCTATGTGCGGTCGGTTTATCGACCATTGCCAATGGTCATTTATTAAATACGATTCGTCGTGTGGCCTGTTTTGGTCTGGCGTTAGTGCGCCTCGATGTGCGACAGGAGTCGACGCGTCATTCTGCCGTACTCGCTGAGTTGTGTGAGTTTTATGGCTGGGGCGATTATCTGAGTTGGAGCGAAGACGAAAAACAGCAATTTTTATTGCGTGAACTAACGTCGCGTCGTCCCCTCATCCCCGGTGACTGGTCGCCTAGTGAAGAGGCCAGCGAAGTACTCGCGACCATGAACGTTCTGTCGCAGCCGATTGGGCAGGGCGTGTCCTGCTACATCATTTCTATGGCCAGTGAGCCATCCGATATTTTGTCCGTTGCCTTGCTGTTGCAAGCCAGTGGTGTGCGTAATGCCTTACCCATTGTGCCTTTATTTGAAACCTTGTCTGATCTTGAGCAATCCGGCCCAAGAATGGAAAAACTGTGGCAGGTGCCTTGGTACCGTAATTACAGCGATTGCCGCCAGCAGGTCATGATTGGGTATTCGGACTCGTCCAAAGACGCAGGTCAGTTAGCCGCTGTGTGGGCGCAATATCAGGCGCAGGAAACCCTATCTCGCGTGGCCAGCGAACAGGGCGTTGATTTGCGTTTGTTTCATGGTCGAGGTGGTACGGTCGGTCGCGGTGGTGGTCCGGCGCATCGAGCCATTCTGGCGCAGCCGCCGGGCTCGGTGCGAGGTGGTTTACGGGTGACCGAGCAGGGCGAAATGATCCGCTTTAAATTCGGTTTGCCAGAACTGGCGGAGCGTAACTTACGCATTTATGTCGCGGCCGTGATGGAAGCGAATTTCCTGCCGCCGGAGGCGCCGAAACAAGAGTGGCGCGAGGTCATGCACACACTGGCCGCTGAGGGCGTACGCTCATATCGGGAGATGGTGCGTGAACATCCGGACTTTGTCGCGTACTTCCGAGCGGCGACCCCTGAGCAGGAACTCGGGAAATTATCCTTAGGTAGCCGACCAGCACGCCGTCGTAATGGCGGTGGCATTGAAACGCTGCGGGCGATTCCATGGATTTTTGCCTGGACCCAGATTCGCTTAATGCTGCCGGCCTGGTTAGGGGCCGATACCGCACTTGAACAGCAGATTAAGGCAGGCAAGCTGACACTGTTGCAGGAAATGTACGACGGCTGGCCGTTTTTCCGTAC
>Ga0181591_10003748_pt1 | contig 13261 bp, 8 predicted proteins | sample 071ome_33_FD_133757 | JGI IMG/M metagenome (GOLD analysis project Ga0181591, IMG submission 133757) | Coastal salt marsh microbial communities from the Groves Creek Marsh, Skidaway Island, Georgia - 071412AT metaG (megahit assembly) | ecosystem: Environmental > Aquatic > Marine > Intertidal zone...
AAAATAAATTTCTAAATATTAATCAAGCAATTGAGTTTAATTCTAATTTTTTTCATAAAATACAAAAATTGCCTTTGAAATATAAAACTAAATTATTTCCTAAACGATTAGCGTTATTCTTTAAATTCATTGAAAAACTAAATAAGTTATATCAATTAAAAAGAGCTAAATCTAAATTTGAATCTTTAAACAAACCTTCGGGTGTTTATATTAGAGATGGATTTTTAAAATTCCACAACAAAGATATTCGTGTGGAATTTAATAAAAAGTTTGAGAAATATTTAACTATTATTTTTTCTGATTAGGATGAATTTTTACAATGAAGTCTTGGTAAAATATAGCGATAATTCCTGCAATTGGAATTGAGATAATAACACCTAGAATTCCTTTAAATTGGTACCCAACAAGCATAGAAATTAAAACAATGATTGGGTGTAGTCCTGTGGCTTTGTTCATGATAAACGGAACTAAGAAATTATTTTCTATTCTTTGAATAATAAAATACAAAATAGTAACAGATAAAATCATTGTAGATGATTCATTCCCTGCAATAGGTACTGCTGCAATCCACGCGATTAATGGTCCTACTACTGGTATTAACTCTGTTAAACCTGCTAAAACTGCAAGTGTAAAACTGTATTTCATTCCTATGATTTCTAGACCAACATAAGTACAAACACCAACTGCTAGCATAAGTAGAATTTGACCTTGAAGCCATTGTCCAACTTTGTTTTTAATACTTTTACTTTTTGATTCAATATAGTCTTGGTATTCATCTTTAAAAAATGAGATAATAAATCTATCAACCATTTTATGATCTACTGTCATAAAGTATGTTAAAAATAAGACTAAAATTGCGTTTGCAAATCCGTTAGAAATACTTACAAAAAGTCCAACTGCATTTTGGGCTACTCCTCTTAAGTTTTGTCCAATATTAACTAAATTGTTTTCTAACTCCTGAGTTAGTTGATTAGTTTCTAGTCCTGAAAATGATGTTTCTAGAATTGGGTTAATCCATTCAAGTAGCTTTGGGAGTTTTGTTTCTCCATTTATAACTGCTTCAATAAGGTTTTGTGCTTGAACTCCAAGTGCTAAAAGTTCGTTTGATAGAATTGGAATAAAATTACCTAAAAACACAGATATTAATCCAATTACAAATATAAATACAAATGTTACCGACAATCCTTTTGGTATTTTAAATCTTGAAAGTTTTTCTACAAAAGGTACTAGAGCCTGTGAAAACAAATAAGAAAAAAACAAAAGAAATAATAAACTTTTTATTTCAAAAAGCGTATAAGCAAGTAATCCAAGACCAATTAGTATAACAATAGCTTTTGCAAAATCAGGTAAAGATAAGTGAATGAATCTTTTTTCAAAATTTTCTTTTTTTAATTCAATCTTAGGATGTTCTTCTTTGATTTCAGGTGTGTTTTTCAGATCCTTTAATTTTTTGTTTAAAAATCTTACTAAGGTTTTAGTTTGTTTTAACATTTTTTTTGGTTAACTTCCTCTTGTAACTAGAGTTACTATTAAATCTACTATAATCCATGAACATGTTGCCACAACAAGTCCAAGTAATGCATTTTTTACTGTTCCTTTTGCATCTGTTACATCTCCTGTAATTACTCCCGCAAAATATTTGTATCCACCAATAATTATAAATAGCATTGAAACTGTACCAACAGCTACAGATAATAGTTTAAGTACATACTGTAAAAATGGTTTAACTAATACAAGGTCAAATCGTCCGCTTATTAAAGAACATGCTAAGATATCATTTTCGTCTAAATTAGCTACATTTTCACCTTCTGAACAACTTACAGGTGTTTTTAGGTTGATTAATTGGTTTAGTGCTGAATTTGATTCAATATTTTTTAATGTGCAGCTTGCCCCTTTTTTGAATCTTTCTAAGCTGTTGTATGCGCCTAGACCGTCTTGAGTGTGGTAAACTTGGAAAAAAGCTTCCATAAGATTTCTGCAAAATACTGGTGATTTTACGAATTCTGCCTTCCCTTGTGGTAGTAAAGTGTAACCTTGTGCAAAGCTCAAAAATGGAATTGCTAATAAATATACTGAAATTATAATTTTAAAGAATTTTTTCATGATTGTTTTTTCTTTATTATAGCAAAAATTTAGCTTTTTTTAAAGCTTTAGTTGCAAAATCCATAAAAAAGTAGTAGATTTTATAAAAAAATATTTATATGTATCCAATTTGTGCAATTGTTGGAAGGCCCAACACTGGAAAATCAACTTTATTTAACCGTTTAGTACGTAAACGTTTAGCTATTACTTCTGAATTAGCTGGTACGACTCGAGACCGAATTTTTGCTCTTGCTGATTTTCATGAACGTCAAGTTATGCTTGTTGATACAGGTGGTTTAGATTTTGGTTACGATTTAGAATCAATGGAAGATAACATTATTAAGCAATCTCAAACTGCTGTGGATGAAGCTGATGTTATTATCTTTTTAGTTGATGGTACATCTGAGCTTACTTCCGATGACTATAAAGCTTGTGAGTTAATTAGAAAGTCTCAAAAACCAGTTCTGCTAGTTGCAAATAAAGCCGATAGAGCCAGAATTGATAACAATTTACATATTTTCTATGAACTTGGTTTAGGAGAGCCTGTTAAGGTTTCGGGTATTTTAAATATTGGAATTGATAATTTAAAATCTAAAGTTTTAGAAACTTTAGTTGATTCAAATTTTAAATTCACTTCAAAAAGAGAAGAAGATGACGATAGAATTAAAGTAAGTTTCCTAGGAAAACCAAATGTTGGTAAATCTTCATTACTTAATTGTATTTTTGATGATGAAAAGGTAATGGTTTCTTCTACTCCAGGAACGACAAGAGATTCTGTGAGTTTACCTTTCGAATATAATGATAATCAATACCTTTTAACCGATACTGCTGGGATCAGACGTTCTGGTAAGTTAAGATTCGATAAACTTGAAAAATATTCTGTTATGCGTTCGTTGCAATCATTAGAATCCTCTGATGTTGGACTTTTAGTAATGGATGCGACTGAGAAACTTAGTAAGCAAGATATGCGTGTTGCTGAATTTATCTCTGAAGCAAAGACTGGGGTTGTGATTGTACTTAATAAAGCTGATCTTTTAACACCAGAAGAAAAAAATGCTAAGGTTAATGAAATTCATTACAAAATGCCATTTTTACACTACGCTCCACTTATATTTACTTCTGCAAGAACAGGTACTAATGTTATGCAATTATTTCCTCTTTTGGATGATATTTCAGTTGAAAGAAAAAAAGAAATTAATACTCGTGAATTAAACTATTATATTGATGTTTGTTTAGATAAACATCAACCAAGACCTGGTTTAAAGTTTAAAGTTGTAAAACAAGTAGCAACTAATCCACCGACTTTTGTATTTTTCGTTAATGATAAATCTTTAGTTCACTTTTCATACAAACGTTATCTTGATAATAAATTACGTGAAAAGTATGGATTTACAGGAACTGCAATCGATATTAATTTTAGAGATTCAAAGGCTAACCCTGCTAAGTTTAAAACCTTAACAAGAGGTAAAAACGGTAAGTTTGCACCTAAGCCAAAGAAAAAACCTAAAAAATAGAGTATTTATTATCAATACTTATTAAAAAGTTGTATGCTTCTTTGTTAAGAATGTATTTGTTTTTATTAAATATAAGGTTTCCAAAATGTTCTTTGTAAAATTTACTTTCAAAGAATTCTTTTGTTATATACTCTGCATATGGATTCTTTTTATCTAAGTCTTTAAAAGACATATGATCAATAACATAATCAAATTCAATATCATGATAATCTATTAGGTTTTCAATAATACTTTTATAAAATTCAATTCTTGATACGTTTTTAAGGATATCTTTTTCGTTTGGCTGATTTTCAAGGCTTAGAAAAACAGGTTCATAATTTTTAGGAATGTAATCCGGAACCTTATCTTTTGTTGGGTTATAAGTTTCTAATTCTTTATTTTGAATTAAAAATTCAAATTCTTGTAATTGGATTTGTTTAAAATTTTCTTTAGGATTCTGATTTCTTAAAACAACACCCTTTTGCTGAAGCTCTTTGCAGTATTCGCAAGGTGAAGTTTCAGGTTTATTATTGCTTATTTTTTGATTAATACTCTCTTCAATTTCTAATAATTCTTTTTCTATTTTTTGCCCAATTACTATTTTTTTTTTAGAACTTGAATTTTTTTGGTTGTTTTTATTTGAGTATTATATATTTCTAAAATATATTCACCTTCTTCTAAATTTGATAATTCTTTTGCTGAGATTTCACTTTTAAGTTCTGTGATTTTTTTTGTAAATGCTATTTGTTTTTGATTGTTAAAAATTTCAAGATTTAGTGGCAAATCATATTCTTTTTTGGAAATGATATATATTTTATCATTTAAATTTTCTAAATTTATTTCCCTTTTAGAAATCGAAATTAGTCCATAGTTTTGAGTATGTAATATCGCCTCACCTTTAGAATTAATAGTTTCATATTTAATAGAATAATTTGATTTCATATCACATGGGATGTTTAAAACGTATTCATCTAAATACATATCGCTTTTAAGCTCTAATTTTCCATTGTTATAGATTTCAAAGTTAAATGGCATATTTGCACTCAATTTGATTTTAGGTTGATCCACACATGGATTTATAAGTGTATAATTTAAATTAAAATTTGAGATTGAATTTTTATCAAAAACATATGCTTGGATTGGTATTAATAAAAATGGTTTAAAAGGATCATTCGTTTTTAATATTAAAGTTTCTTTTACCAAACAGTTTGTACACTTAATTTGATTTGTGTTTAATCTAATTTGAATTTTGTTGTTGAGGTATTTGTATTCAAAATATTCAAGATTTTTAAGTTTTTGAATTTCTAAATTTTTTTCACCTTTGTTTATTAGTGAATAATTTTGAGTCTTTTGACTTTGATTAGATACAAATCCAAGATCTATTTTATTTGGTGGATTCGTTATAAAAGCTATATTTTTAAAATCCGGAGTACAGTTACCTTCTAATTTTATGCTTTTTATAATTTGATTTCCTTTAATAATATCTAAGTTTGCATCTCTTCTTCCTAGAAAACTGCAGTTAAAATTAATTTTAATTTCTCTTTTTGAATTTTTATTAATTACAAAATTGTTTCTTCCCTGAATTGAAAATTTATTATTAGATGTTTTTAATTCAATAGCTATATTTTCTTTGTTAAGATTGTGAATTTCAAAACTCAAATCCTTATTTGTGTTTAAAACTTGATCTTTGAAATTTAAAAAGTCTGTATTAATTTTTATCTTAGAATTCGAACTTTTAAGTAAAAATTCTTTTTTAATTTTATCGATCTCAACTTTTAAAGTTGCATCTGAGTATGGAACTAAATTTTCAATCTGAATTTTTGTAATTGATTCAGGTTTTAATTGAATATTGTAAGGTGTCTTTAAAATGAAATTTTTATTACTTAATTCAAATTTAACTAATTTGTTATCTGAAGAATTGTTTTGTATTTCAAAAAAATGCTTCTTGTTGTTTTCAATTTCTTGAGTTTCATTAATATTTGTAATTTTAATTTTCTCGTCGAAATTACTTAAACTAACTGCAGTCATACTTATTGTAAAGATTGAAAGTAAACAAAGTATAAATTTTTTCATCTAATTTTCTTGCTTTATATTAAGATGCTATATTCCCAAAAATTTGATTTAAAGTCAAACTTAAAACCCCTCTTTTTAGGGAGGGGTTTGTTAAAATAAATGGTATGCTTTTATTTATTTTAGGTTTTATTTAGAAACCAGTCATTTGGTATTGAGAGTATGGATCATATCCATATGCTCCGTATCCCATTTGTTGCATGTTTCCATAGCTTCCAGGGGCATTCATTCCTTGATATCCATATTGGTTAAAACTTGTTTGGCTTTGGTTATTGAATGTTCCAACTCCGTATCCGTTTGATGCATAACCTGCATAGTTGTATCCTCCTGGAACTGCTTGGTACCCTGCAGAGTATCCCATTGAATTACTTTGGTATGGGTTGTAGCTGGCATTTAGGCTTGGGTTTTGAATGATTTGAAGTGTTCTTGATAATAAGTATACTGCTCCTCTTCTATTGGCTCCCATTTCTGGTTGGAATCTTACTCCGTATCCGTAATACATGTTAACTAAGTCGATGTACCATGGGTTTTTAGAAGTATCTAGGTAAGTTGTAAATCCAACTGCTTGACCAATTGATTTTGCAAATTCTGCCATTGTTGGAGCTTGAGCTGCTTTAATTGTTCCATCACCATAACCTGTAATAATTTGGTTTGCAGTTAGGTGATAAAGTGGAACCATCCACCATTGGTTGATTGGGTTAGCTGCATCTTGTTCAGAAATGTCAGCATAGTAAGCTGCTAACTCTTGTAAATTTACATAGTTTTGGCTGAATCCATATAATTTTCCTAGGATTGCAAACATTTCTGCTCTTGATATTGTTTGTTGTAATTGTGCAACTGACATTCCGTTAATGTTTTGTCCGTTGAATAATCCATATTGTCTTAAGAAAATTACATCGTAACATTGAGGGTCATTTGGTGCCATATCTGCGTAAAATTGATTACATTGAGTTAATTGTCCTGGTTGAGATGGAAATCCTGGCATTACTTGTCTTGATCTTACTTTTAGATCTTTTTCTACTACATATGTGTTTGATTCGTTGTCTTGTGTGAATACTTGGATGATGTAGTTACCAGTTTCAAGATTTGAAGTATCGTAATTTATTCTTAGAGTTTTCTTTCCTGATAAGTTTTCTTCTTCGTATTCTGGACAATCAATATCGTCCTCAATTGATTCTGAACAGTGGTAGTAAAGAGTTGCCACTTGTTCTACTTCTGGTTCTTCGTCTTCGTCAGCATCTTCATCTAATTCTTCTATTTTATAAAGTGTAACTACAGCTAATGTAAAGTCTGAGTCTTTAGCTAATTTAACTTTTAAGTCCATTGATTCACCGGCGTCAATTCTTTTATCTCTTGATACATTGATTAAATCTTCTGCTTTTACTTCTGGAGTTTCTCCTGGTTCATCTGGATTTGCTGGTTCATCTGGATTTGCTGGATCTTCTGGGTCAGCTGGTTGATCTCCAAATACTGTTACTGTTACTTGTTGGTTGATGTATCCGCTTATTCCGTCAGGTCTAACAATTTCAATATAATAGTTTCCTGGAGTTGCTGGTACAGCTAAAGCTGCATCTACTCTGCTTCCTTCAATAGTAACTACTGTTTCAGCTGTTGATCCTTGGAATCTCATTTTTGAACCAGCTGCCAATGTAGCATTTGTTGGTAAATTAAAGTGACAATTTGCAGTTGTTTCTGTGTAAATTTCACTTGGATCACAAGTTAGAACAAGGTTTCTGATTTGTTCATTTGTAATAGGTGCTTGAGCAGTTGTAGTAAATTGAACTGAGTTGTATACGTTTGCAACTGGGCTAGCATTAAATAATGGTAATACATTTAACGAGTAAGTGCTTCCTGGATTTAAATCGTTTTCTACTACATGAGTTATAACATCTGTTTGGCTGTTTGATGTAAGTGTTTTAGTGTAAACATTTTGTCCTCCAGTTGAAATTTCAACTCTATAACTGTTAGTTAATGTGTATAAACTTCCAAAAGCGATTTCTGGTTTAAGTGCTACATTTGTATCTCCTTGCGCTGGACTTGCAATACTTGGATTGATTACAACAACATTGTTGATAATTGTATCAGTATCGTTATGTATTAATTGATAGTTGCCAGGGAAAACATCTCCAAAGAATAAAGTTGCTTCTGTTCCTTGGTTGTTGGTTGTGATATTTGTTGGATTTAGAGTTTGGGCATTATTATCTGAACTTGTAAGAGTGTTGTTAGTTGGAACTAAACTTAAGTTGGCTTCAACTAAATTATCTAACTGGGAACCTCTTAGTGTAATTTGAGCATCATGTAATTCAACTTCTTGTGAATTTTGTGTAGTGATTTCTAATTCTGCAGCTTGGATTTCAACTCTTTGAGTAGTTGTTTGACCATTTACAGTTTCTTGTAGTCTATGAGTTGTAACAGTTCCATCATTATTAACTACAACCACTACAGAGTATTCTCCTTGTTCTGGTGCTTGTCCTGTACAATTTAATCCAGAATCTGTTTGAGAACATGTTAAGGTAGCTTGAGTGCTTCCGTTAGAGTCAACTAGTCTTACTTGAACGGTTGAGTTTTCTTCGATTCCAAGTTGTGTACTTTGAGCTCCTGTTAATGGAACTTCTAGTGTCATATTGCTTCCACTTCTAACTTCACCTTCTTGGATTGGACTTGCAGTTACTGGATTTCCTTCGGTTTCACCTGCTTGAGTTCCACCATCACCGTTTCCAGCTCCAGTGTCGCCACCTGTGTCTCCTGTTCGGTCTTCTCCTGTTACTGTGTAGGTTTCAAATCTTTGTCCTATTCTTACGGCTGAGCTATCACCAATTTTTAGGTAAACTTGATATTCTCCAGCTGTTAATGGAGCTGTTCCTGCACAGTCTAATCTTGTTGGCCTTGCTGAATTTTGACATGTTATAGTACTTGCCGCTTCACTTGCTTGATCTTCTCTTAGTTCAAATTGAATAGTTGTTCTATCTTCTGGTAATGGAGTTGGATCTGGTAGTCCTTGATAGATAATTTCCATAGCTTCACCTGTTCTACCTTCAGCTGGAGTAAATACTAAACTATTAAATTCTAGCAATCTTGCTAGTTCATCAGTGTTTACTCTTCCATGTTCTATTGAAAGGTGAAGATAGCTGTATCTTGCTTCTTCAATTTCTTGATTTCTATCATCTCTTGCAAAGTTTGAGTCTAATTCTTCTACTTCTGATTTTATTTGAACAATTATATTTAATTTTTTACTTGTATCACATCTTTGACTTCCAGCTTGTCCTAAACATGTTTTATCCCATGAAATAGTTTGAGTTTGAAGTCCTGGTGTTTCTTGTTGATTAATTTGTTTTACTAACATTACTCCAGTATCAATTGCTTGAATGTCGTTTGTTTCAAGTTGATGTTTTTCTTGAAGGCTTGTTTTTAGTGTATCATCTAATTCTACATCGTTTTCGTTATCTAATTGAAGAATGAAAGTAGAATATGAAATTTTATTTTGATCAGTTGTGAAATACAATTCTACATTGGTATCACTATTATAGTCCGTATTTAGATTTACGACTTTAAGAGATCTTTCAGCTGGAATTGCTAAATTATCAGTTATATCTGTATCTCTGTTCAAATCTGTAATATCAACCCCCGGAATAGTTTCATCTTGGAATTTGATGAATGTGTATTCAGGTATGGCAATTGATTCACCAAAATTAATTGGATTTTCTGTGTAATTCTCAATATATTCTGCGTTTTGATCCAGTGTTGAGAAATCTTGGAATATTCTTGTTTCGAACGCTGGACATCCTTCATTAAAACCTATATAATTTTGAATTATAGAAGATATTTGTCCTGCTATATAGTATAATTTTTGAATATCTTCATAGGTATAATATGAAATTTGATTTTCATCTTTTTCTGAATCTAAATCAAAATTATTTGTTAAGAATGGGTAATTTGGATTTTCTTGTGATGCAGTTAAGGTTTTAATTTCCTGTAAAAATGCATTTACTATTGTTTTATCAAGTTCATCATATCTATTATTGATTAGGTTTCTCAATGATTCTTCGGTGTCTTTTAATGAAATCTCCAGTGCGTTAGCTTCATCACATTTAAAATTATGGTTTCCGTAATCTTCAAAATATTCTTTGAATGCTCCAGATGAGATTGGCATAAGTTGTACCGCTGCAGCTCCGACAAAAACATTAATATCAGTTATGTTATTTATTTTTGCTTGTGAGAATATATTATTACCTCTTGCTATGTTATTTCTGTTTTCTTCAATAAAACTTGTAACTTTTTCTGAGTTTTCATTTAATGTCCTGTCATTTTCATACTTTACTGGGAATAAAACAGGTTTATTTTCATCTATGTTATTTCTATCTAGTGAATAAATATTCGCGATTTCGTTCTCAATATCACCGTAGGTGTCGGCGTTTGTGATTGAATCCAGGTAGGTTCGGATTGATTTTATTTCTCCACTTTCTAAGGTTCTGTCCTCTACGGCCAGGTAACCAGTGAACAGCGTGGAGTCGCTGCTAAAGCCCATATACAGGCCCGTGGCCAACAGCACTGCAATCAGTCCTGTTAGGAATTTTTTATTTTTTTGGTGCATACCATTTTTGATTAAATAATCTCTTTATTATAGCAAATTTTCTGCTACTTTACAAATTTTAACTTTTTAATTGTGATTCAAAAAGGGCTTGTTACATTTTTTTGTTTACAAAATGGCAAGTTTGGATTTCTCATTGTATAAAAAAAGTGTTCGCTGTGTGTATTAAAAAAAAACTCCCGGTTTTGGGAGTTTAAAATTTTCCTGTTTTTAATTTTATTTATAGACCTAAACTAAAGTGAAGTAGGTCTGCAGCCATTTGTCGGTTAGCTGCTTTAGTTGGATTGATTCTATAGCCTCTAAGTCTATACAAGTCTACAACTTCAGTGTACCAAGGTTGTCCTTCAATACCTTCATAAGTGTATCCTTTGATTTCAGCTAAGACTTTAGCAATTTCACTTTCTGAAACTTTTGCATTTGGTTTAATTGTATTATCGGCATAACCGTTAATGATTCCTCTTTCTAGTAAATAACTTGTTGGTTTCATCCACCAATGGTTGCTTGAGTTTGCTGTATCTTTTACTTCAACATCATCAAATTTCGCTAAGCTTCTTGGGTTTCCTGTTTCTGAAATAAATTCAGTTTGTTTTAAGAATCTATAGGCAAGTGTAAAAAATTGACTTCTAGTTAATGATCCGTTTAGATTGGCTAATGGTTTTCTGTTTTCATTTTTGTTTTTTTGACCGTTAAAGATATTTAACTCTCTTAGTACTGTTAATTTAAAGCACATTGGATTATTTGATCTAATATCTTCAAAATACTCTTCACATCTTGAATTTGTTACATCGTTTAAGTTATCCATATATCCTCCACCGTATTGAATAGTAAATTGTGGACCTTGAGCAGTTCTGTACTTGTTTGCAAAATCTCCTGGAAGTAATATATCCATTGTTGAATTAGTGTCAATGTATTCATCTCCAATTTTTAGTTCGATTGCAAATCTTCCCTTCTTTGGTGGAGTTTGAACATATCCACACATTACGGTTTGATATGCATCTTGTTGACAATAGCTTGATGGATTTGGATTTTTGTTTGCTCCTATCTTAATTTGCATTGTGTTGTTAGTTAATCTTTTACCTACTGGCATAAAGAATTTACAAACCGTAAAACTTGAAGGAGTCGTATCTAAACATTGAATTTTGTTATCTTCAAAAAATTCTTTGTCTTCACTGCTTAATTCTAGTTCTTCATCTTCTTGTTCGTTATCATTGTTATTATCGTCTGAGGCAGTTGATGTATCGTTTGTATTTTGAGTTTCTACACCATCAAAATTAATACCGGTGTAACCTGTTAAATAATTTGTTTGATATTGCATTACAGAATAAACTCCAAAAAATAATAGAAGTCCAACTATAACAAACAAACTTAAAACTTTTTTAGGAAAATTTTTCATTGAAATTTGATTAAATCTCCTTATTATAGCAGATTTTTCAAAAAAATCAAATTTTAACAATCGATTTAATAAGTTTTCTTGCCTGATGCTTAGCCACATAAAGGTTGTTTTTAGTTATTTTATTCAAATTTTGGGGTAGTTGATTATTTTCTATAAAGCTTAAATTTTCTTTTTTAAAAGTTTTTATATAGTGTTTTACTTTATTGACTATAATTGGTGTGTTGTTTTGAATGCTTTCATAAATTGGCATCCCAAAGCCTTCATACTTAGATAAATAAATACAAGCTTTAGCTTTTTTTATTAACTCTTGAATTTTTTCTTCTGTTTGATTTTCTAATATTTTAAAATTTAAATTTAAGTTTTCTTTCTGATAGTAATCAAAATCATTACATACTAAAATAAATTTCTCTTTTGGATGGTTTTTAGAAATTTTAATTAATTGTTTTAAGTTTTTTCTTGGATCTTTAGATGAAATACATAATATATAGTTCTCTTTTTGGATTTTTGCTTGTTTATATTTCGCCAAACTTCTTTGTAAACCAGGTTCTATTACTTTTATATTATTATGTCCAAAAACTTTATAGATTTCTTTTTTTGAAAATTCGGAATTTGTTATAATTTGATCCATCTTTTGAATTGTCTTTTTCGGATCCATTAAGAAATAAAATATTTTTGCTTTTAAGCTTAAATTTTCCTTTAAGACTTCAAAAGCTACATCGTGAATGTATTGACTTTTCTTTTTTACTTTAGCGCTTAAATTTATGCTTCTAAGGTCAAATCCAAAGTAGAACTTTTGCGTATTCTTGCTGTAATCTTTTGATTTGAAGTTTGCCAGTTTGTATAATAATCCATCAATCTTAATAAAAGGTAAAAATTTAAAAATTAAATGCAATAATATATTCGGTATCCTTGTATGAATATGAACTATGTATTTTTTTTCTTTGATAAAATCTAAATCTATTTTTTTAAGTGAGTTTGTCCAAATTAATAATCTTTTTTGAGAATTAGCATGTTTTCGAAAATCTTTTAAAAAATTTCTACCAACTTTAATAACTCCATTTATAGCTGGGTCTTGAATGCTTCGACAATCTAGAATTATTAGTTTAGGCTTCATTTATTAGTTTATCAATATACGCCTTTATTTTAGATTGAAATTCTTGTTTTGTAAATTGTTGGCTACTTTTAGCAATTTCTTTGCTAGAAAAATGCATTTTTTCAAATTTTTCAATTGCTTTAATCAAGCTGTTCTCATTTTGTTCATTAAAAAAGATTCCATTTTGTTTGTCTTTTATAATATCTACTACTCCCCCTTTTTTATAAGCAATTACAGGGCATCCGTGTTGAATACTTTCGGCTGCTACAATTCCAAAATCATCTTTTTGTGGAAATAAAAAAGCTTTAGCGTTTTCAAGTAAATTTTGGTGAGTTTGATCATCTACATATCCTAAAAATTCTGTGTTTGGATTTGTATTTAATTTTTTAAGGTTTTCTAATAATCTTCCTTTCCCATAAATTTTAAGATTTTTTTTATTTTGATTAAAAGCTCTTACAATTATTTCAAATTGTTTATAGGGAATTAATCTTCCACCGGCTAAATAATAGTTTTCTTTTTTTTCTTTAATTTTTATATTTCTA
>Ga0181591_10003751_pt1 | contig 13257 bp, 7 predicted proteins | sample 071ome_33_FD_133757 | JGI IMG/M metagenome (GOLD analysis project Ga0181591, IMG submission 133757) | Coastal salt marsh microbial communities from the Groves Creek Marsh, Skidaway Island, Georgia - 071412AT metaG (megahit assembly) | ecosystem: Environmental > Aquatic > Marine > Intertidal zone...
TATCGTTGGCCGTTCCTTGGAAGGTCCGATTTTGAAACCTGTTACAGTTAATTCTGTTGCAGAGTTCATTGATGTCTTTGGAGAACCTTCCCCCGGTGGATACGCTGGCGGTGACCTTTGGAGAAATGAAAACACCACCGCACCTCATTATGGAGCATATGCAGCTTTAGCTTACCTTAGAAACTCTGCTCCTGTTACTTTTATTCGCTTGGGCGGGATTGCAGCCCCCGGTGCTAGCGGTACCGGGTATGCAGGTTGGCAAACCACCGGATCGGTTGAGCCAAATGATACTTTAGCTAGTGATGCTGGGGCGTATGGCCTTTGGCTGGTACCGTCTGGATCAGGTGTGCTTGGGGAGCATGGAACAGGCTCTCTTGCCGCTGTTTTTTATATGTCAAAAGGTGCGGCGATTGGTGTTGATACAGACACCAGTGGGCAATACAAAACTAGAGTATTATCAAAGTTTGCCGGGAAGCTAAGTGACGCCAAAATCAAACTTGTTGTTTCGGCCTCCGCCGCCGCTACAACGTTTACTCCCGCTTCTTTGGTTGATGAGTTGGGTTATACATCCGGCTCAACTGAACACAATAAAAAGTTTACAATTACATTGGATCCAAGTGATTCAAACTTTATTAGAAAAGCTTTCAACACCTCTCCTCTTAAGACATATAACGGCGCTGATGGAGTTAACCACCCACATCCTTATTTCTTGGGTGAGACTTTTGAAGACGCAATTAAAAGCAAAGAAGCGGATGTAAGTCATACTTTGGCTTTTATCACCCCGCTGGCTTCAGGTTCTGTTTATAAAGGGGATTATCGTTACGACTTCCAAGAAGCAAAAACAGGGTGGATCTTTTCGCAAGACACCGGTCTTAATACTAGTTTTGACCCAATTGATTCAACTCCGCAAAAGCTTTTTAGGTTGGTTGGTCTTAATGAGGGGCGATGGGCTTCAAAAAACATCAAAATTTCAATTGCAAAGATTTCTTATACAAAAGTTGACAATTCAGCAGAGCCTTATCCTACTTTCTCGGTGCAGGTGCGCGATGTTAAAGATTCTGATAACAGCCCAGCCATCTTGGAAGAATTCAATGATCTTACTTTGAATCCTAGATCTGCTAACTTTATTGCCGCTGTGATTGGAGATCAGTACATCAAATATGATAAGGCCGCTAGAAAGCATCGTGTTTTCGGAAGTTACCCAAACAATTCGCGATACATTCGAGTTGATGTGCATCCTGATATTCTTTACGGCGCAGCCGACCCTGAACTGGTTCCTTTTGGCTTCTTGGGGCCCGCTCGTCGCAAAAAATTTCAGATTATTTCAGGCTCAAACTCCACTGCTCTTGTTGATTCAACATATGTGACTCTTCAGACTTCTTATGCATCAGAAAAAGAATCTTCTCTTGAGTGGGATGCCACTCGCGATTATGTCAGAGGGATCACTGATGCTAATAGTTTGCGCTTCACAGCCTCTCTGGAGTGGCCGGATTATGCTCTTCGTGTTACTGCCTCTAATAGCTCACGAGGAGTTGCTAAAAACGGTTACTTTGGAGTCAGAGTCCAGAAAAATGAGACCTCTAGGTTTTTCTCTGAGAACTATTATGACTTGACTTATCCACTGGAAGAAGGGGTAGACCCTTGGGAAGCAGATGGAACAAACACTGTTCACACATTTGCGTTTTCTTTGGATGATGTTAAACAGATTTCTTCGTCTACCACTGGGTGGTTGGATAATGCTGCATATGCAGCAGGAAACCGAAAGTCTTCTACTGCCGGTGAAAAATCAATCTCCCAAATTGGCTCTTATTTCAAAGCGAATGGTCCGCTTCAAACTGCCACAGCCCTATACACCAACTCTGCTGGGTGGAAAACAGTTATTGATGCTGGTTACAACAAGTTTACTATGCCGATGCATGGTGGTTTTGATGGTGTTGATATTACTAAAAAGAACCCATTCTCCAACGTTACTTTGACTGGTGGCGGAACCAATGACGGCCAAAGCAACTATGCATGGTACTCCGTGTTCACAGCTATTAAGGCTCTTAAAGACCCTGAGTTTATCGATTACGATATTGCTGCGGTTCCCGGAGTTTGGGAAACTGAACTGAACAAGCTTATGGCAGAACAGTGCCTTGAAAGAGGAGATGCTCTAGCAGTTATTGATTTGGACTCTGGATATCGTCCTTTAGAAGAGATGCAAGAAGACTCTACCACTGCTGTTAATACTGACTTGACAAAGCTTGGCTCTGTCTCCGAGGCTGTTAGCTGGCGAAGAAATAGCATGTCCGACTTGGTTCACTCTTATGCTTGCACCTTCTATCCTTGGGTTGATATTTCCGACCCTCGAACCAATGCTTTGGTTTCTGTGCCTCCTTCGGTCGCAATGCTTGGTGTTTTTGGTCGAGTTAAGCAAGTTTCCGATGTTTGGTTTGCTCCGGCAGGCTTCAATAGAGGCGGACTTTCTGATGGACTTTCTGGATACCCTGTCGTTAGTGTTAAAGACAGGCTGACTTCGAATGAAAGAGATGAGCTTTATGACAATGGAATCAACCCCATTGCTTCCTTCCCCTCTGAGGGGGTTGTAGTGTTTGGTCAAAAAACTCTGCAACTGCAAAGATCGGCTCTTGACAGAATCAATGTTCGAAGGCTCATGATTTATCTTAAGCGTCAAATTTCTAGAGTTGCTGGTAGTCTTCTTTTTGAGCCGAATGTTCCGGATACTTGGAGAAACTTTACCAGCGATGCAGAAGAGATTTTGCAAGAAGTGCAAGACGGTCTGGGAATTGAAGAATATCGATTTGTATTGGATGAAACAACCACGACCCCAGATCTGGTTGACCAGAACACGCTTTACGCGAAGCTTTTGGTTAAGCCGACTAGAGCAATTGAGTTTATTGCTCTGGACTTTGTTCTGACAAATTCAGGTGTGGATTTCCCAGAATAAACTAATTAATAGAAAATATATAAAATAATTTAAAAGGAGAAATCCAAAAAATGAGTCAGTTATTTTGGGCAAACAAGAACCTAGAGCCAAAAAGAGCTTTTAAATGGGTAGCTACTTTGGGCGATGGGAAGAACATTTATTCTTATCAGATTCAAAAGGTGGCTCGTCCAGAGTTAACCATTTCTAACAAAGAAGTAAAGATTCTTGGCTATACTTTTAACTACCCAATGCAAGCAACTTGGAACCAAATCACATTGGATTTCATTGACGTTGTTAAAAGCGATACCAACGATGGAAAAAAATCTGGTCAATATCTTAAAGATCTTATTACCGCTAGTGGATATAGATATCCAACGGATTTCAACAAATCAAAGGGTGGAATCACAAAAGCCCAAGCTGTTAATCAGAAGTTTACTACGCTTGAAGTCCAACAGTTGGATGGTAAAGGTAACCTGTTGGAAACTTATACCTTCAAAAACTCTTGGATTGAAAAAGTTAACTTTGGGCCTGAATTTAGCTACGAATCAGAAGATCTTGTGATGCCCCAAATTGGATTCCGCTACGACTGGGCAGTAATTACGCCCGCAGCGACCAAAAAATAAAACTACAAACTATACGAGGTATAAATGTCTATCCGCAATAATGAAGAAAGAATCGGCGCTGTTGATAAAAGCAGCGGCTCCGATTTGGCTCCTATTCAAGCCGCACAGCAACTACTTAATCCTTTAAATTTTGTTACTCCAACTTTAATGGTGGACCTTCCTTCAAAGGGAGAATTCTATCCAGAAGACCACCCCTTGCACAAGCAGGAAATGTTGGAAATCAAACACATGACAGCAAAAGAAGAAGATATCTTAACTTCCCCTGCTTATCTTAAAAAAGGAAACGTTCTAGATAAGTTGATTGAAAGCGTTTTGGTTGATAAATCAATCAATTCTAAAACAATCTTAGCTTGTGATAGAAACGCAATTGTGATTCAATCTAGAATCTCAGGGTTTGGAACGCATTACCAAGCAAAGGTTACTTGTCCTTCTTGCAAATCAGAGCAAGATGAAGAGTTTGATCTTTTGGAATGTGAAGAAACTTCTTTTTCAAAGGAAAAAGAAGATTGCAAGCACCTAGGTAATGGGCTTTTTGAATGCACCCTGCCACAAACTGGGGTTGTTTGTCATTTTGGTCTTTTAACAGGAAAAGAAGAAGGCGTTCTTTTGAAGGAAATGGCACAGAAAAAACAACATTCTGTTTTCACAACTCAATTGAAGCTTATGATCAAAAGATTGAATGAATATGACGATCAAAAAACAATTGATTACTTCTCGGAAAGAATGCCTACAAAGGACGCTAGATACCTTCGCAAGCTTTATGCAGAGGTTGCACCGGAATCCAAGCTAACGTTCAAATTTGAGTGCTCAGAGTGCGATTATGAAGGGGATCTGGGGGTTCCTCTTGATGAGAGCTTTCTTTGGCCTAAACAATGAATATGCAGAGACAGTCTATGAAGAAATATTTTATCTAAAATATTACGGTGGCTGGTCTATTTTCGAAACTTACAACCTTCCTACAACAATCCGCAGATGGTTTCTCCAAAGAATGCAAAAGCAAATGGAGAAAGAAGCCGAAGAAATCAAAAAACAAAGCAAAAAATAAATTTCAACTTTTGTTCTATTTATGTTTAAAGAGGTTTTTCTTTATTATATAAGGGCTTTTCTTTACTATGATAGATTTTCTTAGATATCCTATAATTTTTATGAACGAGGCTGGCGAAGGCGGAGGTGGCACCCCTGCTCCAAAAGCTGCCCCTGACACAAATTCAGACCAAGCTAAAATAAACGCTCTTAAAACTTTTAAGGCGTCTCTTGAGGACAATTATGAATTAAGAAAAAAAACATTAGAACAAGAAAAGGAATTTATTCAAAAAAGAACAGAAGCTCTTAACTTAGAAAAAGATCACCTTAAAATAGCAGAACTTAATGTAGAGATCAGAGAGAACGAACTCAGACTAGCTCGCAAATCTGAAAAGGAAGCGATAAAGAATGCCGCCCTCCTTTCTGAGATGGCAGAAAAAACAATAACCCAGCTTGATGCTGTTGAAAAAGCACTACTTGAAGAGCTAGCAACCAGAGAAGATATAGAGAACCAACTCGAAGGAATCACAGACGAAGAAGAAAGACTTCAAAGAATTCGGCAAATAGCCTTAGAACAAGCCCAGCAGACTTATGAGAATGCGGTCAACCAAAAAACACAAAAAGAAGAAGAGCTTAAAACACAAAAAGCTTTGCTAAAAGTTTACGAAGACGGCGAAAAATCAATTGAAAAAGTTGAAGACGCTTTAGGTGGCTATTCTAAGATGCTTAAAACTACTTCCACTTTCATAAGATCTTTTTCCGCTGAAAACGCTAATTTTGGTAAGATATTAAGTTCAGCTTTTGCCCAACTAGGAGCTACGATCGCTTCTAGCGTGATCAGGGCAATTAAACAAGGTATTACTGGCTTTGATGATGCAAGAGCAAAAATGGCAGCTTTGACTGCCGGCTCCAGCCGGCTGAATGACGACCTTGTTTTGTCTGCCACCAGTTTTGTTAACGCTGATTTAAATGCTTCAAACTTTGGACTTTCTTTGTCAGAAGCAAGAGAAGGTGTTATGGAACTAGCAGAGGGTATGGCTGATTTCGAACAAATGAGCCAACGCACCCGAGTAGAACTAAGTCAGGTCGGCAAAAGACTCAAAACAATGCTGGGTGTCGACATGACCGAGACCTTCAATGTGGCAACAAAAGCTTTTCAAATGACCGGTAAAGAAACTAAAAACTTGGCTATTGAGCTTTACGCCACTGGCGCAGCATTGGGAGCCTTCTCCCAAAAGAAGGTCATGTCAGAATTTGCACCTGCTATGCAAACTTTAGCTGCTTTCACAAAAGACAAAGCAATCAAAGTGTTTAAAGAATTGGCTGCTCAAGCAGCAGCAACTGGTTTGAAAATTAGTGAGCTTTTATCTCAGGTTTCAAAGTATGATACTTTTGATGGAGCAGCAGAGGCTGCTGGTCGTCTTAACTCAATGTTGGGTGGTGATTACCTTAACTCTTTAGAGCTTTTGAGAGCATCGGAATCACAACGTGTCGATATGCTTCGACAATCAATTCAAATGTCTGGTAAATCTTTCAATGAAATGTCTCGCTTTGAGAAGAAAGCAGTCGCTGCGGCTTTGGGCATTTCTGATATTTCAAAGGCTGCACAACTTCTTCAAACACCAGAAGAAAGAATGGCTGAGATGGCAAAAAAAGCCGCTGCTGCTGGAATGTCTGTTGATGAATTTAAAGAAAGGCAAAAAGCTGCCACCACATTTCAACAGAAACTAACACAAGCAATGCAAAATTTCCAAGTTGCTTTGGCTCCTGTTGTCACAGTGTTGAATTCCTTTGCTAGTATTCTCGCTGCTCTTGCAAACAACCCTGTCGTTAAGGTTCTAGGCGTGATAATCGCTGCTTTGTATACCCTCAAGGTAACTATAGCAGCCGCCAAGACAGCATGGGCTGCTTATAATGTTGTCAAAAATCAAGGAATATTAACCACAATCAAAAACATTGCCCTTAAAGGTAAAGAAAATTTGCTTAAATTCTTAGGCTTGAATGCAACTAACGCAGACACGGCAGCAGAGGCAACAAACCAGACGGTCAAAAAAGCAGGAATATTAAGCACAATCAAAAACATTGCCCTTAAAGGTAAAGAAGCTGTGGCTAAATTGTTTAGCGCGAAGGCAACTGGCGTAGAGGCGACAACAGTGGTAGCGGCAGACAAAGCCAAAAAAGCTGCAACTAAGACAAATATGAAGTTTTCAATTAGTATCATACAGATGGTTGCTGCTCTAGGAGTTTTACTGATCGGTATAGGTGCTGCCGCTGCTGGCTTGTCCTTGTTGGCCGATGCCTTTTCTAAATTGACAATGGAGCAGGCTTTAGGTTTTCTTGGGTTTTTGGCCGCATTGGCTGTTGGTTTGGTTATTTTTATTGCGGTTGCGGTGAAACTAGCCCCCACTTACCCGATCTTGCTATCTCTTGCTGCTATCTTTTTGGCCATAGGTGCGGCAGCAGCCTTGCTAGGGTTGGGAATTAGATTGGCGGCAGATGGAATAGTGAAAATTATCAATGCGTTAGCCACCGCCGCTAAAGAAGGGGTGTTAGGCACTATAACTCTGGGTGTTCTAGGGTTGGCGGCAGCTTTTGTGATTTTGGCTGCTGCAATGGCGATCGCCGCACTCGCTCTCCTAGCGTTCGGGGCCTTAGCGTTTGTTGGTGCAATTGCCTTCTCAATGGTTGGCCCCTCTCTCAAAGATCTTTTTACTGGATTTAGCGAGTTTGCAGAACTTGATGAACAAAAACTGGCTGTTATCAAAACAGTTTTTGAAAAAATGCCAGAAGTTAAATCAGAAAACGCTGAATCTATTCGAAAAGTAAGCGAATCTTTTGGAAAGTTAGCACTTTCTTTTAAAACACAGAAAACCTTGACAGTCAAAATGGTGATTGAACACAACAATGTCCAAAAAACAAATGAAAATATGAGAGCGGCTGGTGAGAAACTAGGAAGAAGCTTGAACACGCTCGTCTCATAACAAAGGATTTTATCAATGTTTTCAACAGATACATTTGCAAAAAACACAAAAGGGTACGTTTACATATATTCTCCAACAACTAAGAAAGAAATCAAATTTAAAGCTTTCATCACAGAATACAGTGATACGTTTACAGTAAATTACAACTCAGAAGAAGTTTATGGTAGAATGGACCCTATTCAGATCTATAAAAGAACGAATAGGGAGATTCAGTTAGGTTGGGATGTTATCGCAGAAAGCGAAGAAGAAGCATATGATAACTTAGTAAAAGTGCAAGACTTTATTCAAATGCTTTATCCTAAGTATAAAATACTTTCTTATAAAACAGAACGCGGGCTTCCAAACTTAGAAGTTCCTGTTCTTTCTTCTCCGCCTCTTTTGAGAATAAAGTTTATGTCTTTGGTCTCAAAGAACATGCAGGTTTCTCGTGAAGCAGAAAAAAATGGTCGAAAAAAAGAAAATGTATATCGATACAAAATATCAAACGACGGCACTGCTAAAGATGATGGGCTTCTTGTTACCCCTGCTTCGTTTAGTTTTAGTCCAAACTTTGGTGAACAAATGGGCTTGTATAATATGCCCGGAAAAGACAAAAAGGCTGCTAAAGGCTTTTATCTTCCAATTACATATCAAATTTCAAGTCAGTTTCAAGTGCTTCATGAGCACCTTGTCGGACACCCTTATCAGGTAACTCCAAGCAAGGCCGGTGCAAAAAAACCGAATGCAAATAAGACTGTTAACAAAGTTAACAATAGCACGTCAAGAACAAAAGGGTTGGAACAATTAAATTACCCATATGGGCTGAAAGGTAAGTAAAATGCCAAATTATGACTTAGATCGTTTTTTAGAAAGAAATACAATATACAAAGACAAGAAAGAGCTTTACAAACAAATAAAGCTTAAGAGGAATTTGGATGGCGTTTTTCTATACCCTGCTAGCTATTTCCGACAATTAACAGAGGAAGAGTTGGATTTCATAGATTATGATGTACATGTATGGAAAAGTGGAGACCGATTTTATAAATTGGCATCTCAATACTACCAGTCTCCCAACAACTGGTGGATTATTGCAACATTCAACAACAAACCAACAGAACACCATGTAAAGGCTGGAGAGAAAATCTTAATTCCTTTAGATCCCGATCTTCTGGCTTCTTTGTATGGAGTTATATAGGATAAAAAATGGCTAACAAAACAAATAATCAAGGACAAGATAAAAAGAAATATGTTTCTAATCTAAGATTGGCAGAGCAAGCTTGGCTTCTTTCAAACCTAGGAGTGATGCAATTCCAAGAAAAAAGAGGAAGCAAGCTAAGTAAAAGCATTCGTGGTCTAAAGTTAGCCACAGAAAGCTACATTTCCTATTGGAACAAAAAAGCACATAAGCCGAAAGAAAACAAACACCACATTGAAGATTTTATTGGAAATTATTTTGTTGGAAAAGACCAAGAATTACTTTATGAGCTTATGCCGCACGAAATATCTTATTTAGTACCTAGGATTGAAGTATCTAAAGTTTATCAAGATAAGGAAGGAAATACATTTTCAGTTCCTTATTATTTTGATTATTACACAGATCAAAGCAAAGTTGAAGATCTTTCAAATGGCAAAATTGAAAGAGTTGGTGAGGCCGGTATACAAAACATCGACATTGAGCTTTTAGGAGGTCAGCCAGCAGAAGCAAGAAGGTACGTCTTGGCGAAAATGGATATTTTTATGTCATCTGTTGATGTGCTACAGCAGCCGGCTATCCATCCTTCTTTGAGAAAAGAAATTCAAAATAAAAAAATGGACCTAAAAGAACGAAGAAAGAAGATTCCTTTTTATTTGGATCTTTTTGCCAGAACATCAAAAGGGGGCCGTGTTCCTTTTAAACTTCGTATGGATGTAGGGTGGCAAATTCCGGAGCTTAGTGAAAACATATTTGGAAATGCAAAACGAGCAAAAAGGATTGCCAATGCTGTTGCTAAAACAAACAAAACTTTGTGGCTTCATTTGAAAAGTCATGATCTTTCTTTCAACCAAGATGGAACATTGAAAGTTTCTATAGAGTATATTAGTTCTGTTGAGCATGAATTGCAAAGAGCTACTCTTTCTGCTGGCAACAAAAAGCCAATCACAAAAGAAAATCTTAGAAGAGCGAACAATATATTAAAAAAATATAAAAAATGTGTTGAAACAAGCAAGCTTAAAGAACACGTTAAACGGGATGCAGGGTGGTTTAACAATTGGTTCGCTTCTACTGATGACAAACTTGAAAACGAAGGTATAAGACAGATAAACGCAATAAAAAGAATGGAAGGTATAATCAAAGGATATCAGCTTACATCGATTGTTGATGCTGGTGATCTGCTATCTGCTATTATTTGTGTGCTAGATAAAAATATTTATCAAACTTCTGTTCCGGCTTTTGAACTTGGAGTCGCAGATGGAGGCGATTTTGAAACAGTTTCAAAGGGAAAGGAAATCAACTTAAGACTGATCTCCGCCGCAGACATTGTGAAAGGTAGAACTACACAACCCAGAGCGGTCTTGAGTGTTGGGGAGTGTAGCTCTCTTCGCACAGCCCTGAAAAATACCAGAGCAAGGTTAAAAAAAGCAACCAAATCCAACAAGACAAAACAGCAAGCCAAAGCAAAAAAAGAAGTTATCAAAGAATTGACAAAACAGATATCTGCTCCCGGAAGAGGCCCTAATAAGTCTGTAATCACTTATAAAGATGAATTCACTAAAGCAAACGGTATTGGGAAAGATGTCTTAGATTCTAACCCTGCTGTTATAAAGTTTTTCTTTTTTGGAGATCTTATTGATGCTTTAATCAAAATTGTATATCAAAATGCAATCAACCAAGGCAAAAAAGAAGACATTCAAATGCTTAACAAGTTTAAAATTATCTTGGGTGAAGTAGGTGTTAGGACATATGAACAAAGAGGAGGTAGTTTTCCTTATGTAGCAAGAAGACAAGAGTTGGCAAAACTCCCAGTCTCAGTTAATTTGTTTTTCGGCTGGCTGATTAACACTGTATACTCCAAAGGAAGATCTGAAATTTTGCTAAAAGAGTTCATAAGAAATGCTATTCTTTTTCTTATTCCTACGATATCTGGTCAAGGGCCTTACTTTTATCCGGATGTTGGGGTGGAAAAAAAAGGTTATCACAGGCCGGAGATTTCTTTTTTCACCAATCGTGTTAAAGATTCTAGAGAGATCTTTACCAACACTAAAACACATCAGGAATTTACTAGGATCGATCAAGTTTATAAAAGAATTACACCCGAGATGATGAAGAAGCAAAACTATGTTGAGCCAACAATCTTTGCAAAAGGCTCTGATCTGTTTAATTATTTTTATATTAATGTTAGAAATTCAGCTTTCGAGACTAGAGTGCAAAATAGATTTAGAGACATTAAAAATGGTATATATCACTTCAATATTGGCTCTGGAAAAGGGTTTATAAAAGAAGTTCAGTTTAATAAGGTAGATTCCCCAGAGCTTGAAGCAGCTTTGTTGGAGAAAGAAAACAGTGCCGAAATTGATCAAGTTAGAAGAATCTATAACGTATCAATCACCATGTTTGGAAACGCTTCTTTTTTTCCGGGCCAGATGATTTATGTTGATCCTCGTGCAATTGGATTGGGATCTCCATCCGGAGACAGAACTATTGCAAAACGCCTCGGCCTTGGCGGGTATTACTTGATAACAAAAGTTTCCAGTAACTTGTCTTCCGGTAAGTTTGAGACAAAGTTGGACACTAGATGGGTTGCTTTTGGCGATGGCAAGGAAGACAATGATGTTAAGTCAAAAAAAGAAGTTGATAAAATTTTAAAACAAAAATGTACCAAAATAAAATTGGCTGAAAAAACTAAGAAGCGTAACTGGTTATTTATTAATGAAACTGGAACAGCAAAAGCCACCAATGATTCCTTGGAAAAGTTCAAACAAAAGCAAAAGGCATTAACAGACGAGTTTCAAAAGTTAACTGGCCAAGACCCAACAAAAGAGTAAAAGAAAATGGAAAAGTTTTCAAACAAAAACAAAGTTATCTTGCCACCAGAAGAAGCACAGTTTCAATCTAATACTCTTTCTGGTATATACAAAAACAGACTTCAAGAAAGAACAATCTTGGAAAACAATCCAGAAGTTCAGTTAGTTGGCGTTGACAGCTTTAAAAATGGTTCTTTTTTTGGTAAAGTTGATTTTGAAGGAAATGTGATCTTACCAAAAGAAGATCTTCTTGTTAATATTCAAGACGAATTCACAGATATCAATGATTTTAAAATCAATCCACTTTTAGAAACTGGTATAAACTCTTTATATTATACCAGAAGAGTTGACTTTGCAACAAATAAAAATAACATAGCAGAGATCGGAGAAAAGATCTTTACAATAGATTCTGCTTATGATCAAGATCCAATTGAAAAGTATTATGAAATCTGTACTAATCACATTTCAGAAATCTTTTTAGAAGAAGAAGACCTCTCATCACAAGTAAGTGATTTTTATTCTTTTGTTGATTTTGTCATAACTCTTTTAGAAAACAAAGAAATAAGTAAAAAAATACTTTTAAGTGAGTTTATTCTTTCATCAGACTTTTCTCCTACTGATACTGGCTTGGCTTATGATGTTGACAATGATGTCAATCCTAGTGATCGAGAAGGAATAAAACAAGCCTATAACGATAATCCAGATTTTATAAATGTTTCTTATTTGCTTTTAGAAAATGGAATTAGGTACGATCAAAACATTCCATGGCGTTTTTATTTAGATTTATCATCTGAATATTTCTTCACAAATTATTTTAATAATAATTCAAATAAAGATCTAAGTCAAGCTTTTTTCGAAGAATATTACTATCCTGTGCAAGGAACTTTATTTGAGTTTCAAGCATTATTTGAACTTCTTTATAAATCTTATTTGAAAATATACAATGAAGATTCTTACTACTATAAAGTCAATAATAAATGCAATTATAATTCTTACTTAAGAAAAAGGAAATATTTAAATTATAAAGATTTTAAATCTTATTATAATAATAATTTAAAAAATAATATTCTTAAAGAATATATAAAAATATTAAATATTATATACAGACCAGACACCCACTATATGGAGTTGCTGAAAAAGATCAGCCCAATGAAAAAAAGACTTGACATTTCGAAGTTGGTTGGGTATACTTACAACACGATCAAAACATGTTCCAAACAGACACGGAGGAAAAATGTACTTTCAAACACTTCAAAACAAGGTATTTCTTCAAGGTCAAGTTATTGACTACATCCCCAAATCCGCAAACAAAACTTGGGAGTTCAACCCCAAGCTTAATCGTCCCTCCGCTAAATACGGCATTGTTCTGACAGAAGGTCAATCTCTTTCCGAAGTTTGCCCTGCAACCATTTCGAAAGAATGGGAAGAATGTCAGAAAAGAATGAAAGCATTCCTCAAATCTTTCCAGCACGTTGGATGCGATCCAACAAAAATGAACGTTCACACAATTTTTCCTTTTGATTTGATCAATAAGTATTTTACCCTGAAACAAGAAATTTGTCAACATGTATTTGAAACTTTTGAAGAAAAAGAAAACAATCACCTGATGACAGGTATTTACGGGCTTTGTTCCAAGATCGCAGAAAAGGATCTGAACATTAATCTTTCCAACATTCCCTTTCATTTGAGGAAAAAGTTTGAAGGAGTTCCAACAAGGATCAAA
>Ga0181591_10003753_pt1 | contig 13253 bp, 15 predicted proteins | sample 071ome_33_FD_133757 | JGI IMG/M metagenome (GOLD analysis project Ga0181591, IMG submission 133757) | Coastal salt marsh microbial communities from the Groves Creek Marsh, Skidaway Island, Georgia - 071412AT metaG (megahit assembly) | ecosystem: Environmental > Aquatic > Marine > Intertidal...
GCCCAACTTGGTTTTGGGGCTTGTCTGGCAGATGAAATGGGGCTTGGGAAAACGCTGCAAACTATTGCCCTGTTGCTGAAAAATAAAGAGCAGGGATGTTTCCTGGTGGTTTGCCCCACCTCCGTTGTGTACAACTGGAAAAGGGAATGTGAGAGTTTTGCACCGGATCTTGAGGTGGATGTCTTCAACCCCAGGGAGTCCATTGATTTAAAAAAGACTTACCATGACAGCGCTGGACGGGTTTTAATCATCAGCTATGCCCTGTTAGTACGACATTGTGAGAAATTGGAAGGTATACATTTTCATACGGTTGTTCTCGATGAAGCCCAGGCTATCAAGAATCGAGAAAGCTATCGTTCTATCTCCGCCAAGTTGATTCCATCAAAGTTCAGAATAGCCCTGAGTGGTACGCCGATTGAAAACAGGCTTGAGGAACTGTTTAGCATTTTTGAGTTTGTGAATCCAGGTCTTCTGGGATCAATTTCTGATTTCAAAAAACGCTACTTGTTCTCTGGTTTGAGTGAAGGCGTCAAAGAGGCCAGAATCAAGAGCCTGAGTAAGCTCATCCAACCCTACCTGCTTCGAAGAACCAAGGAGCAGGTACTCACAGACCTTCCCGCCAAAATTGAAATTGATCATTTTGTGGAAGCGAGTCCCAGGGAGTTGGCTTTTTATGAGGCCCTGCGCAGAAATGCCCTCGAGGAGATTGAAGGTTCCAACAGTCCGCAAGCCAGATTTGCAATTCTAGCCCAGCTCATGCGCCTGCGAAGGGCTTGTTGCAATCCTCGCTTGATTGATGAATCCCTCAAGATTTCCTCCTCCAAGGAGGAAGCTTTTTATGAGCTGTTGGAGCAGATATTGTCAAACGGTGACCGAGTGCTGGTGTTTTCCCAGTTCGTAGCTCATTTGCAGCTAATCGAGGCTGGTTTGAAGAAGCGCAAAGTGAGCTATCAATACCTGGATGGATCCACCAAACCCAGGCAGCGGGAACAGCGAGTCAAAGCTTTCCAGGAAGGGGAGGGTGAGGTCTTTTTGATCAGTCTGAAGGCCGGAGGCACGGGGCTGAACCTCACCGGAGCGAACTATGTTATTCATCTTGATCCCTGGTGGAATCCTGCCGTGGAAGATCAGGCAAGCGATCGAGCCCATCGAATTGGTCAAAGTAAAACAGTCACCGTGTATCGTCTGCTGATGCGAAACACTATCGAGGATAAAATCAACGCTCTGCACAAAGACAAGCGAGACCTCGCAGATTCGGTCATTCAGGGAGATCTACAAGATGGCAGCCTGAGTATGGATGAATTGATAGATTTGATTCAGGGGTGATGTTTTAAAACTCGCAGAAAAAAACCTGAGCTTTAGCCATTCTCTGCCTCTATCACAGGTCTCAAGTCAGCCCCAAAAAGTGAAAGAACCTGATTGACCTTATCCATTCTAAGGTTCTTTTTTCCTTGTTCCAAATCCCGTACAAAGCGTAGTCCAACACCTGCATAGTGGGCTAGTTGTACTTGCGTCAAACCTGCCTGTTTGCGTTTGGCTTTTACAAACTCAATCAGGTTCATTTATACCCTACAAGGTATAGTCTTTGTAGAATGTTTATTATACCCGATAGGGGTTAAAACTGGTAATTTAGACAAGATTATACCCTATCGAGTATATCTAGTTAGCTATGACCTTTACGTTTCTACCACCCAACTGGTCTGCGTAGATATTAACCAGGCCTTCAAATTCCGGGGTGTAGCGATTTTTGTGATTGAGGTTTTGATCACGCTGCCAATAATGGGATAGCAGGGTTACTTCTCCTGGTTGTAGCTGGAGATTGTAGTCTCGGTATCCACTGATCCACCTCTTGCCAAATCTGGTGTAGTGGACGAGTCTGTCCTTTCCAATTGAGATTTGCTGATTTCCTGAAGGGACTTCAACCAACGCGCTGTAGGTACACTTTTGCCAGTACTTGTTCTGATTGCTGGATTTGTTGATCCCGAAGATGTCTTTCGTATGTTTCACATCGTCCCCGACTAATTTATCACCATCGATACAGTTTACTCGCTCAGCTCTTCCGACATCCTTTCCATTCAAATGAACGTTGAGATGTCCCGGTCCAGGATACTTGAAGTATTTCATGAAATAGACTCCAACCATTGCATTGCCCGCAGAGGCAACCTGCTGTTGTCTTTGTGGAATGTCACGAGGCAATCGAGGGAGCAGGTGAGTTGGCAGGTCAGGATTGTACTGGGATCTCAGAGGCTGATTGGAGTTTACACTGTTAAAGGCTTGATGAGTATTAAATGAAGGCTGAACCGCTGGCTGTCCTGGAGTGTTTCCTTGTCGAACAGCTTGTTGGTTCTGAGGTTGAGCGTTTTGCGACCTTTCCTTCTTTAAGAGTTCCATGATCTGTGAATTAGTGAATCCCATCTCTTTTAACTGGCGTACCTTATCCATATCCAGTGAAAAACAATTACAGGTGATTAGTGCAAACAATATCCAACGCATTTGAGCTCCTTTCTATGGAAATCGTCGGTACTATGGCTGAAAGAATCCATACTATTCAGGACAAAAGATATACATAAGTATAGATTTTTGTCCGAAAAACTCCTTACAGGAGGTTCAAATGAAAAAACGACATGCATTTGCAGCCATCGCAGCTGCAGTAGGTGGATATTTTGCGGGAAAGTTTGTTAAGTCTAAGATGGAGACTGTCTTGGAGTGTAGCCAAACCGAATACCAAAGGCTTCTGACTTTAGCCACTATGAGAAACAAAGCCGTCCACGAAGGTGTAAACACCATCGATATGGAAGTCTTTGAAGATGTTTTTCATGGAATTTCTGAATCTTTTCGCTTAAATCACGGGATAAAATTAGTATGAAGAAAGAAGCCTTGTTATCAACTCTGAATGAAGTACTGGATATTGTGAAAGAGCATGTGGACTTTGACTGGTCCGTAAAACTCAAGGATCCAAGGGCTTCCAAAGCCGATCGCTTATTAAACTATACCTCCAATCTGGAGAACTTTCTACGCCAGAACTTCAATGCCAATGGCAGAGGGCTTACCGAGTATGTTCGAAGCATTCGACACTACCTAAAAGGGGAAGACGAGAATTTGCTTCTTTACATAGCCAGTGAGCGTAATCGAGCGGTACATGTTGGCGTTGATAGAATCGACTTTGAAGCTTTTGAAGGTGCTTACAATACCTTCGTTGCCAGAGTGAAGAAGAATTATCCTGACAAAGTTTGGGATTACTCTTAGCGTACCTTCTTAAGACTGCTCAATCCAACTTCCAAGGCTGTTCGAAGCATGGTTGAGTAGACTCCCAGATTGGGATCTGGATCAAGGCCTTTTCCCATTCTTCGAATCTGGAGGGTGTACCACAAAATCTCTAAAGGCATCGCCTTATCCAGAGCTTTGAATCCACTGCTTAATGGTCGAACCAGACTTTCGACTTTTTCTCCTGACAACAACTGAGCGGAAAAATTGGGATTGATCGCTAATGGCCTGGCTAGTCCAATAACGTCAAGTTCATTGTTCTCAAGAGCTTCCTCCATGAAATCCAGGGTGCGAAAACCACCTGTAACCATAACAGGACATTGAACGACTTCTTTGATTTTAGAAGCATAATCCAGGAAATAGGCTTCTCTCTTTTTGGTACTTTCCCTAACCTTGACTCCAGTCATGGCAGGCTTTTCGTATGTCCCACCAGAGAGCTCCAACAAATCAATTCCAGCTTCAGAAAAACTCTTGGCCACATCTATGGCTTCCTCTGGTGAGAAGCCACCTTTGGTAAAGTCAGCAGAGTTGATTTTGATACTTATCGGAAAATCCGGCCCCACAGCCTCACGAATTGCTCGATAGACTTCCAGGGGAAACTTCATTCTTTTCTCAGGCGTTCCACCCCACTGATCCTGTCTTTGGTTGTGGCGAGGAGACAGGAACTGAGATACGAGATAGCCATGAGCCCCATGGATTTGCACCCCATGAAAACCAACATCCTTACAAACCCTGGCCGCATAGCCAAATCTCTCCACGATTTGAAGGATTTCTTCATGAGTCAGTTCCCGACAAGGATTAAACATGTTACTCATGGGCAGCTCAAAGGGAATAGGGGAAGGACCCACAGGGGTCTTGGTTAAGAACTTTGGGGATTGTTTTCCCGGATGATTGAGCTGCACCCAAATCTGGTTTTCTGATCCCTGGCTTGCATTGGCCCAGTCTTTGAGTGCCTCGTGGTTATCCAGGCCCTTTTCAATGACAACATTGTAGGGCTCACCTCTGTGGTTGGAATCCACCATTACATTTCCTGTAATCAAAAGCCCGGTTCCACCATTTACCCATTTTTTATATGCTTCTTTAAACTCTGGCCCTGGATGATGGTCTTCAGAGGCCATGTTCTCACTCATGGCAGCTTTTGCCAGTCTGTTGGGAAGAGTCACTCCACAGGGTAGTTTGAGTTTTTGGGAGATGTTCATTGGGGGTCCTTGGGGTTCTATGGCACTAATATACAAGGATTGTTTTGAAAGTGAAGGAGAATTGTCTTGGGATAGTCCGGGATTAAGCATGGGTGCCGGTTATCTCTCTAGCGGGAGGTTTGAAGACTTCTCGTTGATGCTAAGTAACCCATGGAGGATCGGGAAGGTAGCTTGAGCTGGCTGGTTTTCGAGTTGGATTAGCGTGGCAGCTCGGTGCCTTCATTCATAATCCGGATATATTCCACATAGGAGTATAGGCGGTTTCTCTTTTGTCCGGTTACCTCTTTGACAATGCCAAGTTGCTCCAATTCACGAAGACAAGAATTGACAGTTGCCGGTGAGAGTTGGGTCTTTTCCTGAATCCAGTTTGGCGAGGCCATTGGCCGCTCGAGCATCGCTTTATGAATCAAATGGGCAGAGCCGGAAGTGCGTTTGAGACCATTGATACGTTGCCCATCCTCGGCAGAAAGCCTCATCAGTTGCTGAGCGGTATCGACTGCCTGTGTCGCTGTGTGAATCACCGCATCTGCAAAGAAACTTAACCATTCCTCCCAGTCGCCTGTCAGACGAACTTCATTCAGCAGTTCGTAGTACCGTTGCCGATGAGTCTTGAAATATAAACTCAAGTACAGCATCGGCTCTTTAAGCACTTTCTCGGAACACAGCAGCAGGGTGATAATCAAGCGCCCCAGCCGCCCGTTACCATCGAGAAACGGGTGGATCGTTTCAAACTGAACATGCGCCAAAGCCGCTTTGACAAGAACTGATGTCTTTTCCGGCTGGTCGTGCAGAAAAAGCTCCAGCTTACCCATGCACTCTTGAACATTTTCCGGAGGTGGAGGGACAAAGGCGGCTGTGCCGGGACGGTTTCCTCCAATCCAGTTCTGGCTTCTGCGAAACTCCCCTGGATCACATTCTTTGCCACGTCCCTTTGAAAGAAGAACGCTGTGAATCTCTTTCAGCAATCGAAGCGAGAGCGGGAAATTTTCATTCAGTCGGTCAAGACCATGGTTGAGTGCCGCTACATAATTGCTGACCTCTTGAACATCATCCAGTGGTACACCCGGCTGATGCTCGAACTCGAACAGTAGTAGGTCGGAAAGTGAGGATTGGGTTCCCTCGATCATCGAGGACAAGACCGCCTCCTTGCGCACATACATGTAAAGAAAGAGTGAAGTGTCCGGGAGTAACACCGACACACTGTCCAGGCGGCCGAGAGCCAGCAGGGCCTGATCAAACTTTTCTCGCAGTTCAGATGACCACTCAATAGGTGGCGTTGGTGGCAACGGAGCCGGAACAAAGGCTTGTGCCTTTTCCCCGACTGTCGCAATGGTGATGTAATAGCCTTGTAAATCCCGCTTCATGTTCTTGTTTCACTTTTTGAAATAACGATTTTTTTATTTTAAATTGAGTTGTAATCTAAAATAAAGTAATGACGGTGGGTTGTCCAGAGGTAGGCAGTGGTACCACGTAGAACGTAGAATACATTTTATGCATCTAGTTTATTTCCAGTTACTAGCCCTAAGGGGATTGGTCCTATATTTCATCAAACGGAAAGGCTACTTCCCGGATTGATCTTGTGCTGGTTAGTGAAACTATGCAAAATATTAGTGCAAGGTATCTTGTTGAGAGCTTGATGGGATCTTATTAGCGGGGGCGAGTGGCGCAGGAGCAGTCTCTGACCATTGGAAGTCGAGCTCTAGATTAGATACCTCCTTTTTATATATTCTTGCCACGGTCGTAAATCGTCAATTTTCGCACAAAGTGCTGGCTCAAAGAAACTCTCCCAATGACTGTAATTGAAGAGATTCTGATCTTTCAATAAGCTCGAAAATACCTCTCTGATGTCATTGCTGATGAAACTTAGCAAACGATTCTTTACTTCAATCAAAGCGTGGTTAAAACTGGGGGAAAGCAACAACACTTTGCATTCGTTGATGCCATGCTCTTGGACCTTGGCCATTTCTTTGGCAAGTAAACACAGTCGGATGAATTGATAGAGGGGTTCTTGAAACAGGACTGAAAGTTCACTGCTCCGCTTGTACTTGAAAGGCGAGTCTTTTGCTTTGAGCAGACCTTTGTAGATCATGTAGCGATCCGTCATACTCCCGTCATCTCTGACTTTCACCCGGTTAGAATCACCACTGTAACTTTCTGTAAACTTCCATTCAATCAGTACACCGACCTTCTTTCCACACGAAGTCTTGTAGATCAGGAAGCCATCTGCACTGGTGCAGTATTCTCCTCTTTTACGTCCTTCAGGAGCTACTCTTTCATTTAAGTAATTCTCTTTACCAATGTATTCGTAGTCCAGAAATCGAAACATCTCTACGCCGCATAAGGCTGAAGCCTCTGGAAACACAACCTGAATGCACTTTAGTAACGTATCTGGATGGATCGTTAAGGGCTCCATGAAATTAATGAAGCTGATTTGTGAATCAAGGAGGTTGTTTGAGGGTTGCTTGTTGCCACCATGCCAAACGATCTTCTGTGCGTCGAAATAATCCTTCGCGATTTCCCTGATGGGTTGAAATAGTTGCTCATCCGCGAAGTCGTTCTGAATACAGTGACGATAAGTTTTCTCGTTTTGACCCAGGTAGCGGTCAGCAGCCCTGGCATGATCAACAATGCCATGTTCTTTCCAATGAATCTGATGTTCTTTCATTTGTTCTTTGTAGTTCATTTGTATCTCCATCTAAAACTGAATTACTCTCAGAGTAGAAGGTGTATTTGACAGAATTGGTCACATTATTGGAAACTTTTCAAATTTGTTTCCTTAGTGGGTGTAGCAAAGCATTGTAGTAGGCTGCCTTTATCAGGTTTCTGTAAAACCCATTAAACCAGCCATTCTTTTGCAATAAGCAGTCGTGAGATTTCAGCAAAGGCTAACGAAGAAGCACTATCTCGACTTTGTTCGGATACAATGTGCAGATACTGACTCCCGAACTTTTGTGATTTGGATGAGTAGACCTCAGACCTAGATTACTCCTTCCTTCGAGATAGAGGTGATGACTCTTACTGACGATATCGAACAGTTTTTCGTAAAACAACTTGCTCGATTGATTTAGAAAACTCTCTCTTACTGCTTTTGACCTGTCTTCCGGCTTTGAGCCTTCATCTTTGACAATGTTGCAGATCAATAACTTTAGCGCCTCAATTAAATCCTTGTAAAATTTTGGATCATCTAAACTAAAGGTAAGTTTCTTATCATTGCCCTTGTGTGGAATCTGCTTTTCCGCAATGAAGCGTTTCAACTTATTGGTGATATCAGAACCAGGCTTAAAAAACTCGTCGAGACCCCGGTTTTGACTTTTTCTACGGATTTCATCATCAGAACAAACCCTGTCCCTGAGATATTCAACCTGCTGCTTTAACGTAACAGCAAGGTCCTGCTCAAAAGAATCAATAGCATTCATTTCCAGCTCACACATTCTCTTCCAACCCATGATGGTACAACGCTCGCTGCCCTCGGGTTCTTCATTGGTAAAAGACTTGTATTCAACAACTGCATGAGGGATAAATTTGGACTCGCTGCAAACTGCCTTTACGCAATCCTCAGTATAGGGAACGAGATACAAGAGGTGCCTGTCTGGCGTGCTGCCAAACTGATCTTCCATTAGGTCCCAATATTTTTGTAGTTGGCCGGAACTGGTACTGTGGTCACTGGTCTTGACTTCAATACCCAGTAAGTGTTCTGGTTTAACCAGGTTAGGCCACCCAATCAAAACATCAATCTGATTTCCACTGCGATTGAAGTCATACTCTTCTGCACACTGGTATTTCTCGGGCGAAACCGGATTCCAATTACATTCCTTTAGAGTGGACGCCAATAAATCAGGTGATTGACTGATTAAACTGGCTAAGAATCTTGAGTGAAAAGGTTCGGTCCTTGAAGTACAGCGTCTGATAACGTAGAAGGGGTTGCCAGCCTGGCCAAACTCGCTTACCAGAACTTGCTGTTTACTGATTAACCTGCTCATGAGACTCCTTTACTAATAATCATTTGACTCATCTGACTTGCTGTAGTGAGGCTTACTTACCTCACCGCTTTGAAAGTCAAAAATCCAACTGGCTCTTACTGGAAATAACATGCTACTCTTTTAATTCTAGCCATGTCCAAAACCTGATTAGAGGAGAGGCAGATTATGGAGCAGTGGAAGAAGGATGCAATTGGAATCATATCAATTCTGTTTCGAGGATATAGAATGGTTGGTTTCCATGATATCAACGAACATGAAAGGGAAATCACGGAGTTCCTGGCACCATTTGAATCTCTTGGAATGAATCCATACTTTACTTACAACGCATTGCACGACTCATTTCTTCCAGCTGAAAAAATAGAATATCTGCGCAGCACTTACTATCCAGATTTGTCCGAAGATGAGATACGTGAGAAAGCCGATTTCGCTTGTGAATGTAACGAACCATTTCTAGGTATGAGTGGAGACGACTTGCGTGCCGAACTTGAGAAAATTAGACTCGAACATTTGGATTAGGAACAGTTGTGACAACAAGTGCTTCAGTTATGAAGCAAAAACTTATTTTGAGAAAATTCTCTAACTAGCACGTGCATACATGTTTATTGGCTCTCATAGTTTGAAAGTGCTCTTTTCAAATCACTGATAATGTCCTCTTTTAAGTCTTGTGGTTCCAGCACTTTCGCATCAGGTCCCCAGCTCAAGACCCACTGCTTTACATCCCATCTACCTGATGTATCCAAACTCACTGTGACTGACCCGTCCGTGTTCTCTGTGATAGTTTCACCATGCCCTAGTCTACGTTCCCTTACATAGGGCGCTTGCTGAGGACTAAACCAGATTTTAGCCTGGATTGGGTCGTCATGAACTACACCAAAGGCTTGATTCAACTTTTTGTGAGGGTCAAAATCTTCTGGATAGTCGAAGGTTTCCTCTGTTTCATTCAACTCGAGGATTCTTTCAACGGCCAAACTTCTGAGAGAATTAAAGCGCGTAACGATGACATAGATGTAGAGACCACCTTTGTATTCAAAAAAGTGGAGCGGATTGATCCTGAAATTCTTGTTTTCCCCTCCATAAAATGAGTTATAACTGACTCTGAGAGTCTCTTGATTAATCATTGCCAGGGCAAGTTTTTCAATGAACTCTTCCTTACCTGAATAGTCCTTTCTGAATGAATTGGAGTGAAGAAAGAGATTCTGAACTCTTTGGAGGCGTCTGGCCATTTCTGGCGGCAGAAGAGTATTGATGGTACTGAAAGCATGGTCAAGTTCGGCCTCAATCTCCGTGCCTTTATAGAGGGTGCTGGCTCCACGAATCAACTGAAGTGCCAGGATTTGCGAAAAGTCCAATTGCACAGAGGGGAGATGTATATTGGGCAACTTGACCAGATAGGACTCTTCAAACTTCCAGACCTTCTGTCGGGAGTCTTCGGCGACATCGTCGTAAACAGGAAATCCCAATGTATCCAAAGTGTTTATCAATCTCTGAATTGACCTGCGAGATTTTCCGAGCTTATCCATTAATTGTCCGATGGTTGCGCCCTCTGGTTGAGAAATCAGGCGTACAGCTTGCAGAATTCGAATTAGATTTTGTTCTCTCATCAGCTGGAAAGTTCCTTTCTGGCAGACCTGCAATCCAGTAAAATTCAAGACTGACAGCTAGTGCTTGATTGAGCTATCCAAACTCAAAAAAAACTTGCTTTTGATAGCTTGGTCATGGTACACTTTAATAGAGGTTGAGAAAGAGTTAGTCTCAACGAGATATCCACCTCAGGATATTTTTCAAGACCTGTTCAGGTCAAGCCAAAATCATAGAAAATGACAATCGAATAAGAAAACTAATGCGAGGATTTGTCGCGGTGGTTGTGGGATGTTAACGCCCCTTATTGTTGTCCTCCTGCTGAGTCAACTGCGTCAGGTTTCGGATCTGACAGTCCTGTGATGCGGACTGAAGGATGCAGATTGGTTCTTGATATCAGGACGTATACAAGCGGTCTGATAGAGCTTCCCTTTAGGAGGCGTCAATAAGATCTGACCAGACTCATCGCAGGATGCGTAACTTTAAACTCTCGCCGTTGGCATCTTGATGCACTGAATTGGGGAGTACTGAGAACCGCTTGATGAAAGGAGCACACATGAGTGACAAGGATGATTTTTATAGACGATTTTTTCCGGAGCGATTTGATGATGATGCGAAGGATACTGATACTGCTCATACCAGGTCAGAGGAGAATACTACAAACAAGGAAGACATTGAGAAGGAGGAGTACACCATGAGTGACAAGGATTACTTTGATAACTTTTTTTACGATACCTGTGACATCACCAGAGTCCGGAATGAGGCTTCAGCTTCGGGGTTTGGAGCCTTTAGTGCCAGCGTATCCCAAAAGGAGAGAAAGAAAGCAGAAAAGAAGTCTGAGGAAAAGGCTCAGAGGGAGAAAGAAAGATTGAAGATGGCCAGAGAGAACAATCTTTGTCCCACCTGCATGAGAAAGAAGGACGAGTGAGCTCACTCACATGTCTTAACAATTGTTAGAGATGGGTAAGTTTGGTTGTCCGCAGCAGTACCTTAGTTAAAAATTCGTTGGGAGCGACACATTTCAAAACGAAAAAACATCCTATGCATGTACTTTGGAGTAGAAAATATGAGTTGTTGCACTTTGATCAAAAAAGAGCGAACCCTGTGTACAATGGAAAATTGTTCTGAACCTGTACCAGAGGATGCGTATCTTCATAAAACAGGTCTTGTCTGTGATAACTGTGTATTGGACATTGCTGATGAAGAAGAGACTCTGAACTTCATCAGATTTCTTGCTGGTGAAGAAATCGACTGAATCTTCCTCCTTATGTGACCAATTCTGACACGGTCTAAAAATATCCTTACAGTCTGGATAGGAGGATTCAATGTCGATTGGCTCAGCGCGATACCAGAGTTTTCGCGTAACCGGGGATTGCAGGCTTCCCTTGCAACTCGAGGCTCACAGGGAGGAACTGGAGCTTATATCCTGTATGTTGCAAGATCACAGTGACGAGGAGTATTGCCTGTCAGCTGAGATGGGCTATATGCATGTTGATTCTTTGGGAGATGAGTTTTACACAGCACTGATATGTCCAATCTATCACCACAAAGAAAGGACTAAATGTTACCTGGAGATTGGTTCCAATGGAATCCAGTTGTGTGTTTCGGACCCGTCTCTCCCCGGGCTCAATCTCAACCCTCACTACGATTTGCCCGAGTATTCTGTCTTGTTTTCTATCCCCGCGGTTTTGATTGGTGATCTAATCTACGAACTCTTAAGCTTTATTCAAACGGGAAATGAATTGATGGGTCTCTATGGCTACTTACCGGCTCCCAGCATGGACAGTCTGGTCAATTTGAAAAATGAAGTGGAAAGTTATCTTGTCAATCGAGAGATGCAGTTTACTTTAGTATGTTCAAGCTACGTTGCGGTCAAGAAAAATGGCCGGATAAGGTCTGTTTTGCCTGCTTCGAAGACAATTACCTGTGATGATTTGCAGAATCATCTTCTCATTGAATTGAGTCCACATTGCAAGTTGTTTTTCATTGCAGGTTTAACCAGCACCGTAGTCTCAATGTCTGTCGTAAACAAGGTGATTTCAAATTACTCTGTGCAGGAAGTTAAGCTTTATGTGCGTTAGCGTAGACAAGACTTTCGTTCTTTGTCTTAAGTCGAAATCAGACAAAGCAAGAGCTGAACTTCAAAATGAAGAGTTTTCTAGTGAATTTACTGATCTGAAAGCGGCTTGCCTGGAAATGATGCGCTTAGTGAGTAAAAAGTACTACTCTGCTCAAATCAAAATAGCTGAAGGTACTTATATCTCCAATGAAGATGTGAAAGCCTATGTGTTGGAAGAAAGACCTGTACCGTATCACCCAGAACTGGATTGAGGCGGCCAGGGCCTGGCTGGATGAAAGCCTCTTTGAATCACTCAAGGCTCTGTTAGTTGTCTTCGGGACCAGCATTCGAGTGCCACTGCGTTATCATCTGTTCTTAAATGAAGACTATCTGTACTTCACTAACAAAGAGTTAAACCTTGGGGTTCTTTTGGGAGAAGACCGTATGACCAGTGATGGTGTGCGTATCCTGATTGTCACTAAGGGACCTGGCTTTAAATATATATCCTGGTTAACCAACAGGTATGGGGTGCAAAGCATTCAAAGTACCGAGATCACTAATTTCCTGTGCGGTCTTGGAAGTGCTCAGGAGTTGTCAGAAAGGGTAAGAGAGTCAAATCTTGATATATTGGAATCGCAGTTTTTTGGCAGCGCCGTGTCTGGCACATGTGAAAACTATATAAAGTCGCTCTTTGAAAAAAGAAGAAGGCATTTGATTTGGACTGAAGCTATTTTCGAGATCAGAAAATTCAAGGACGAGTTACAGGTGAAATATGATTTATTGTTTGATAGTCACCCCACAGTGCGTTCTGAAAACGACAATTGAGATACCTCCAGTTTCCAGATCAGGCAGCCGGTTCTCTCAAGTAGCTTTCCTTCTGTCCAGGAGTATGTGTATTACCCGTCGTGCCGGTACAAACTATATCAAAGAAGCGAGCAGACATTATCGATTGTCCAGGGGACTAGTTGGTTACTAGCAAAGATCAAACCAATGCTCTGTGATGCAGGATAAAATTTGGATCATTCTTATGCAAGAATATGGAAAGAAGAAAGTCTGGCTGAAGATTTATCTAGCTGGTTCAGCTTGTTGAAAATACAAGACCAAATTTAAGCTACCTTAAGGTGCTCCTCCCAGCTAATTCCACTTTTGTAGATTTCCACACACTCTTCAAAA
>Ga0181591_10003755_pt1 | contig 13245 bp, 9 predicted proteins | sample 071ome_33_FD_133757 | JGI IMG/M metagenome (GOLD analysis project Ga0181591, IMG submission 133757) | Coastal salt marsh microbial communities from the Groves Creek Marsh, Skidaway Island, Georgia - 071412AT metaG (megahit assembly) | ecosystem: Environmental > Aquatic > Marine > Intertidal zone...
GGTCGGACGCGCCAACGACTTTTGACATCCGTGTGCGCACACTCTCGACTCGACTTGACGAGAGACACCAATGTAAATAAAATACAATCGACCGAATTCGACCGACCGACCGATCGTTCACGGAAGGGACGGGAAGGGACGGGAACGGGACGGGAAGGGACGGGAACGGGACGACGTCACACGCAGGAACGTGGACCGAGTGTGTGGGAACGACCGAGCGATCGAGTGTGGGAACGATCGACGCCGCGGGGATCGATCGGGTCGTCGAAACGTTCGTCTCGGTGTCTCGTCTCGTCGAGCGCGACCGATGTCGTCGAGCGTGAGCGCGGAGGCGCCGTCGGCGTCGTGCTTCGACCGCGCGATGGCGGCGACGATGACGTCGTCGGCGTTCGGCGCGGTCGTGGGGTGCGCGCGCGCGGCGCTGGGAGGCTCGGATGCGCCGGCGATCGTCCGAGCGAGAAGCGCGCCGGCGCTGGCGAGAACGATCGGTGCGGTGGGAAGCGGGGCGGCGCTGTTCGGGGCGATCGGGTGCGCGTTCGCGACGACGGCGTGCGCGAGCGAAAGCGCGCGAAACGCAAAGGATGCGTGGAACGGGGCGCTCGGGGGGTTGGCGGCGGGCGCCGTCGTCGGGTTGAGAAACGGGTCGACGACGCGAGGGGCGAGCGCGGGGGCGGCGTTCGCGGCGGCGTCGATGGCGTTGGACGCGAGCGGGAGGAAGATTGGGCGCGGGGACGAGTTTGAAGACGGCGCGACGCCGACGAGAATCGTGTATCCGTACAGAAAGAGCGCGTAAGAAGAACCGTAGTAGGGTTGTGTAAGATATGTGTCGTCGCGGTGCGCGATAATAACGGCGCAGCGACTCCAATCACCGAAGCGTTCGCGTTCCTTCCACCGAGAGTGAGCCGTGCTCACGAAATAGCAGCGACGAATCGCGCGAGTTATCCATCGAGCCTCTAGGTCCTTCCATCCCGCGCGACGCGTCGGCGTCGGCTCCCGAGCGCACAGAAACACACAAAAACGTGGAGCACCAACTTTCCGCGCGAATTCAAACGCCGATGCGACAGCCGAACGAGGCGACCGCAGTCTGCGTCGCGCTGGACGCGCGTCGTCGTCGGACGCCGAAGCGGACGACGACGAACGTCGCTCGAGGGCTATGGGTATATCTTCCCTCCTCCCGACGCTGAAATCGGTGTCGAGGCCGTGTCACGTCGGCGACGCGTACGGCGGGAAGACGGTGTGCGTCGATGGCTACGTGTGGTTGCACCGAGGCGCGTACGCGTGCTCGAGAGAGTTGTGCGAGGGCGAACGGACGCGTAAACACGTGGAATACTTTCTTAATCGCGCCCGGACGCTTCGACGGGCGAATGTGCGGGCGATATTCGTGTTTGATGGTGGGAGAATGCCGGGTAAAGCGGGAGAGGAGGAAACGAGACGAAGGACGCGAACCGAGGCGTTGGCCAAGGCGAGACAGCACGCGAGACGAGGGAACGCGAGCGCGGCGAACGAGTGTTACGCGAGAGCGGTGGATGTGACGCCAGAAATGGCGAGGGATGTTGTGGAGGCGTTGAGAAGGGAGGGGTTTGAAAGTTTGACGGCGCCGTATGAGGCGGATGCGCAAATGGCGTACTTGGCGCGAAACGGATTCGTGCAGGGCGTCGTGACGGAAGATAGCGATCTCATCGCGCACGGGTGCGCCAGCGTGTTTACGAAGATGCAACCCGACGGGACTGGGATTGAGATACGGTACGAGGATTTGGGGAAGAACCGAGGGATGAGCTTTGTTGGGTTTACGTCGGAGATGTTTTTGGAAATGTGCATTTTGAGTGGCTGCGATTATTTGCCCTCGCTCGCGGGAGTGGGGATTAAAAAGGCACACAGTCTGATTCGACGGTTCAAGACATACGCGAAAGTGTTGCGGCACATGAAGTTTGAGGGGATCTCGGTTCCAAAGGAGTACGAGGCTCGATTTCAAGACGCACTCTTGACGTTCAGATACTCTTGGGTGTTTTGTCCGCGACGACGCGAAAACGTCCATCTGAACGACCCGATCGGCGTGCTCGATGAGGCCGTGATCGCAGACTTACCCAGACTCATCGGAAAGTATCATCCGCCAGACGTGGCGATGGGCATCGCGAATAGCGCGATACATCCGATGACATTAGAAAGTTTCGCCAGCCGCCTTGGCACGCCGAGACGAGACAATAGATTATTAGCCGCGCTCGAACCCGCCGTCGCGCCTCCAGAGATGGATGCGCACGACGCGATCAACAGTCGAATTAGTAACCATCTGCTTCCGAGGAGATCGCCGAGAAAATCGACGTCACCGATGAAGAAACACGAAGCGTTTACCAGCTTTCTGCAAAACAAGCCGGAAGACGACGCTCAAGGATACAGAATGCGAATCGCGCAAACGAGAACTTCGCCGCGCGCTGCGCCGGCTCCTCGCGTCGCAAAGTCGTTCTACGCCACGCTCAAGAGCACAAAGCCGAAGACGCCGCCCGAAAAGCAGCGCAGGAGAGAGAGCATCGATTTATTTGATGTCGGTCGAGAAGACGACGCAAAGCGAGCACCTACGGTGGTGCCCGATTCTGTGGAAAAGGCGACTCCTCGGCGGTCTCCCAGGAGAGCCTCGCGAATTCCGCGCGACATTTCAAACTTGGAGCCGACACTCGTCGCGGAGACTCCACTGGCTCCGACGACGGTGAAGAAGAGTCCGTACTTTGCGAGCGTTTCCTCGCCGCAGACTCGATCGGCGACGGCGTCGTATGCGCAAGTCGCAAAGAGCGCGATTGAACGCGCCAAACGCAACGCCGAGGCGGAATTCGGAGCGTTTGAGCACAAGGGTGCACCGATTCAAACGCCCGCGCGGCTCACTCCCGCTCGCGCGGCGAAGAAGCCACGCGTCGTGCCATCCACCGCGTCTGGTTCTAAAAAATCAAAGAGCAAGTCGAAGGATGACAAATTTTGGCAAACGTCGCTCTTCGATACCTTTGCGTTTCACGGCAAAAAGTGACCCGCCTTTAGACCGCGTTAGTAAAAGCATATTATTATGAAATATTTTTTCTTCTAATTTTTACAAACTCCACACTCGCGTTACACAGCGCGTCATCCGTGGTAATCGTCGTCCAGACGAAGGAAAAAATCAACGCCGAGCGAACGCGTTCGGAATCCGCCCAGTCTTTGCGTTTCTCAACATCTCATCCGACCGAGCGTGTTTCTCGAGCAGTCTCGACCGCATGAAATCCATCGCCGACGTCGGCACCGACGCCCCGGGTCCGTCGTCTTCGCCATCCACATCGAGCGCGACGACTTCAAATCCGTCTCGCTCGTACGCGCGTCTCTTCACCTTTTTCCCCTTCAGCTTTTTTCGCTTCTTCCCACCGTTCAGGTGCGCCTCGAACGCCGCCGCGTCCTCATCGCTCTCGCTCTCCCCGGTTTCGCTCGGCTCGCCTCTCTCGCGTCTCCCCAACGCGTTCACGACGTCGTCCGGTAACTCTTCCAAATCGTCGTCCTCGTCCTCGTCCTCGTCCTCGTCCTCGTCCGCCGCCGCTTTCTTTGCATTTTCCTCATTCGTCTTCTTCTTCTTCTTCGCTTCGGCGACGCGTTCCGCCTCTCTTCGTTTCTTCGCCGCCGCAGCCGCCGCCTTGGTTTCCTCTCGTCGCGCCCGCGTCGCCTCGCGCTCCGCCCCTCGCCGCGCCGTCGCCGCCGCGCGCGCGCTCGACCCCGTCACCTCCTCTGGGGCGTCGTCGTCGCTCTCCTCGTCATCGCGACCCCGTCGCGTCCGTCGTCTCGTCGTCGTCGTCGTCGTCGTCGGCATCCCGTCACGCGCGACGACACGACACCGTAAACAAAGCCGACGAGGCGACGCCGAAAACGAAGCCGACACCGCGCGGGCGACGCACTGACGCCGCCGCCCGACGTCGTCTCCTCTCGTCTCCTCTCGTCTCCTCTCGAGTCTCGACCGCCCGAACGTCGATCCATCGATCGATGTTTTCACCCACGATCGCGAAATGTAGCGATCGACGGTATAAAAGTAAACCACGAAAACGCTCGATCGATAGATTGATCGATCCGACGCGAAACGCGACGCGTGGCGTGACAATTACGCGCGCATGTCGACGTCGCACGAGATCACGTGCGGGTACGGCACCCCGCTTGGGTGCGGGGCGACGCTGAGGTACCCCGCCGGGGCGTCGTACGTGCGGTGCGCGGTGTGCGATCACGTCACGGCGACGGTCGGGCGACGCGCGTCGCCGAGCGGTGGTGGTGGATTGAACCACGCTCGGCGCGGGTCGGCGTCGTCGACGGCGTCGGCGACGAATGATGACGCGGCTTCGGCGTCGGCTTCGGCGGCACACTATGGAACGATGCGATGCGTTGGGTGCGACCGTCACATCTCGTTTCCGACGAACGCGACGCACGTGCGGTGCGCGGCGTGCGACACGGTGAACCTGAACGGACGGTTGGCGTCGCGAGCGTTGGCGCGGTTCGGAGGACCGGCGGCGACGGCGATGATGATTCAGGATGGGTTCATGCGAAGTGCGTCGAGAGGTGATACGGCGTACTTGCGGTGCTCTGGGTGTAGGGTGACGCTGGCGTACCCGAACGGGTCGAGTTCGGTACGGTGCGCGGCGTGCGGAACGGTTACGCTCGCGACGAGTCGCGACGTCGACGACGGGTCTTCGGCTTCGTCGTCGGGCGGCCAGGGCGGCGCGAGGAGCCCAGGTGGTGGAGGGAATAGCGTGGTAACGAGTAGGAATTTAGTCGTGATAGAGAACCCGCCGACGGTGACGTCGACTGGGAAAGTGGTTTCGAACATTGCGGTGGGCGTAAAACTGGAAAACGAATGAAACGTTCGTCGACGTAGGAGCGAAATCCTGTTTGTTGTAACTACGTACTACTACATGGTAAATCAAAAGCTTGAACAGTGCACCGGTGAAACTACTAAAATACTGCTGCTGCTGCTGCCGCCGCGGTCGCGCGCGTACAAAGTCGCGACGGACGAAATGAAACGAGTACTCCGCTCGCGGGCGGATAAGGCGTCGACGCGCGTCAAATTTTCTCGATTGCGCGAATTTTGAACCCCAACGAGATCCAATCCAACTCGAGAATTCTGATAGCCGTCGGCATATCCGCGTACTCTGGCTCTCTCGCAAACTGCACGACGAAATTCGCCCTCCAATTATCTAATTTCCGCGCGAGTCGCACGTGCGCGTCCACGTGTTCTCCCAGAAACGCCTCGTACTCTGCCCCGCCCGGTTCATACTTTTCGAACGATTCCCCGTTCGCCTTCAACCGTTCCACCGCCCGTCGCATCGCTTTCATCCGACTCTCAAACTCCCCATCGAGTTTCCCGCTCGCAGTTGCTCCGCTTTGTCGTCCTTTCGTCGCCAACCACGCGCCTCGAAACTTGTACGCCTCGGTGTCCTCCGCGCTTCGCCAGCGCTCCTCAGCCTCCTCCTCCGTCTCATCGACGACCGACGAAGACGTCTTCGACGTCGACGACGACGCGTCGTACCCGTACGTCCAATCGAACCCATTCTTTTCCCGGTGCAGCGGTCGCCGACCCTGCGTCCGCCGCAGCGCGTCCGCCCGTCGTTCCCGCGAAGCGCACGACGTGGACGCGTCGCGGGCGTCGTCACCCACCAGCTCCACTTCGCTCGTCGACGTCGACGACGCGCGCGGATGACGAAGACGAAGACGACGACGGCGCGCGCGGGCATCACACGGACGCTCGCACCGTCCGAATGACGCCGACGCCGACGTCGACGTCGACGCGCACCGCATGTTCGGTCCGTCCGTCGTCGACTGAAGCGACGCTTCGGTCGGCATCGCATCTTATTCTTGGGGACGCCACCAGGGATCTTCACTGTAAATTTATTTGTGGTTTGTTTGCCCGTCTCGAGGACGAGTCGGGAAAACGAGACGCGTCTCGACGAGTGTTCGACGAGCGTTCGACGGACGCGCCCGCGAGGTGTTGTGCGCGCGCGTGCGTGAGCGTGTTCACGCGTTTCCGTGCGTTGCGCTCGGAAGACGTCCGCGGTGAGTGAGGGGTTCGAGCCTCCGTTCAGCCTTTGGATTTTTTGAAAAATTCAAATCGCATCTGTCGCATCGACGACGGACGAGCCTTTGACGCGCGCGTGAGACGACGAGGGAGCGAGGGAGCGACGAAGAACTCGGACGGGTGATAGAGTGAAGACGGACGGGATGCCGCCGAGACGAAGAAAGAGCGGGGAGGTCACGACGTCGGAGGCGAATCCGGAACGACCGACGACGAGCGGTAACGAAAACGAAAACGAGGCGGCGAATCCGGAACCGGCGAAGAAAAAGTCTAGGAGTGGACAGAGGAAGAAGGCACCGGCGAGCGCGGAGGCGTTGAAGAAAAGGAACGAGAATGCGCCTGCGAACGCTACGGTGGAGAACGAGGGTGGTGAAGATGATGAACGCGCCGGGGACTTGTTTGATCTCTTGCAAAGCTCGGGGCAAGCTGTCGTGTTGACGGCGGGTGAGTGGCGTAAGCGGTACGGTGAGAGCGAAATTTCAGCCATTGCGGAGATTTATTCGTTGTTATGCAAAGCGTCGGGGTGCTCGACCGGGGTGACGGCGATAGAGCTGCAGAGAAGCGACTGTCTGACCATTATGAACCGCATCGTGACCGACATGGCGGCGGGAAGTTTGTACGGCGAAGATCCGTTGTCTAGACGTTCGAATGACTTCAAGGGTTTCAGAGATAACTTCTTGGATTTTATCGACAAGGCTATGCGAGAGTCTGCGGAGAGCGAGCAGCTCTACGATGGTACTCTTTTCGCTTCTTGGGCTGAAATTGTCATCACTTGCGCTGGTAGCAAGGCGCGTCCGCTTCGCATGGCTGCCACGACGATGGCGTTGCAAACCATCACGAGTCTCATCACGGTCGTGAACAACCTGCAAACGTCTCGCGACTTGAAGCAAAACCAGATTGAGATTGAGTCAAAGAAGGCGAAGAGCGATGTGGAGGTCTTGAAGAGTCTGAATCGCATCATCGACAGTGCCCAAGAGCAAATCGAATTGGTGGAGAAGTACATCCAAGAGCTGTTTACAAAGGTTTTCACGCACCGCTTTCGCGACTGCGACGAAAGTATTCGCGCCGCGTGCATGACTGCCCTGGGCAAGTGGATGATGAAGCATCAACTCGTCTTCCTCACTGACTTTTACCTCAAGTATCTCGGGTGGAGTCTCAACGACAAGAGCGCGAGTGTTCGCTTGGAAGTGCTCGTCGCTTTGAAGGGACTTGCCGGAAGCTCGTCTCACCTGGCGATGATGGACACGTTCATCGGTCGTTTCAGACCGCGCATGGCTGAAATGCTCCAAGATGTGAGCACTGAAGTCGTCGTTGAGGCAATTAGACTTGCCGCCGTTTTGCACGAGCACACTGAATTGGATCAAGAACACATGAACGTGGTCACCTCGCTCATCATGGATAAGAACCCGTCTATTAGAACTGCTGCCGCTCGCGCTACGAAGACACTCATGCCAACATTGACTGAAAAGTATCGAAGAAACCGCAAACTCCGTTACAAGAGCGGAGAGACGACTGCAGCATTGGACGAGATTCATGGCATAGCACAGCTCATGCTTGACTTTGGCGAAGAATCCAACACTCAAGGGAAGATCATCGAGGGATTGTCGGGCGTATACAAGGTGTTGAGCAATGTCCAGTTTATCGCAAAACTTCTCGACTCGGACATGGCCGTGGAAGATGCGTCGCTCTTTGCAAACATTTTGATTCTGACGATTCGAAAATCGATGGGTGAAGACATCTCAAAACCGTACAACAAGTCGAGATCGAGGCAATCTGCCAAGGTTCGTAACGCCATCAGCAAAGCGCACGAGGAGATTAGTAAGACAATGACTTCCGATAACCTGCTGGCTTCACTCATGACCAAGTATCAAGCCGAAGCAGATGTCGTCGCCCCGTTGGTTGAATGCGTGCGCTTCATCAAACTTGAACATTACGTGCTGAAACACGAAGAGCTTGCGTTCACCCTTCTATCCGAGCAGATCAGAGACTTGTTTTTCAAGCATAGCGATAAGCGGACGCTTGAGGCGTGCGGAGAAGCCTTCAACTACTTCTGTAACGAAGGTTTCGAGGCCACTGCAACTTTTGCGCAGCCGGCGCTCGACGGCGCGGTTGCCGATCTCTCCTCCAAGTTGACCGCGGCGCTTACGAAGGTCCAAAGCTTGATGTCCAAGGCTGACTCAACCGTTGCAAATGAAGACGAAGGCCACGCGTTCGAGTTGCGAATGAGTCTTGCCCGCTTGCGTGCACTCATTTCGAAATGCAACATTTCTACTAGCGTCGATGTCCTCTCCGAGCTGTCCAATTACGTCTCTACTGTGGCGCGCTCGAGCTGTGCCGGCAAGGAGTCGACCGCGATGGCGTGCTCATCGATTTCATTTTCCTTGATTTGGCAGGCTCTCGAGCTCATGGATGGCGAAACCACGACGACTGCGCAGGTAAACGATCACATTCGTGAGCGCAACGAGTTTTTATCCGACGTCATGAACATTTTGCGCCGCGCATCTGACATGTTTGAAGATGGTGATACGCTTAGACGCTCGCTCATCTCAACCATTTGCGACATGGTCTTGTACTATTACAACTCGAGCACGCTGCCCATGGCACACCCGGCTCGCGAGTTGCGCTTGAAGCTTAGCGAGACTGATAGCGCCGAAGTTTGGGAGCATTGCAGACAGCTCATCGCGCCGGAAGACGCCCACCAAGACGCAGACTTGGACGCCGCTAGACTGGCTTACCGCATGGCTGTACATGATGAGCGTATCAATGAAAACGGAAGCTTGGGCTCTGACTTTTTGTCAAACTTCAAGGTCACTGGGCCATGGATCGATGCCGCTATCCGCACATACTGCAACGATTTGCGCCGAACAGGTCCACAAATTCTCGTTCGTGCGGTGCTCACGGCGCTTCGAGGTGCCTACGTTGATATCCTCAGCTCTGATCTTGGTGAAAGACAAACGCTTCTCGAGGCGTTCACGGATCTCGCCACGAGATTGAGTGACATGTTCAGCCTCTCTTCCAAACGCGACCGCTTGCTGATGCGTATCATGTTTGACGAAGGCGTGAGATCTGTGCTCCTTCCCGAGCCAGTGTATGATCGATTCGCCTTCTTGTTGTATGGCCTTGGCCCGTTCTTACCTAAGTTTTCGGCTGTCGACGCAAAGGCTTTGAGCCCGATTGTCGACGATGCCATCGCAAAGGTTGACAGCGAAGACTCGAGAGCGGCTCCGCTCATCGACTTTGCCGACCAGCTCAGCGCGAGATCGAAGGGTGCATCCGATCGTCGCCGAGCGCCTCCGGGGCAACCCACCGCGGAGGCCGCGCCTGTTGAGGACGATATCGAGGATGCGGATGCCGATGACTCAAAGCAGAACTTAGACGATGGCCCGACCGATCCTATGCAAGAAGGCTCGACTCGACGCCGACGATGATTAGACGCATGTACACGAACCAAACAGAATATTAGCACGGAAACGAACCATGAGTAGATTTTTGTTACACAGTGATATGATATATTACGCAATCGGCGCCGGTTGAAGCTCGTGCGCGAGTCTTCGTCGTGTGGCTACGTCACCGCCCGCTGGAAGCTCGCCCGTCGCCGGCGAAGCAGCCGGCGCGTTGATGGCTCTCTCGACGGTACCCGGAGGCGCGCGCTGTCTTTGTAAATCTAGCTCACCCATGAGACGACCCAACTTGGAGAGAGACTCTTGAAGTCGGTTTTGCAACTCGGGAAGGAGGGTGAGATTGGAATCGAGCTCCTTTCGAAGCGCTTCCATGGCTTCGCCGTCGACGCGCGCTTCCACACTCGGACCCGCCTTGTCCTCCCCATTCGCACCGTCATCCATCGGTCTCAACTCCATCAACCGATCCGCATAATTCTTAGACACTTGTCCCGGCACCGTCGCGCGCTGTTCCGCAACCTTAGCTGACAAATCCGCCACTTCAGCTTCGAGCGCGTCCAGCTCGGGATCCGCCACGTCGCGTTCGCTCACCGCCTCCGCCGGCGCCTCACCCGTCCCACAAATAACGTTCGCCCGCACGCTCCCGAGAACGCGCTCCGTCATCGCATACAAGTGTCTCTTCAACGATTTCGCCCTCTCCGAGTTCCACGACGGGTCCCGCTTCGCCGCGTCGATCGTCTCCAACACGGCTTCGCACAGTTTTTCTTCAATCTTCGCCAGCTCTTCGCTCGAGCTCACGCGAACCTTCACCATGGTTTCACGACGCGCGCGTATCGATTATTCACACTCAAGCAAACGTCGTCCGTCGTCTTTCCGTTCGTCCGTGCGTCCGTTCGTTCGTTCGTCGCGCGCGGCAGACACGCACGTCGTCGTCAGAGAGTCGCGCGTTTTTCAAAATCCTCTGTCGTTCCCCTTCCCAGCTCCTATTTTGTCACACTGGTGTCGAACAACAAGAACAAGAATGAAATGTCTTTTCGAAAAAATGGAAAGACGCGTGACGTCGACAACAACAAACGAAACGTGACGCGCGACGCGACGCGACGACACAGTGCGACGACGACGAAGCGAAGATGCTCGCGATGACGACGATGACGACGACGGTCGGAACGCGCGCGATCGGCCGCGCGGGACCGACGAAACTCGCGCGACGCGCGACGGTGAAGAGAACTGTGGTGTCGGCGCAGAAAAAGATTATTGCCGATGATGAGACGGCGAACGCGCGGGATGTCGGCGCGGCGGTGAGCGCGTTGGCGATCGCGGCGGCGACGGTGGCGATGCCAGAGATGGCGCACGCGTCTGGTGGAGAGTTTGGTATTCTCGAGGGACGGTCGGCGGCGCTGTTGCACCCGATCGGTTTGGGCTCGCTGTACGCGGTGACCCTGTACGCCGGGTACCTCGGGTTGCAGTGGAGACGCGTGCGCACGGTTGGCGATGAGATCGCTGAATTGAAGGCGACGTTGCCGACGGATGCTGAGGCGGCGGCTGGCAGCGAGGCCTCCAAGAAGATTGAAGAGTTGTCGGCGACGCGCAAGGAACTCGTGGCGGGTAAGTTCAAGGACAAGCACGCCAACTTGGGCTACCTGTTGCTCGCCATGGGCGTCACTCTCAGCGTTGAAGGCGGCATGAACACGTACTTGCGCGTCGGTAAGCTCTTCCCAGGCCCGCACCTCTACGCTGGCGCCACCATTACCGTTCTCTGGGCCATGGCGGCTGGCTTGGTGCCGATGATGGAGAAGGGCAACCAAAAGGCACGCGACTTGCACATCGCGTTGAACTGCCTCAACGTCGCGCTCTTCACCTGGCAAATCCCGACCGGTTTGGAAATTGTCGGCAAGGTTTTCCAGTTTACCTCCTGGCCGTAAATCAGCGCGGTTTGAAGCCACGAAGAAACTACTAGCTCTCTACAGTAACTTTTAAAACAACCAAATTCTTCTACGTCAATCTATAATGTTCGCTACAATGTTTACGTTCAGTTCAAGAGCTGTGCTTGTGTTGACCCGTTTTGGCGAGTTTTGAAGACGTCTCTCGCAGTATTTGACGCGCCTTGGAGGCGAAATTTTCGCCGCTATCATCCCCGATGGAAAAGGGCGACGAAGACGTGCCAGCGAGCGGAATTTCTCTAAACTCGTTACTCATTCTCGAGAAATCACCGCGCCCGGCGTTCCTTCGACCATAGTGTCGCAAACCAAAGACAAATACAACGAGTAAAAACGTGATTATACCAACTTGCGCGCCCGCACTAAGCTTTGAGACGGCGGCAGCGCGCCCAGATGCCAAAGCCTTTTTAATGTCGCTACACAACACCTTGTTTCCGCTCTGGTCGAGCAACACTAGCGATTTCCCCTCGATAGAATCCCGTCCACTCAAAGGTAAGTTGGAATCGGTATACATCGCGAGCGAGGGCGCCGATAAGGTGCCGTGCCGGGATGTAATCTCTCCCACCGGACAGTCCTCGTCGGGTAAGCCTGAGCCTCTCTCGTCGCACGCCTCTACGTCATGCGGATTGTACACCTCACCGACGCGCGAACACGCGTTTGCGATCCCAGCCGAGCCAGAAAAAATCGCCCATCGATACTCATTATTCGACTGTTGGCTCTGCGCGCGATCGACGAGCTTCACCGTCACCTTTGTGTCCGCCAAGACGTCTGAAGACGGTTGACTAAACGTAACCACACCCGACACTCGACTGAGCGTCGTCCCGATCTGCGCTTGCAAAACGGTATACTTGACGTCGCCGTCTTCTCGAATCTTCGCGCACGCCACCGGTCTCTTGTTCCCGCTAAACGTCGCGTCCGACGCGCTATCGCCTCTCCAAACTGCCAACGTCCTTCCCACGACGCTTCGTCTGCCATACAGCGGCAAATCCGAATCGACGTACTCAAACTCTCGCCCGTTCGCGTTCGCAATAATCTTATCACCCATCTTCCCGCACACATTCCCGACCGCACCGCTTCCACCGACGCCGTCCGGGTCGTACACCTCTCCCACGTCTGCGTACTCGCAACCACCCGTCCCCCTTCCACCCGAGACGCTTCCGCCTCTCTCGTGCACCGTCACGCACACCGGTCCGTCGCTATCCCCCGCCGACGACCTCCCGAGTTTCACCTTCATTTTTACATACGTGGCCGCCCCGGGATACCTCTGTGTCAGCGTCGCTTCGATTGAGCCACCACCACCGACGCCGTCCTCGTCGTTCGAGTCTACGCGAACGACGCGCGCGGACGCACCATCGATCCACACCGCCGCCACCGCGACGACGAGAAGACAGATGACGAACCCGATGATCGGTCGTCTCGCCCGACGACGACGCCTCGGTCGCATCGCGACGTAAACTAACGCTCATTGCATCGCACTGCACTGCATCGCATTGGATGGATTGCTTGGTTTTCGCAACGAAAGTGAAAAAAAATCCAAACTTTCACAAACCGCGTCGCGCGTCGCCGCCCGTTCCCGCTCCGCATCGAACACCCCATCGATGCCTTCCCGCGTCGGACACGCGATGCTCGCGTCGGCGGCGGTGTCTCGAGTCTTCGCAATCAAGCGCTCCGCGTCCGCCTTCGACGTCGACGTCGTTCGAACCCCGTTGACGACGTTAGCGCTTTCGAGAGCGGCAGCGTTCACGACTTCGACGTCGAGCGCATCGAGCACATCGAGCGCATCGGGTGCGTCATCAAGCGTGTCGTCGAGCAAGCCTGCATCGCTCGAAATCACCGCGCGCGACGCGGA
>Ga0181591_10003761_pt1 | contig 13237 bp, 10 predicted proteins | sample 071ome_33_FD_133757 | JGI IMG/M metagenome (GOLD analysis project Ga0181591, IMG submission 133757) | Coastal salt marsh microbial communities from the Groves Creek Marsh, Skidaway Island, Georgia - 071412AT metaG (megahit assembly) | ecosystem: Environmental > Aquatic > Marine > Intertidal...
GACTATGTGTTTAGCGACATCAACGACGGGCAGCTTAACAAGGTTACGGCGGGTACGAACACGACGTTCTCTGAGGTGTGGTGGTGCTATCCATCGGCATCGAGCCAAGAGAATGACCGTTATGTGGTCTACAACTACCAACAAAAGATTTGGTACTACGGTACGCTTTCCCGTACGTGTTGGTTGGACCGTGGTGTTGAGAGCTATCCAGTGGCAGCGGGTACAGACCATGCGTTGTATTATCAAGAGTTCGGTTTGGATGACGGCGAGGCTAATCCTGCGGTTGGTATATCTGCTTATATCGAGTCTAGTCAGATGGATATTGGAGAGGGTGACCAATTCACCTTCTTGCGTCGTTTGATCCCTGACATGACGTTCCGTGACAGCACGAGCGAAAGTCCACAGGCGACGATGACGCTTAAAGCTCGGAACTATCCAGGCGGAGCCTATTTGCAAAGCAACGCCAAGACGGTGGAGAAAACGGCATCTGTTCCTGTTGAGCAGTTTACGGATCAGATCAATGTTCGTTTGCGGGGCAGATCGTTTGCTTTCAAGATCGAAAGCTCAGAGACTGGGGTTTCATGGAGGCTTGGGTCTCCGAGAGTTGAGATACAGCCTGATGGGATGCGCTGATGTCAAGAAACCTCGTACTACCGTTCTTTCCCGTTGCTCCGCAGGATTACGACCAGCGGTTTATGGACGAAGTGGTTCGTGCGTTTTCCGTGTATCTGGAGCAGATGCAAAACCCTGGGGAGGGACGCAACACGCAGTTGGTGCTAACCAACTTGCAAACAGACGATGTGGGCTTAGAAACAGGAGCATTGTTTCAACAGTCAGGATTCGTTAAAATAACTTTAATCGACACCCCTCATGTTCGTGGATCGAGCGCAACGGGCGGGGTTGGAACCGTAACAGTGAGTACGCCATGAGTGAAACAATTATAACGATGCCAGACGGGTCCCGCTGGAAACCATCGACAAGTTCTGATACAGTGCATTGTGTAAACTGCGATAACGCGGTTGACACGCCAGAAGAGATTGCAAGTTACCCAGACGGCAACTGCCCAGACTGCGGACAAACTTGGACAGGCGCAGAGAAACGTAGCACATCCATTATTGTGACTGCGCCACAAGCACTCGGAGGAAGCACACAATGAGCCTTTTATCTGCAATCGGTGGTCTAGTTGGCCTAGCGTTCGGCGGTCCAATGGGCGCGGCCCTCGGTTCTGGGATCGGGACTCTTGCATCTGGCGGTGATATCGGAGACGCACTGAAATCTGGTTTGATGGGTTACGGCATCGGATCGATTCCAGGGGTTGCTGGTATGGCGGGTCAGGCAGCGGGTGCCATGGGTATGCAAGGCATGGCTGGTAAGTTTGCAGCACAGCAAGCATCGCAACAGGCGTTGATGTCAAAAGCACTTCCAGGCGTTTTTGGTCAGGGCGCAAGTGCGGTCAAAGCAGGTAGCGGTATTGCTCCAGCAGCGCAAGCGGGTCAGGGTCTGAGTAGTATGCTTCAGGGCATCGGCGGCATGGACAACTTGATTCTAGCAGGTTTGATCCAAGCGGGTGAGCCAAAGCCAGAGCCTATGACACCAGAGCAAATGCGTCAGGCGCAGACAGGTGAGCGTCTTCCTGATTATCGTGGTACTCCTGCTCGGGATCGTCGTGGTATCGCAGGAATGATGCAAGGCGGTTTTGTTGAAGGTCCTGGCACAGGTAAGAGCGATTCTATTCCAGCGGCGATTTATCAAAACGGTGGACGGGTTCAAGAAGCACGGCTCTCGGACGGGGAGTTTGTCATGACAGCGGACGCTGTTCGTGGCGCAGGCGGTGGAAACCGCAATGCAGGTGCGGCTCGGATGTATGAACTGATGAATCAGTTTGAAAGGAGAGCCTAATGGCCCAGGTCGTCACCCAGCAGAGTTTACAACTCCTTCCTGAATATCAGGAGCGGTTCCTAAAAGACCTTTTTGCAAACATCTATCGCACGGAAGAGCGACAGGCCATTGATCCCGCAACGGGACAGCCGATGGTCGATGAGGCAGGACAACCAGTTATGGAATCATACGCTGCGGGTATCGCGGCGATGTCTCCTTTATATGGTCAGCCTCAGTTTGATGAGCAGGGCAACCCGATTTACAAGCGTGACGCAGAGGGCAACCTTATGCTCGACGCTCGTGGACAGCCGATGCAAGAAGTCATCGGTGGGATTCCACGTCCTGATGTTATGCCTCTTACACCTGCGCAGCAGCAGGCGATCCAGCTTGGGATCGAGGGCATTGGTGCATACGCTCCGCTGATGGAGGAAGCCAAAGGAACCTACGGTGCTGGGATCGCGGCCCTTGAAGGGGCAATGGGTCGTTACGATCCTCGTGGTCAGGTTGTTCGTGACGCCGAAGGGAACGTCATCATGGACACTGATCCTGAGACGGGCGAACAGTTTGAGCGTCGTGTTGGGGGCTACAAAGATTACTACGACCCATTTGTTGAAGAGGTCATCGACGTAACGCAGGCGGATATCCGTCGTGGCGGCGAAATGCAAAAGGTATCAGATCGTGCTCGTGCGGTTAGCCAAGGAGCCTTTGGTGGTTCCCGTCAGGCTGTAGCGGAGCAAGAGCGTGAGCGTAATATTGCAGAGCAGCAGGCCAAGGTCGGTGCACAGCTACGTTCGCAAGCCTACACAGGGGCGCAGCAGCAAGCGCAGTCTGCGTTTGAGAACCAGATGAAGCGTGGTCAGACAGGTGCACAAATCTTCCAAGGCTTGGGTACAGCACAGGCGGGACTTGGTCAGTTGGCCCAGAGCCTCGGATATCAGGACGTTGCGAACTTGATGAACGTTGGTGGTGTAGAGCAGCAACAGATGCAGGCAGAGTACGACGTACAGCGTCAGTCGGCTATCGAGGAAGCCTACGAGCCGTTCCAACGCTTTAGCTACATGAGCGATATCTTCCGTGGAGTGCCTTCGACAGGAAGCACATTAACCATGGGGTCCGCACCACAACAAAATACTATTGGTAACATCGTTGGCACATCGATGGGACTAGGCGCATATCAACAAGGCGGAGGATCCTCGATCCTTGGTGGCTTGACAGGTAGGTAAATATGGACGGCGTATACAACAGAAGTCTTTTTGCAAAGAAAGCCACAGAGGCACGGGACAAGCTCCGTCAGATGGGTGGGGTACAACCGATGCCCCAACAGCCACAGGCTCCCGCACCTGGGATTTCTGGTATGATGCAACCACCTCGGGGTGTTGCTCCGATGGGTGGGATTATGTCATCCTCTCCTGAGTTGATGCAGGCTGCAATGCGCAAACCTGTTGTATTGCCGACAACGAACCAGCCGACAGCGGCTCCTGCACCTGCGCCTCAACCGCAGATGTTGCCACCATCCCAGCCTATTCCGAATATCGCAGGTATTCCACAGCAACAGCCTCAACAACGAGCGCAGCCGCAAGCTCCACAGCAACAGAAGAAGCCTGTAAAGAAAATGGCAAACGGTGGTGATACTTTCTTAGATCACTACAAGACACCAGCGTTAAAGAAAGCAGTGGAAAAGTCCACAGGCAAATCGTTTGATGAAGCGTTTAAGTTTGGTCAAAAGGCAATTACTTCTGAGGATCCTACAAAACTAGGTATTCCAGAGGGCGCAGCGGATAAACTCAAAGCGTTTGGTAAGGCGGACAAAAGCCCCGAGGAAGTCGGTGCAGCTATAACTAGCGACATGCCTAAAGAAGAAAAGACTGGTAGCCTCAAGGAGGACCTGAAGAAAACTCTCAAAAGAGCGGGTGTTGAAGAAATCCCTGTTGAGGCAGAGATCGACGAATTAAACACTGCGATTATGGGCGCGACACTAGGTGCGGCTATTGCAGGTAGCTATGTCAACCCCCAGACAGGACAAGAGCTACGCCCAACCGCAGGTGCTCGTATCGGTCAAGCTGTATCGCAAGGTTTGATGTTGCGTCGTGACACAGAAACACGCCGTGCCACTCAAGAAGCCGACTTGGCAAAAGCTCGTATTGCAGCGCGATCAAAAGCTAAAGCCCCTGAAAAGTTCTTGGACTCAGAACTTGGTAAAACGATGCTGAAGTTTGCGGATACCCTTGCGGCAAAAGCCGACTACAATTCCGAACAAATGCGGGACAACATGACACAAGCCTTCGGCCCAGAAGCTGTCAAAGCATATGATGCGGCGATTGCAGCGCAGGTTGGCGGTGTGGCTGCTCCTTCTCAAACAGTAGAAACTGTGGATACCACCGAAATAGTAGAGACAGTGTTCAACCCTACTGCTAAACTCAAAGACGGCACCCCTATTATGAAACAGGGGAACAGATGGGTTGATGCAGAAGGGAACGATAGAACCAATGGCTGATGATCTACCACCAGGCGCGACACTCATCGAGCCTGACTTACCACCAGGAGCGACACTCATCGAAGAAGTCATGGACGATCCCATGGCAGGAACTGCTGCGGACGAACGCGGTTTTGGCGAAGGTTTGTACGAAGCTGCCAGTACCGTAGGCAGTATTGGTCGTGGTGTGTTGAACGCACCGATCTCCATCGCTGGTGGTCTAGCAGAGACAGCGGCATTGGTTGTAGACTTCGGGCTAGGGACCAATACAGCTACACAAGTAGAGAACACCTTCGATGCTATCAAAAACGTAACGGGGTCAAAGACCAAAGCGGGTCAGATTGCAGATGATGTCGTATCTTTTGGTGCCTCGTTTCTTGTACCCGCACTGTGGGTTAGCAAGGCGACAGCGGTTGCTCGTGGGCTACAGACAGGCAAAGGTCTACTAGGGTTTGCTCCAAAAAGTAAGATTGGTCAGCAGCTAGACAAACTTGCAGTCGGCTTCGGCAACAGTGCAAGTGGTAAGGCGTTGCTCAACCCTAAAGTTTTGGGTGTTCGCCCTGGTGCAGTGGCTTTGACTGCGGCGGGAACAGCCCCTATCAGTTTTGCAGTGTCTCCATCTGGTCGCTCTACTCTTTCTGACTCTGTTGATTGGATGCCAGACTTAACCAAGACCGATCAAGAACAGACCCAAGGTCGCGATGAGACCACTCGTAGGATTGGCAACAAGTTAAAGAATGCTATCGAAGATACCGCCATGGGCGGAGCTTTCGATATCGGGATTGGTTTAGGTTTGGCAACCGCCAAGGGTGTGGGCAAAGGCGTGGGGGCCGTTGCTCGATCAGAGCCTGTACAGCCTGTGGTTCAAGCAACCAAGGATGTGTACAAACGTGTGTACGATGCAGGTCTAAAGGACTCGATGGCAGAGAACTTTGTGAAAAAGAACCTGACAGCGTTTAGAGGATTGAACCCAAAGATAGCAAACGAAATCGAGCTTGCTGTACAACAAGGCAAAGAAGTTGACCGTGTAACTTATATGGCAGCACAAGACTTCGACAAAGCTGCTCGTCAAGTTGTACAATCCGCCCTTAAAAACTCGGATCAAAGCCCTATCGACATGTCAATTATCCACCGTGACTTAGAAGGAGTCTTGGGTGGAAAGAAACTGTTAGAGGATCTTCCGTATCTGACACCAGAACTGGGGCGTTCGATGCAGCGGATGCAGCAGATTAGTGCTCGGTCCACGGACGATTTATTAAAAGTCCTAGAAGAAGAGGTGGCTTTAGCTCCTCCTGGTACGCCTCGTGCTGAGAAAGCCCAAGAGGCATTGGATATCATAAAGGCCAACCAAGAAGCAGGGATCACGCACCTTCGTCGTTTGTTCCAACGGCACGAAGACCCTGTGTCTTTCTACAAGCAGCTAGACTTAGATTCCCCTGAGTACGCACAAACGGTTGACGACATGGTTAACTACATGGGCTTTAGTAAGCAGTTTGCAGAGGATGCAACGGATGCACAAAAACGTGTGCTTGCGGAAGATGAAGTTCGCAACATGCTAGGGTTGGCGGCTACTTCTTCTGGTCTAAGCAACAAGCAGCTTATCAAGAAGGTGCAAAAAGAAATCCGTTTGGCAAATGCGGTGGATGACAATAGCGTTATTGTTGCTCGTATTCCTAAAATGAAGCAGGCAACCGATATCCTTGAGTCTCGGACCAAGTTCATGGATCAAAGTCAGGCTGCTCAAAAGCTCTTGAAGATGATTGATGAGGATCCCGTCGGCATTTGGCGTAAGACGGTGAACGATACAGCAAACCTCGTAGCTACACGAGACTTCTATCGTTCCATGGGTGCTTACTCCTTAGACGAAGCACGTCAGATTCTACAGCAGGGTGGCAGACCTTTAATTGTGCGTCCGCCTGGTAAGGATTTCATGGACTCCCCCGCAGCGTTACAAAGAGTGCAAGAAGGAGAGACAGGGTTTCGCCCAGGCTTGGCACCTGAGATGCAGCCCACGGTACGTGAGGTTCTTGAAGAAGAAATGAAGGAGCTTCAGGGCTATGTTCCATTAGGCGAGGAAAGTGCCGAGCGTGTGTTTGGTGGACAGTTTGGTGAGTTGTCAGGTTTGTATGTTGCTCCTGAGTTCTACCAGTCGATCACTGCACCATATAAACTAAAGAACGCTGCTGCCGACTATGTGCTTTCGCTTTTCCAAAAAGCTCGTGCTGGATCGCAAAAGCTAACGGTTGTTCCAAGTATTACGGCTAACGTCCGTCAGATGCTAGGTAACGGACTTATGCTGGGGTCCAATGCAAACTTGGGAGCAGACAATGTGACCTTGGCCCTTCGGACCCAGCTTGCAAGTTTTGCAGACTTAGAGGATGAAGCACTAGAACGTGTGGCCCGTAAGCTATCGGCTGCGGGTGTGGCAGACGAAAGTGTGATCATCAAAACGCTACAAGAGTATCGTGAGGCGGGGAAAGAGTTTAGTACCCTAGAAGCTCCGAATAAACTCTTCGACAAACTTGGAGATGCGCTGGGCTTGCGGTACTTCGAGAAGTTCTACTCTGGCACAGACACCGTTGCAAAAGGCGCAGCGTTGTTTGGTGAAGAAGGCAAGCTGCTTGATGTGTTCAAGGCTGCAAACATCGCTGAAAACGAGCCATCTATCCACAAAGCCTTCATGGAAAACAAGCTGTTCAGTGGCGCAGGCATGTCAGCGTCGGAAAGCGCAGGCAAACGTCGCTCCTTTACAAACCTAACACCTGTGGAGTTACAGGCGGCAGAGGTTGTTAAGGATACAATGCCGACATATAGCCGCATCGTCGAAGCTGCTAAAGTCGTAGATAAAGTTCCAATCGTCGGTAACTTTACATCGTTTGCTGCGGAAAACACTCGTAACGCCTTTAACACAGTTGCTCGTGGTATGCGTGAAATGGCGTTTGAGGTCTCCCCTGCTATACGCCAAGAGTTGGCAGCGAAAGGATATACCGAAGCACAGATTAGTGCGTTTGAGCAAGGTATTCGTGGCAACGGTGCGCAACGTCTTGCAGCATTTGCTGCCGTTAATACGGTCTTACCAAAACAGCTTGTGAAGATGTCGATGCAAGCCAACAACTTGAGCCAAGAGGAATACGATGCAATTTTGCAATCGTCGGTACCTGACTATTTAAAAGAGTCTGGTCACGACATCATGATCCTCGATACTTATGGCCCTGGTCGTTATCAGGCCATCGATCTGAGTTACACCTTCCCGTATGCATACTTGTCTGATGCGGCTAACGCAGCGGTGCAGACGTACCAGCTAAAGGGCAAATTAGGCAAAAGCGATTTGGAAGCAGGGGCGGCGGCAGCATTGAACGGCCTGTCTCGTTTCGGTGAGCCGTTTACCCAAGAGACGATGATCTTCGAACGGATTATGGATGTTATGCCAGAGAGCGTCCCAGGTGGTCGTGGTGGTAAAACCAAAGCCATGGGTACAGTATACGGCACCATCGATGACGGATGGGATCGTGCCAAGAAGTCAGCGGCACATATCTTTGGCGGTTTGACCCCTGAGTACACCCGTCTTGTGCTAACTGAAAAGAACGGCAACATCGTCCCTGGGCGACTAACCAAAACTGTATTCGGTATGGAATCCAAGCAGGGCGTCGAGGGCAAGTATCACGATCCGTATGTTGAGGCGATGCGTTTGGTCTCAGGCTTTACGCCCATGGAACTTGATTCTCGGACCGCGCTTGAGTTCGCTGGTAAAGAGTACGCAGGGAACCGTTCCGATGTTCGTGGTGCAGCAATGGGTGTCCTTGGCAACATGGAGTCCAGCGAAGCTCAGATCATAGACCGCTGGAATGACTACCTCGACGCTTTGTACAAAGAGCAAAGTCGTTTGTACTTTGAGATACAGAACATGAAACGGCTAGGTTTGGACAACGCAGAAATTCGTCAGCAGCTAGTGCGTGACGCTAAGATAGGTCGGTCAGAAGCAGGTCGCATTATCGACGGCATGTTTACAGCAAGCCGCGTGACAACAGACACAATCAAAGCAATGGAGCAAGAATTGAAGACCGAAGGTGGTGTTCGCCGTGTGGACCGCCTACCTCTCGGTGAAATGAACAGACTTGCAAAAGAACGCTTTGGCACGCCTCTTCAATATGACCCACCACTTCCTCCAGGTGCGACACTAATTGAAGAGTCTAGCGCAGTACAACTTGTGGCTCCCGCTGCTGCGGCAACGATGCCCCCAGCAATGGTGGCACCTGTTCCTGCTGCCCCACCCGCTTCGGCTCCCCAAGGTCAAGTGGATCCAATGCTGCTTGGCGGTGACCCCGCCACACAGGCTCTTGCTAAATCTCTAGGGAGGTCTCAGTAACAAGCTGAATCCCACCAAAGATTTCTACTAGGTCTTGAGCCTTTTCGCTCATCTCCGCGTAGACTTCGGGATCTGCCATTGATGCTGCGTTTAATGAACAGTTAATGAAATCCAGCAGTTCATGGATTTGAGTTTCATGCATTTCACGGAAACCAAGGGTCTTCATCCTTCAATACCTCCCCAATCATCGGCGTATTCTTCATCGACCTTCGAGGGGACTTTCAAGACATCCGACAACCCGTTTTCCATTATGTCCTTGATGCGTCGTGCTTGATCGTCGCCCTCTACTGAAAAGCATAACTCATCATGCACCGTCAACAAAGGGGTCAGACCCTCAGAAAAACAATCTGCCATCGCTTTTTTCGTTTGGTCGGCTGCTGACCCTTGGATCAATTTGTTTAACGCCTTGTAAGTAAACGCTCTTTTCAGATGACCCACGCCACCGTATTTTTTCTGCGCTTCTTCCAACGTCACCGCCTCATGGAATCCGAACCCTTTAGGTTCCCATTTGTCGAACCTACACAGGCGACCAAGCAACGTGCGGATTTGTCCATGCTCCTCGGCCCTTGCACTGGCAACTTTGGCAAGTTGGCGAACGAACGGAACCTTTTGTTCGTGTGTGCTTAACAAAGATGCAGCTTCGCTGTCAGCGATACCAAGCTGCGCTGCTAGTTTACCTTTGCCCATACCGTACATGATACCAAGATTTACAACCTTGGCCTCTTTACGGTTGATCCCTGCGATGTCTGCTACCATCTGGTGCAAGTCTACATCTCCTTTGTGGTACTCCTCGACAATCGTATCGACCATCGGGTGCCGCATAGCGTCAGGCATGGATGCGGCAAAGTGTACCAAGAGCCTCGGTTCTTGGCTCGAATAGTCGAACGATCCCCACTTGGTTCCCTCTTCAGGAAGGAACAGCCCACGGATCATCTTCTTGATGTCTGGGTCCCGCGCAGGGATTTGCTGAAGGTTTGGGTTCGAGGAAGAAAACCGCCCTGTCACCGTGCCTCCGTCATCGTTCCGAAGCTGGTGAAATTCTGTGTATATACGCCCATTGTGCTCGTGCCGTAGGATTGAGTCCACAAACGTACCACTTGCCTTGTCAAACTCCCGCAGCTTTACAATCATCTGCGCTACCTCGTGCGGGTGAGCGTTGAGGTATTGCTTCGTAAACGATGGAACAGGCTTCTCAGAGTCCGTCATCGGGTAATTGAGGTTCAATGCCTCAAACACCTTTGCAACAGAGGCACTGGCCCACGGTTCTATTTCAACGCCTGTACGCCTTTTGATCTCAGAAGTTAACTCCGACACCTTGACTGCTAACTTTTCTTTGACCTGTGCAGCCTTGTCCAAATCTACACGCACACCATTAGAACGCATCTTGACCATGAGAGGAATTAGGCTAGTCTCCAATGCGAAGATGTGGTGCAAATCCTGCTCGTTGATCTCGCTCCTCATGCGATCCCACAGCCTCAAGGTCAGCGAGGCATCCTGCTCTGCGTAATCCCCCACATACTTAGCAGGAAGCCGCCACATCTCACCCTTCGGATCGACACCCCAGTCTTTTGCCGCTGCGCGTAAAACCTTTTCGCTCTTACGTTCACCCACGTAGTCCCTGCCCAAGTTGTTTAGGCTGTAAGAAAAGCGGTTCTCGTCCACCAGAGGCGCGGCAATCATCGTATCTATAATTCGTCCTTGGACCTCGATCCCTTCTGCCAACAGCCAACCAACATCGTATGTCGCGTTGTGGAACAGCTTGTCGATGTGTGGCGTTGCCATCATCTTCTTGAGCCACTTGAGCGTGAACTTGGGATCCATGTTCTGCCCATGCTCGTGACGGATCGGGAAGTACCAAGAGTTGTCTCCCGCAGCCACAGCGATACCGACAATGTACCCATCTTTACGAGGCCATCCTGGCCCCATAGTCATGAGGTTTGGATCCCGTGTCTCCAAGTCTACAGCTATCGTTTTGTACGATGTAAGATCGGGATACTCCGAAGGACAGCCCCAATCTGGTTCTGGGTTGTCCATCTCCATACGTTCCAAAAACGCTATTGTCCTTTTGTCCGACTTGCTTCTTGCCATCTTACGTGCTCCGCTAAATCTGCAACCATTGCTGCAAAATGTTCTGGGCTAATCTTGGCAACTAAGACACCACCCTTTTCCCATATGTATAAGGCGTCATCTCTGACATCCCAATAGTAGTCCCACTTAGAACTCATATTTATTCCTCGCTGGAGGATCGATGATGTGAAGGCTTTGCTTCGAGCGTGTGATCCCCACGTACATGCACCGATGTTCGTCATCTGGTGTCTTTGTGTTACTTAGATCACAGATTGGAGGAACCGCAGTGTGCACCGCACAGTGGTCATCTTCCCCGCCCTTCATGCTGTGAAACGTGGACAGCTTGATCCGAGGCATGGACGTAACATCTTGTCCTCGACGAACCAGAGCTTCAATATACATCCGTTCATCCTCCCCGAACCTCGCGACCTCGAACGCATCTCGTTCTTTGTCCGCTACCATGCCAAATTGTGCGCTAAGTTCGTCCCATGTCAGACAGGCATCAGGTGCCGCTGCATCCAAAAGCCCTGCGGCCCCATGCTTTACGACAGCCCCGTCCCCACGTTTGCGGACATGCTTGTACAATTCACGGATCAACCCCAGTTCAACGCCTTCCCCCGCTTGCAATCGACGCCATGTGGTCATCGCTTGAGCGGACTTCTGGTTCACACTGCTGCGACCACGGATCGAATACAGATACCCTTGGCTTCGAAGACGGTCCCCCCACATTCCAACCAGACGATTGGTTCGAGCCATCAAGGTCCATGAACCACGGTCCAAGTCCAACTCATCCGAGTGGTAATGCCAATCGACACGTCCCTCTTCCTCCGTTGGGCGGAACTCTTTGTCTTTGCGCAGCCGAATGCGTTTGACGATATTCTGCGAAATGCTGTGCACCTTCTGAGGCATCCGATAGCTTTGTGACAGAACACGAACATTGTTCGATGAGGTCAAGAACAGCTTAATATCCACGCCTGTCCAACGGTGTACTGCCTGATCGTCATCCCCTGCGATAATCACCCGCTCGGCATTCGGAGCGATCTTCTTCACCATCTCCCATTGCAGTGGCGTGAGGTCCTGTGCCTCGTCGATAATCAACAATTCCAGATGGGGCGGTATACCAGACTGTATATACAACTCGATCTGATCCACGAAATCGATCTTGTTCATCTTTGACTTGTACAACAAAAACTCTTTATGCACCCTACGCAGGATGTTGAAGTCTTTGCTCCAGTCTTCCGCTTCGTTGAACTCTTGTGTGAGTGGGATCATACGATATCGAGCACGATCAATCATACGCAGATACGCATCCCCCTTCTCGTGCTCCTGTTCGGACGGCAGCAAGATACCCTCGTCAGGGTTAACCCGTGCTGCACCTGTGAACTTCATACCTACCTCTCGACCCAATACGCCCCAGTCTTCTGAAGACATCATGTCATCGGCACTCGCACCTATGCCATTGAAGCCCCACGAGTGTAGTGTACGGAACCACGGCAACTGCTTCTGGTCCACTCCAAACTGCGTACACGCTCGTTCTACGGCCTCGTGAATAGCCTTTTTTGTAAAAGACACATAACCAATGCGGTCAGGAGCAACGCCTCTTGCAAGGGCTGTCTCCACCTCTTTGATCAAGGTGTACGTTTTACCCGTCCCTGGTGGGCCGAAGATTAACTCCGCGTTAGGAATCATATTTCTGCACCCCTTTAGGTTTGCTTTTTAACCACGCAATCACATCGGACTCGTACCAACGGACTGCGCTGCGCTTGCCCTCGTCCTGACCAAGCACCACAGGTTCAGGAAACTTACCTTCCTCAACCCATCTATACACTGTCGCCCGTGAGATGGTCAGCATCTCACAGACGTCTTTGAGTTTCATCAACTGCGGATTGTCCGCATTAGAATGGGATGTCATATTTGTCCTCCTTAACATCAATCTCCACGTCTAGGCTTTCAAACTCAGGCACCCACCAAACTCTAGTGGATGATCTCTTGCCGTCCTCTTTGGTGTAGTTCAAAGACCCGTGACACTCTTCGTTTTTATTCAGCCGTTGGATGTGCTCCTGTATTCGACCTGTGTTGAAATGAGTGAAATCGTTGTTCCGCAGAAACTTCTCCAATGCGTCAATGCGAAACATAGTCTTGCCTTTATTAGTCCAAGGCTTCCCAGACAGTACCTCTTCGGGCGCAACCGCTCGAATGTGGCTTGTGCAAAACTTATGCAGCAGATTTTCAAACTGCCCTGCCCGTGTGAGTTCTGGTGCCACCTCTTGTTTGGTCGCTGTGTTCAGCATACCGTTAATCAACTGCTGCCAATCGCCGCGTGTCGGCACAGGCGGCATCATGTCCAACTGTTCCATGCAAGCCTTCTGCCAAAGCGTAGGGTTTTGTAGTTGATCCGTTGAAAGCGTGAGGGACTTCCCTTCGACGCTCATAAAATAAAGACGAGGTTCCGA
>Ga0181591_10003776_pt1 | contig 13220 bp, 9 predicted proteins | sample 071ome_33_FD_133757 | JGI IMG/M metagenome (GOLD analysis project Ga0181591, IMG submission 133757) | Coastal salt marsh microbial communities from the Groves Creek Marsh, Skidaway Island, Georgia - 071412AT metaG (megahit assembly) | ecosystem: Environmental > Aquatic > Marine > Intertidal zone...
AATCCACTTTTTAGTTACCAAAAACCCCGAAAAAAAATTCGGGGTATTTTTTTGTCTGTAGGTTTTTTGGAATTACATCACAATTTTATCTGAAGATAATCCAATTTCTAATCCGCCACCTTGCTGCAGTTTTCTATAATATGCATCAACAAATCCTTCTATTAAGGCTGGTCGTATTAATTGGATTTTTTCTTTCTCTGCATTCAATTCTTCTTCATATTGATAATATGATACTGGAATTACTGGAGCAACTGTAACTTGGAATCCATTTATGGTAGTGTAAGATAGTGTATATGTGGAAGGAACTATTTTTCCAGCAGGAAGTAATACCTTTCCATTTTCGTCCAAAACCTCAGTGGTTACATAGTGTTTGGTTGCAAGAGGATTTGAATATTTTGAAAATACATACTCATCTAAAGATGCTTTAGATCTTGGCCATTGATCGTGATAGTTTACAATATCATTTACTACCAGAATGGTCCAATTATAAAATGGGTTGTCGTAAACTTCAAATGCAATGTTTTCTGGAGTTTCTCCATCATTTACAATATATTCATCAAAAACGCTAATTGATGTTTTATATTCTTCGAGAATTTGCCCTCTTCTCCAAAAATTCTTTGCTGCGATCATCTTTGGATCGGAGAAAGAAGGATTGATATTATAAAGTACGTTTGGTAAGTTGTAGAATAGTGACATCAGTATCCTCCCTCCAAGTCTTCCTTGGTGAGTGCAGTGAGTTCTTTGAATGTTACGGTAACTGTTACAAGTGGGAAAGTGCCATCATAGGTAGTTTGAATAGTATTCATTGGAGTTACGTTAACTTGCATGTTAGTCAATGCACATGCCTTTGTATTGGGTAATAATTTATGTGGCGTTTCTTTCACTTTACCATCAGAACCAACAGAAACGAACATTGGTGTTAGGATGAATGTGTGTGGGAACTTAAGAACTCCAGTTCCAGCTGGAGCTGATGGATGCATCCCTTTTTTGAAGAAATCTACAATTCTTTCTGCAAATCCTTCTGCTTGCTGATATTCTTCAAAGATTTCAAAAGTAAAATTAAATTCTCTAAAATCTACATTTTTGAAGAATTGAACTGCATTTTCATTTGGAGCTAATCCACCCAGTCCAACGATGTTTGTTAGACCTCCTGGGTCAAGAGGACTTAAACTACTGTTCACGCCAAATGCATTAATTGCCTTTGCTGATCCTGCCGCTCCCGATTGAAGTATCTGTGCTCCTGGGTTATTCCCACCACCATATTTTTGTATGAGTGCCTGTGCCCCTCCAGCTAGCAAAGCACCACCAGCTCCAATAAGACCTGTTTTTGCAAGACCTCCCACGCTTGCAAATGCTTGAGCTAGAGTTCCGATTTTAAAAGTATTGTTCCAATTTGCACCATAACCAAATTGAAGTTCATTTGGTAAAGCAATACTCAAACTGCTTTTTTTATGGGAAGCACTAACATTACTGTGTTTCTTATATTGTTGTTTTAGAATCGCTTTTGTTAGTGGTATTTGTTTAGATGGATCGTTTGGATCATCAATCGTAATTCCTGTTACTAGGATAAGATCCAAATCATCAATTCTATTTTCGTTAAGTGCTTTTTGTTGCTCTGCTACTTTTGCGTTTGTCCAAAATGAATTTGTTTGTCTTAAAGTAGAAAGCTTATTACTAAGTCTTGTTTGGAGGTTTAAGTAGTTTAGTGATTGATTTTGTGCTGCTGTCGGAGCTACCCCTGTGTTAAATGCACCAGCGACAAAATTACCAAATTGACCAAATAATTGTGCTGAACCAGAAGTTAGAAGTTTTTCAGTTTGACCACTTGCTTTTGCGGCTATATCTAATCCTGCAAGATATTCAACACGATCTATCTTCAGATAAGAAGCATATGGAATTTGGTTGATTCCCTCTGGATAGAATATTGGTGGTAATGTTGCTAGTTTTCTTGCCATTATCTATTCCGATGGAACTTGTCTAGTGGTAACTGACTTAAAACGATTGCGTCTGCCTCTGTCAATTCGTAAAAATTAGTCTCCCTTTGTCTGGGAATATAATAATGCAGAGTTTCGTTAGGTATCTTATTGCTATTTAGAACGTATAGTCTTTGTTTTGGTGAAATGTAGTGTAGATTTGCTCCAAGGATGTTCTTCTTCTTTTCTACGACTTTGATCAGTGGATACTGATCCCATTCTTTTAGTATTGACTTGAATTTAGGATCATACTCAAAGAAGTAGTAATTTCCTTCCTTCACATTACTTCCCTTACCAACTCCAGCTTCGTCTAGAATCATGAAGACCTCTAGACGGAGATCGGTTTTTGATATTGATTTTCCTTTATATTCTTTTATCAGATCATCAAACTTGGAGTTCGATTTCTGTGATGATTTTGAATTCCCAAATCCTGTCCCTGCAGAATTCTTCCGCTGCTTTCCATTTTGCTTGGTTGATGGCATAGGTCGCTACCTCCGTTATGTATTTCTTGGTAACTTTCTTTTGAGGTTTTGGACCTTCGACCTGCGCCTTTGGTTTAACCTCAACTAGATAGGTTTTTGTGCTTCCATCAGTTTGCTTTACTTTCATCCAAAAATCAGGAAAATACCTATGCCATCTTCCGTCCACTGGTGACTTGTATGGTATTACAAACTCCTCACTGGACCATTGGAGTACCATTTCATTATGATCGCAGTAGTACATGAACTTCCGTTCCCATAAAGACCGATATATGATATTTGTGGGATCTCCTTTGTACTTGCGATAGTTTGTAGGTTTATATTTTCCCTTATACGACGCCATAAATAAATAGGTCACCCCATAAAGGGTATTTATGGCAACACCAGCATCAATAGGAAATTTTGTATCAGAGATAGTAAGGACCAGAGGTGGTCCTGCTAACCCAACTCTGTATCAATTTGATATTGCTCCCCCTAGCAGCGCCGCAGCTGGTTTTAAAGCCAACATGGAAAGATTTGGGTTCTCTTTTGATAAAGAACTTAGATTTTTAAATTACTTGAATAATGAAATTCAAATTCCTGGAGTCACATTTCAGAACTCTGAGATAAGGATGCCCTATAAAGGTCTTGCTCTTAAGATGGCATCTGCTAAAGTTTATAATGAAATGGATCTTTCTTTCTATTGTGATACAACCGCTATGCCCTATAAATTTTTTAGGGCTTGGATAGAATGGGTTGGCGGAACTCAGCAAAATCAAGGTTACACTCAGAGGTCTGCTTCTGTAAAACACAGGACTTCCATCATGAGATATTATAATGACTATACTTGTGATATGACAATTACAAAACTGGAAAAGTATGGACCTAAACAAAAAGGAGAGTATAGTTCCCCATTCTCAGTTCGATTGATTAAAGCTTGGCCATATACAATTTCATCCGTTCCAATGTCTTCTGCAAGTGTCAATGGGCTTGTCAAAGTGACAGTTAGCCTGTATTATGAGTATAGTGCTCCTTACAAATAAACCCCTGATCGTACATCATGCCATTACCAACTATTTCAACACCGATTTACGAATTGGTGGTGCCTTCGACAAAGAAAAAGATTAAATATCGTCCATTTTTAGTCAAGGAACAAAAAATTCTCTTAATTGCATTAGAGACTCAAGATGATACTCAGATTCTTAGTGCAATCGTACAAATTTTTGAGAATTGTGTTGTATCTCCAAATTTCAAAGTAGATAGTCTCTCTCTGTTTGATATTGAGTATATCTTCTTGAATATGAGAGCTCGTTCGATTGAAGAACAGATTACGATGAATGTCACCTGCCCAGATGACGGAGAAACTGAGGTTCAGGTTACAATTTTGATCGACGACATTAAAGTTAATTTCCCCAAGAATCATAGTAAGGAAATTAAACTCGATGACAATACTTTGCTCGTAATGAAGTATCCTAATCTGGATTACTTTGCTAAAGTAAATTTCACACCAGAGAATCCAGATCCATACGAACTGGTTGCAAGTTGTATTGATAAGGTATTCGTTGGTGAAGATCTTTCTGATGATTTTACCTTTGATGAAGCAAAGGAATGGGTTGAGACTCTGACTAATCATCAGTTTGAGAAGATCCAGGCATTCTTTAATTCGATGCCAGTTCTGACTCACACAATTAAAGTCAAGAACCCAGCTACGAACAAAACCAGTGACATTACGATTGAAGGTCTAGCAAATTTTTTCGCATAGCCCTTTTCCAAGAAAGTCTTATGACTTTCTATAAAACTAACTTCGCCTTAGTCCAGCACCATAAATATAGCTTGACTGACATTGAGAATATGATTCCTTGGGAAAGGGATGTATATGTGAATCTACTCGCTGCTTATCTTCAGCAGGAGAGAGAACGTATAGAAGAAGAAAGGCGTCGTAGGAAGTAATGGCATCAGAGGCACCCATCGACATTAAGGCTCTTACGGCAAGCGCAGATAGCTTGTCTAAGGCTTTGGGTGCCCTTTTTGATGAGGAGACACAATACTTAGATTATCTTAGGAAGGGAAGGAAGAGAAGCTTCTTTGTTACAGCAGTTTCCGACTCTAAGACGAACGTATTAAAACCAGTACCAAAAGTAATACAAGTAGAGGGAGAAACCAAGTTCAATTGGTTAAAAACAATCCTTTGTACTTTGGGTGCGGGTGCAGCAGCAAGATTTCTCTCAAGAGCAGCCGTTGCATCGGCACCATACTTGGCGTTGGCTGGTCTTGGAGCTGGTCTTGGATTTCTAAAGACTAAAGAACTAGAGTATGAAAAGAAGCAGGACGAAAGACTTCTACATGCCGAAGTAAGAAATAGCGATAGGAATAATCTCAAGGGAGAAGAAGAAAATACCTATACAGTTGAAGATGCTCAGAAAAACTTAGATGCATCAAAGAAAGGCATTTTCCATATGATTGGAGAAGGTCTTAGTGATGTCACTGGATTTGATGTTGGTGGTGTTGTAAAAGGTGCAACTAAGTCCGTAGTAGCTGAGAAGGGTATTCCAGAGTGGGTAATTCCTTTTGTTAAACTTGGCGAGATAATCAAAAATACTGCATATGATCCAATTGGATCTTTGATGATTGGAGCTGCTTCATCGTTATTTGATATTTTGCCTCTAGACTCTCAATCTTCTCTAAAAACCACAATTGCTTCACTGAAAGGTCAGTTTGGCATCGAGAAGTTTTCTCCTGCTATCCGTGGATCTACCAGTGGGATTACTCCAGTTAAAGATAGTTTGAGAGTGGTCAATAACTCTTTCACGTTTTTTATCTCAAATTTCTTTGCTTCTCAAGCAAAAGCAGCGGAAAAGAAAGATCCTACATCTGGACCAGTTGTCCCAGTTAACGTACCAGCAGGGAGAGAAGCTAAGATTAGAGAGGCATTTCAGTTCTATAAATCTAAGGGATTTTCCGACACTGGTGCTGCATACATGGTCGGAAACCTTTTGCAGGAATCTCAACTTGATCCTGCTGCGGTTGGTGATAGTGGACATGCTCATGGTATTGCACAGTGGAGAGATGATGCTGCTTCTGGTGCAAGATGGTTGACCTATTTGGACTGGGCTAGTAACAATAATAAAGAACCAGGAGACTTCTACGCACAGTTAGAATATACAATCGTGGAGGGTGAAAAATATAATGCTGGTTTGACTATGATGAAGGGTGATAACAAAGAAGATCATAAGAAATTTATTAGTGGGTATGAGGGATAGTCTGAAGAGGGTGATAGATTTGGTTATGCTGAGGATATCTTACGGAATCTGACAAAATACACTACTACTCCAGAGCCACAAGAAAATGAAAATCTTGAGGTCCCAGAAGCTCCAACTGGTAAGGTATTAAGTCTTGATGATTATCTCAAACTTCAAAATAGAATAGCAAAATATAAACAATCTCCTGGTAGTTTTCTCAATAATAAACCTTTTAAAGTTCATGGAGTTGGTACTATTCTCGTAGGGAAAAATTTTCTGGGAGTTCCAAAGGTGAAATATTTTAACACCAGTGGAATTGAGGTAACTGAGAGTGAATGGGGAGAACTTCTTGAAAAGGTATCTCCAGAAATTCCACCCGAATTAAAGAACAATAAAGGTGGTCCAGATCTTTCTCCAAGACAATCTATATCAGGTTTAAATCCAGTTACTTCTCAGAAGGATACTATGGATTTGAATCTTAGTGTTGAGACTAGAGATGAACGTGCAATGGAAAGAGTGGATCAGAATAGCATTTCTTTTGTACCTATTTTGATCCCTGGTCAGGTTATTGAGCAGGTTCAGATGGTTCCGATCGAGTCTATGTCCAAGAAGGATGTTTCTTATATCGATCCTTTTTCTCATGGAGTAAAACGAGGCAGTAGAAAAGTCTTATGATTGACACTAAGCACCTAGTTAAATCTGCAGAGGATTTTGCCCGTAGTATTGGTGGGTATCTTGATACTCAGTTAGATTATATTGATAATCTTAGAAATCGTCCAAAGTTTTTCTTTGGAACTACTCACGTTGAAAAAAGACTTCAAATTATAAAATTCCCAGTTCCTATCATTGAGATAGAGAATGAGGAAAAATTTGGATGTTTTCCTCGGATGAAACCAAAGGTTCCTGTACCTGTACCTGTTCCATCAAAGGTTCGAGAAAGGGAAGCAGTTGCAGAGCAACCAGAAAGAGAACCAATCAAACAACCTGTTAATGTTCCTGTTCAAGTTGGTGCTCCCGCAAAACCAGTTCAGAAACCTGTTGCTTTACCTGAACCAGCACCAGCACCCAGACCAGTAGTACCAGATACTCCGCTGATTCCAAGACCAAAACCAGTCCCAGCACCAAAACAACCAGTTCCAGCAGGTAACAAAGTTGTACCTAGTCCAAGGGTAGCTGCTCCTGCAAATAACATAAGACCACTTGTAAGACCACTTGTAAAACCAAAAACTCCTGCGGCAGCTGTTCAGCAGTTTAGATCTGGATTGCCTGTGGGCACTAAGGGTGGAATAGCGATGATTCTTGGTGGCGCTGTTCTGAGCGAAGTTGCTAGGGCAGCTGCCGAACAGCAAATAACTGAACTTATAGAATTGCGAGGAAGTGATAAGACTGAGTATGATAGAAGAGTTAAAGAACTGAGAGATCTTGCTCAAACTGAGAAATATTTAAATCCGATATTTGAAATTACTGGATCTCCAGATATTCCAAAATATAATATTTTGGAAGCCATTGGTGAAGCTAGACCTGGAGATAGACCTTGGAGTATACTCGGTGCATTTGCTCCACCAGTTAAAAATGCTCACGGTGGAAGACATAATGATCCTACTTATGTTTTGACTGGAGAGAAAGCAAGAGAACTTATCCTCCCAGAGAATAAATTTAATGAATTTGCAAATTCAATGTATAGAGAAGTTGGTTCCATCATGGTTGGAACTTCATACTCTATGGCACTGACTCTCCCTAGAGATTCTGCTACCTATACTGAGATTGGTAGATTGAGATCTAAGTTTGGGATGGATAGATCTTTTGATCCTGCTATTCCTGGATTCCCAGAACAAATGGGAGTATTTGATTCTTTGGTCACTAAACCACCAACTATCATGACAGATGATTCTGGCGGTTTCTTAGGAATGTTTATGCCAGGAACTAAAAAGTTTCTTAGTTTCATTTCTAAGATTATTACTCCTGCTGCTCAAGCTGCACCTAGAAGTAAAGAGGAATCACCTATAATACCAGACACAGATCCCTCTGTTGCTGGCATGGGAATTCGTCCAGCGGGAATAACGAATAGTGATATGGTTTCTGGATTCCCAATAACTTCTAAAATGGGAATGAGACTCCATCCTATAACTGGACAGTGGAGACCGCATGGTGGTTATGATATTTCAGTTCCACATGGTAAAGCTGTTGGTATAAACAAGCCAGGTGAAATTGTTCGTGCCGAAAGGCACGGTGGTTATGGAAATTTCATTGATGCTTGGGTTCCATCTTTAAATTTGCAGTTCCGTCTTGCTCACTTATCTGCGATTGTAAAAAGTAGTGGTAGCTTTAGAGCTGGTGAAATTCTTGGTAAAATTGGTTCTACTGGATTATCCACTGGTCCTCACCTTCACTTTGAAACGCATACTCAAAAAGGTGGAACTGCATATGGTGGTGATATGAATAAACAACAGACTGGTAATGCAACTAAACACCTTCTTTTGGGAGATGCTGTAGATCCATATCAAACTTCACAAGGACCTGGAGGGAATACCAAAAAGTATGGACCATTTATAGGTGGATGGGGTTTGAGACCTGATGGAACTTCTGGAAACAATAGTCCTGGTGACACTAATAGAGGTCATGATGGAACTGAGTATAAATTAGTTCCAAGAAAAGGATATGGATATAATCAATGGATTCCTATCAAGAGGGCACAGGGGATCACTGATAATCTAGTTGCACAGGAAAGATCTACAGATTTGAGTGTAACTAGGGTAAATAGTATAGTTCCAATCCCTATTCAGGGACCACCACAATACACTACAAAAGTAGTACCTATAATGAAAAAAAGAAGAACAAAACCTACTTTTGTGATTTCTCCTCTATCTAAGGGTGTAGAGTATGTCTGATGTAAATTTCCCATCAACGAAGGATGTATACGATACTCTAAAGAATACTACCAAGTTAGTAGAGGATCGTAATGCACTTATCAAGTTTTACTTTCAGGAAGATGTCTATAAGGATTTCCTTCTTGCTGAAAGACTGCAAGACCTTGCTGCGGTAGAAAGGAGGGATGATAGCACTCGTCAAAGAAGCGTTAATCTCGATAAGAAAGAAGTAGTACAGCAGGCAACATATTTCAAGAGATTTAGTAATTTCTTGAATCCAGGTGATCTGCCTATGGGAGACTTGGATCCTCTTCCACCTATCGAATTTGATGAGGATGTAAATCTCGATGGTGCTTTAGATATAGATGGAAAGGTAGAGGAAGAGAAAAAGAAAAAGTCTGAAGGTGGATCTTGGGCTGGACTAATAGCAAACTTAATTACTGGTAAAACTGGTGGAGGTGGAGGAGCAACCACCAAAGCTGCTTACGGTGCTGCAGTTACTCCTACATCTCCAATGATTCCGTCTGTATCTCAAATAGGAGGTGCAATTTCTCAGAATATATTCAATTCTCCTGGAGATAGTGCAAAGACTCAAAGTCTTGCTGAATCTGGATTTGAAGAGGGAGTTCAAAAGAATATTGAGGATAGGTTTGATGAGGATCTTGGTATTGATCCAAAGTTAAAATCTGCACTGGCAAAAGCAATGGCTCTGCCTCTGCAAGTTGTCGCTGGTGGATTGATGAAGTTGATGGCAATGATGCCAATCTCTTCTAATGAGCAACGTCAAGATTTAAACAAGTCAATTGCATTTATCTCTAATGCTTTTGGTGTTCCAGCTTCTAGTCTGGAAAATGTTCCATCTGATTCTAGGGTTCTACAGCAGCGAGGAAGCAAGGAATCTGCTGCTACTCCTGCAGCACCTAGACCTAGTTCTGGTGCTTCATCTGGTCCAACGGCAAGTCAAGGTCCTGGTAAACCTGGCGGTGGTGGATTCCAGTGGAACAAACCTGAAACCTGGGGTAAATTATTTACGGGTGGTCCAGTTGAGTCTGGTGAGATGAGAACTGGGCTACCAGTTAGCATTTCAAATTCCTTTGGGCATCAGAACGTTAGCAACATGTTGGCAAATAGTACCAACATGTCATCATCAACTATTTCGTCAAATTCTCTGTCTTCAAAGGAGGAGAAAAATACAAGTGATTATACAAATAGTTCGATGGCATCGAACACTTTTACAAGTGTATTAAATAATTTACTTGGTGGTCAGAGTCATATCACTGCCAGCATGAGTGGCGGTAACGCACACATTCATGCTGTACTTGCCAACAATGTAAATAGTAATGTTCAGGAGAACAGGGCAGATCTTTTAGAACTGACTAATAATCTTGAAACCCAAATTGCCGAGAGGAGAAAGGAACAGACTACAACGATGGCACAAACTTTTGCGACACCATCGATGGGTATGCCAGCATCTTCCCCCTCTCCAGCGGCAGCAGACTCCTTAAATAGTGGAAGTCATTTTGCTGGATCCGAAGAAGAGGATTCTCCATTCTTTAGTTTATATGCATCAACTAATCAGTACGCATAATGAAAAGTAATTTTATTCTAGAAAAGTTATTGGTTAGGATTGGAGATACTGCCGTTGAAGTTGGTATCAATAATCTCTTACGGATTAGGTATTATGAGGACATTACAAGGGCTTCAGTAAACGTTGAAATTACCATCAGCGATAGTCAAGATGGTAGAATGTCTGAAGTTTTTGGTATGGAATCTGTATATTTGCAGTTTTCAGATAATAAGACCAATAATTCAACCCGTACACAATTAAACTTGATTGTGTATGAGGTAAAAAATAGAGAAATTATTGATGGCAAGCAGATGAAAGTTACACTCTGCTGTTGCAATCCAGACATAACTAATTCTGCTGGTATTCTAGTATCACAGCAGTATGAAGATACTAATATTACGGATATTGTTAGGTCTTTATTGTCCAAGGCACTAAAAACTCAAATACCATTGGCTTATTCGGATAAGTCCAACAACAATATTACATTCCTTACTAATTATTGGAATCCCATACAAATTATTCAGTGGTTATCTGACAAAGCAATTTATTCAAAGAAGAGTGGTAAGTCTGCGACAGCTGGATTCTTATTCTTTCAAAATAAAGAAGGATATAACTGGAGAGCGATGGATTCTTTAGTTGTACAAGATCCTTTGTATGAACTTTCAACTGGAGTTGATCTAAGTGAACAAGAGAGGGAAGAGGGACGTAAAATTGAAATAACTAACTTCCTTTCAAAGGAAACTAGTAATGTTCTACAGGGATTAAATTATGGAAGTTATTCGAGTAGGGTGACTGTTTTTGATGTTGGGACGCAGAAGGTTCAAGATTTTGACTTTAATGGTTATAATCTGTATAATAATATTCCAAGGCTTAATCAAAGCACCTTGCCAGATTCTTATTCCAATATGGAAAAGAAACCATCTAGAATCATGACCAAAGTCATAAATTCTAAATTGTTTAACGCTGGCGAGTACACAAAGGATATACCTAAGATTTTGTCGCAATCATCTTTTAGGAACAAGATGTTCTTCAATAAACAAGTTGAAGCTGAGTTTATTGGTGATCACACGATTAATGTTGGGGATGTTGTCCTTGTACAAAACTATGTTGGTCCACAAAGAACTTTAGATCCAGTTAATAGTGGTAAATACATTGTTGGTAAAATTCTAAGAGAATATACCACCACCGAAGACTCTATGCGTACCAGATTGACACTATATAATGATAGTCCTGGTACTGGTCAAGATACAGTAAATCCAATCTCATCCCTACTACAGTAAGTTAATGTCGTTATTAGAATCTACAGCTAATTTTATTGGTAAAGACGGTTTTAACTGGTGGATCGGTCAGGTAGAGGCTGACGGTGGTGCAAAAACCGAGGCAGATCCTCTTAATGCTAACCGAGTCAAGGTTAGGATCTTGGGCTATCACAATAAGAGTAAGAAGGCGCTTCCCACTAAGAAGTTGCCTTGGGCAACTGTGATGATGCCAGCAACAAGTCCTCAGAAGAGTGGTGTTGGTTCTGTTCACCAACTTCTTAAGAATACTTGGGTTGTTGGATTCTTTATGGATGGTGCATCTGCACAGATTCCTATTGTTCTTGGATCTATTGGTGATCATAACTATACTGGTTATGAGAAAGACGGAGATCCAACTGGTAAAACCTCTACTACAGCTTTCCAACAAACAGCTGCCCCTGGTGCTGAGAATCATACAGGAAGTAATAGATCTGCTAGTAACAATGGATCTGCTGGTAGTCTACCAACCAACATTGCAGCTACAGGAGTAACAGGTCCATCTAAAGCTGACATTCAGGCAGATAAAAAGAAATGCTTTGAGATTAATATCTCTAACGGTAAGTGTGGATCGGAGAATACCACAAAGTTAGAAGGTCCACTCAAAGATCTTTTTGCTTTTGCTCGTGGCATTGAGAAGAATAAGGTCGGTGAGTTCATCGATAAGCAGACGGGTAAGGTAGAAGATTTTGCTGCTGAGGTTAGCAAAACTGCTGGCAGAATCCAATCTGCTATGGGTGGATTGTTGTCTGGAATTAAGGGAGTCGCACTTAAGCAGGTTCAAGATTTTATCCGCAAAATGATGGATAAAATCGACATCCCCAACCCTAAGATTCTGAAACCAGTAAAGACTCAACTTAAAAATATTGGGGACCTTATCAATTGTTTGTTTAAGCAAATCCTTAAGGATCTTGGTAGTTTCATTGAGAATCTCCTATTGGATCTCGTTGGGAAAATCTTAGACACCGCTCTTTGTTTGGTCCAAGATATTCTTGGTTCGATCATGAGTGTTGTTATGGATAAGATCCAACAAGCTCTCGGTATTCTTTCTGGAATTATTGGAAAGATCAAAGGTGCTAAGAATCTCATCCAAGGAATACTGAATAAGGCACTTAACTTCATCGATCTTTTCTGTGATGGTGCTCTGTCTTGTGCCATTGGCGCTTCTGTTTTTAAGACTTGTCAAGGTGCAGAACCAAAAGGAAACGATAAAGCTAAGTCTGAACAGGACAACTATAAAGTTAAACCACCTGCCGATGCTGTCGTGGTTGGTAATGGCAAACCAAATGCTAAGGGATTTGTTCCACTTGAACTTGCAGATGGAACCAAAGTTGCTTTCAATACCAATACTGGTGATCAGTTGCCATTAGATACTGAGACCAATAAGAAGACTGGAATAACTAAGGATAGTTTTGATACTAGAAGTCCACTTGATAAGTTTGAAGACTTTGTTGCAGCTCTTCAACCTAAAGTTCCTGTTGATTGTAGTAATAGTCTTATCAATAAGAAACCCTGCTTCCCAGAGATGATTTTTGATTCTCTGCAAGGTACAACTCCAGTCAAGGCACTTCCTATTATTGATGACATTGGATCTACTGTCGGAGTTCTTGTCAAGAAGTTTGGTGGAAGTATTCCTAATTTTGGTCTTGGAGCCAAGGCTAGATCGATCGCTACTTGTAATGAACAAGAAGGCAAGGGTGCTACATTCAAACCTGTGTTCGTTGCAGATGGCAGCGGAATTGTAGGTAATGTTAGAATTGAAAGAATTGATGTTATCAACCCTGGTATTGGTTACGGATTCACTAAGGATGAATCTGTATG
>Ga0181591_10003779_pt1 | contig 13217 bp, 5 predicted proteins | sample 071ome_33_FD_133757 | JGI IMG/M metagenome (GOLD analysis project Ga0181591, IMG submission 133757) | Coastal salt marsh microbial communities from the Groves Creek Marsh, Skidaway Island, Georgia - 071412AT metaG (megahit assembly) | ecosystem: Environmental > Aquatic > Marine > Intertidal zone...
AAAACGACAGCTATGCAAGCAATGCTTTCGGTGTGGGGTAACCCAGACAAACTTATGGCGAGGGAAGAGGACACATATAACGCCAAGATGAATCGGTACGAAGTGTTTAAAAACTTGCCCATCTGCATGGATGAGATGACAAACACCGATGGTAAAGTGCTCAGTAAATTGATCTACCAGATTACAGCGGGTAGGCAGAAAGATCGAATGGAGCAGAACGCCAATAAGAACCGTACACTGGGCGAGCCGTGGAAATCTACTGGATGTTCAGCAGCCAATATGAGCATGGTAGATAAGATCAGCTTATTGAAGACTGATGCAGGTGCAGAGTTACAACGCCTCTTGGAATACAAAGAAACGAGAAAGTATTTCGATACAGACGGTAAAGAAAAAACCGATGCGTTCACTGTAAAACTACTACGTAATTACGGGCATGCAGGTGTTATATACATACAGTACCTACTGAATCACATGCAGGAGGTAGAAGAAACGCTCTATGAAATACGCAAACGCGTAGATAGGGCAGCTAACCTTACGTCGATGAATAGGTATTGGTCCGCCGATATCGCTTGTACGGTAGCAGGTTGCCATTTTGCTCGTCGGGCGGGGCTAATTAATTTTAAGACCAAAGACGTTTTTGACTTCGGGATAAGTGTCATCGAGGAAAACAAAGGCTACGAAGCAGCGTTGCAGCTTAATATAGAGCAGCTAGTAACAGAGTACATCTCTGAGCAATACAACAACATCCTGTGGATAAAAAGCACGTTTGATCTACGGAAGCAAAATTCTAAGGAAGATCATGACGAGTTTGTTCAAAATAATGGGCTTGATGTCCTGCTCGTTGAGCCTACGAAATCGCCGCGCATACATTTGGTGGGGCGCTACGAAACAGACAGGAAGTGTGCTTACCTAATACCCAAGTACCTCAAGGAGTGGTGTGTTGGTAGGCAGTTGGATTACAGCAGTTTTATACAAGAACTAATGGCTAAGTTCAAAGCGAAGAAGAAAAGAGTTCGTATAACTAAGGGTACGCATATGGACTTGTTGTCTGACGCGATTATCTTTACGTTGCAGTACGACGCTTCTGATGAGGAGGATTGATGAGCTATCCCCTGATGGGGTGCTTATCGTAGTGCAATGGGATGTGATGGGCGTGGGTTCTTCTGCGTTTATCCCTTGCATAGACACGGTTACTGCTAAGAAGCAGATAGCTAAAGCGTTAGAACGTAGGGGGTGGGAGTATAAAGTAGCGACCCATGTAGAAAATAAGACCCTTGGAGTACGCATCTGGAGGATTTTGTGATACGCTTATCTTGACAGCACTCCTCCACAGTCTGTCTCTCCAAGGTTGTCCCCCCTCTTCGGAGGGGGGTTTTGGGCCGTTTCCTATCCTCCCCTCTTAGGTACCCCTATAAAGGGGTACGGCCCCCTTGTGGAGGATGTTTCACATGAAACCAACGAGAGAAGACTTACTTTTAGCGTGGATTACTTTAGTCAAACTGCGCGAAACATATCAAATAGACGCTGCTGATGACCAGTTTCTATTAGCAACGCTTAAGCTAGTAGATAAATATCAACATAAGATAATGCTTGAGCAAGAAAACGCAGTACGTCACAAAGGTTAGAAGTTTTCGGCGATGTCGTACCAGATGTTGGGCGTCTCGTCGTATTCAGACACGAAGTCTAAGGCTTCTTGCTGACGTTTCGGGCTGATGGTAATACCGTGGTACATCTTAGCTGTAGTCCGCATGTGCTGCTTCATGGATCGCCTGATGGTCTTAGGCGTAATTGCAACCACTGGATGTCGGCCATTGAAGTCCACGATGTCTTTTGCAATCTCAGACATTGTGAGGCCATCTCCGTTTCGGAGGGCTATGTAATACTTACGTAGCAGTTTAGTGCGTTCTTCGTTGACGGCGCGGTCTATCTTTTTAACTTGTGCATTCTTCTGCAACTGTAGCGTGTAGTCGGCTGGCGCAAAGCCTACAGCTTGCGCGAAAATATTCCACGGGCCGATATCCTCGACAATAGGATCGCCTCGTAGAGTCTTGGCCCCTTCTGTTGCAAACCTCCCAGATTTCATAATATTCCGAATGGCGGCAGGCATTGCAGTTTCTATCCCCCGCGCTACATTACCATCTGCTATCTGGTCAAAACCACGTTCTACTTGCAGGACTGTACCAACCACAGGACCACCTAACACCTCAGCAGTGGTCCACAAGATGCTCTGGTCTTTCTCTATTAGTCGGTCACGGAACACTAGATTTGATAAACCCATACGGCTGGCTACGTCAACGCCAAAGAGGTAGTTACCCAAACCCCCATACATACCTTCATTAAAATACTTTCGTACGCTAGTCTCGAAGTCTTCTTCGTCATCATCCTTAAAGATATCGTGCATCATTGCGAGTACGCCGAAGAGAGGTAGTCCTTGAATACCCGCTACTAACCCTGCACCGCCGAATACACCCGCAAGTTGCCTACGAGCCATAGCCCTGTCTGCATCGCTACCTTTAATACTTCGATAGGCGAGACTACCCAGCATGAAGTACATTGCGGAAGCGTATCGTTTGAAAAGGAAGACAACTTTGCCAAGACCGTCTTGGGCAAAACGTGGAGCGGATGCGGCGGCAATACCGCCATTAGTCATCTCTGTGACGTTGATAGCTTCGATAGCTGCTTCTTGTCTAGCCGCCTCGTCTATCTTCCTACCATCAGATTTCATTTTGTTGAGTGCGAGATCATACGCAGCAGCCATTGATATTTGCCGGTTCATGCGTTCGCCGTGATGGAAGAAGAAACCAGTTACTGCATTAATCTTAGCCATAGGATTAGTGATATCGCCAAGATCAAGAATGTCGTATGCAATCGAGCGGTTTAATTGGCCTAACTCAGACGCAACTTTAACTAACGTTTCATATCGCTTGATTTCCGGGTCGAGGTTGGGATCGCTAAAATCATAGTTATCTAATGACCACAGTGCACCTTGCTTGCTCTTAATGTCTTGCCCTACTTCCACACCGTAAGAATCCACGCTTCGTTCGCGTCCACTAGCCATGAATAGTTTGCTTGCTCTGCCCATTGCTTTAGTAGCTTCTATGAATCCATACTGTCCACCAAGATAAGGTAGTGTGACCATAGGTAGCTGTGACAAGTTGACCAGTGCAGAGGACAAGTTAAGACCAAGCGTTGCGTTGAAGCCCAGACCCGTAGCTACTTTTGCCGCAGTCTTTACAACGGGATTCGCTGCCCACTGCGCTCTAGCCTCTAGCTCTTCTATGTAGAGTTCATTAAGAGCTTTTTCTTCTTGTGGGATATCTTTAGTATCTAATGCTTCCTTTTCCTGATTAAGCATGGCTTGGAAAGCATTTATCTGAGCGCCGTATTTAACACGAGCAACCTGATGCGAGATATTGTATGCCCTATCTCTATAAGCCTTAAACATATCCCCCGCAGGTACTTGTCTTTCCGTAGGAGTAACATCTCCCATAAAACCACGACGATCTTTACGATTTCGGAATGACTGTGCGAAGGAACGCTCTGGAAGAGCATCTAGGTATAGACGCATAACTTCTTCTTGAGCGGTCTCTTTGACTCCGTTCACCTGCAAAATCTTAAGGACATCGTTAACAAATGATGCTGGAGGCGCATTCTTATAACTTGCTTTGCTGATGTCCGAGAACTGATTTACTTTGCTCAGACCTTTTATGATATCTGCTTGAGACTTACCTTTGTTGTTAGGGTTTTGTTTAGCGGCTTTTATCTGAGCTTCAACAACCGACTTATATCGAGGCGCTGGGTTGGTCCAATGCTCTCTTATCTGCCGCATGGCTTTCTTACGTTCTGCGTTAGTCTCAAAAGCCTCTACATAGTATTCGACGTTGCCAGTTTCTGGGTCCACGGCGTTGTACTCTAGCCACACTTTGCCTTGGCGTATAAGTGGGAAGTAAGGATCGATGATACCGTTATCAGTTAGTTTCCTATAAAGCTCATTAACCACTCTCTTTCTAGCTTGCGGATTAACAACTTCTTCTTTAAGGCGGCTGTCAAGCACGTTTACGATATCGTCATACATAGACCGATAAGCAGTGCGCCAACGCTTGTAATAAGTCTGCCCTTCTTGCCCTAGTCCGTTCCACTCAGACTGCATGTCTTTCCAAGCGTCAAACTTTTCTGCGTCATATTTCTTTTTGGCAGCAGTTGCATCAAGCGAAGGGTCTACACGCAGCAGTGTGCTTCTGCTCATTAACTTAGTAAGTGTACTGGCTTTCTCTTGATTATTACTTGTCCACTCCCCGACTTCTTTGTACAAAGCTTCAGCTTTGTCGAGCATTTTATTTACTTCACCACTTTGCTTACGAATAATGTCTAATAAATCTTTTGCTTTGGGTATGCGTTCTGAAGACATCTTTACAATCGCATTGAGGTCTAACAAGCTAAGGGCAAACCGTTTTGCTCCTACAGGGAACGAAGCAAGTAACCGCTCTTTCAGCGTAGCTTCTGAGTCCTTATCAAATACGGGGATAGACGTAACGGCGTCGTTAAGGAACTCTTTGGCTCTACCCATAGATACTTTGTTGTAAAGTGTACCCGCTCCTCTGGATCCAGCCCAAGGCGCTAAGATGTCGTCGATCATTCTGTTAACTACCGTATCGGCGGGTACGGCATCGATTGACACAGGTTCTTTACCTTGCATCTTGCGGATAAAATTACCCAGTATGTTCTTGATTTTCTGCCAAACTGTAACCTTATCGTTTTTTAAACGTACAGTAGCTAGCCTTTGCTGGAACGCTGGGTTGCTATACGCTTCAGCTACAAACTCGTCTAGGTTTGTAAACCCATATACATCGGACATAGTGTCTCGAACAGTCTCAAAAATTGCATTTAACTGATTGCGGACGGGATGAGACTTATTCTGTATAACTGCATGGGTAGCAGCATGAGTCATTTCGTGCAGTACGTTAGCTGGCGTAAGTCCGATGTTTTCATCAAGCACAATGACGTTGTTAAGTTCGGCTATCTTGTCATCAAACAGGAACATACCTGTTGAGTTAGGTTCGTCATCTAAACGCCCTCGATACAAACGCCCAGTCGCATCAGATGGGCTACGAGGTACGACTACAATGCGCGTGTCACCGACATACTTGACGAGATTCTTAGCGTGACGAGCTAACGTAGTGTCTTCGATGGTCTTGGCTATAGACTCTAGTGCACCTTTCAGGTCGCCTTCTTTGAGCATAGCTACCGTATCAGCACCCAACGCTTCGTCTAGATCTGGGTTGTACTGCACGTTAAACAGAGACATACCGCCTTCTTCAGCGATCTCTCGTCTAGCACGAGTACGTAGGTTCTTTTCTTCCGTTTCGTTTTTAGGTGCGAAACGTGTCTTAAGCTCGTTATACCGCTCTTCTACGAGGCGCTTACGTTCTGCCTTACTATCTTCAAAATCTGACTGCCCCTGTAATTCAGCTACATCAGCTTTGCGTTGCTCTTCAGCTTTCTTCTTGGCGGCAACTCGCTTAGCGGCTGCTTCTTGCTTGGCTTTTTCTTCCGCTACTTTCTTACGCTTAGCCGCTGCCGCTGCTTTCTTTTTAGCTTCGGCTCTTTGCTTGTTTTCGACTTCTAGCGCTTTTGTTCCAGCATCTATTTCTTGAGTATCTTTTTCTGCCGCTTCTGTAGCTTTTTCTGCCGCTTCTTTTGCAGCTTGTAACTCAGCGCGAGCTATTCTCGCAGATCTAAAGTTAGCTAGTGTATCCCTAAGTCTAGTTGTTCCAAAAGCAGCAGTTCCAGCGCGTTGCCCAACGTCTCCCAATCCTCCGACCGGAGGTGCTGTAACTCCTTCGGCACTGACTGGGGGAGCGGTATCGCTAATGGGTTGTAACTCTCCCTCTGCAACTCGTCCAGTATCTGAAACGCTAACTCCACTTGGCTCCTGCTGAGTGCCTCTATCGTCGCTAACATCTGGCTCTCCTTGTGTAGGCGCTTCTTGTCGTGGGGTTGGTTTTGCACGAAAGTTAAATGCGATCTGCCCCGTCTCGGGTACCTGTGCGTAGCGCCCCTGTTCAGGAGTGGTAGCTAGAAACTGATTAATATTGGTTTTTACCGCATTCGGCGTGCTTTTTAGATTTGCGTGCTTAGTTAGCACTTCCCGTATTTGTGGATCGGTGAGCTTTTTCTTCTCTATCTGCTTTCTAAGATTAGATTTAGGGGCTATACCTAAATCGTTTAGGAACTTTTTCGTAACCTGTTTGGGTTTATCTGGTGCAGCTTCTGCGGTGGATTCAGCGCCTCTCCCATATTCTAGAGTCTCTTCTACAAACAAGTCGCCAACTTGCTGTTGTGCGCGAGCAGTTGCCTCTGGACCTACTAATTCAGCGTCTTGTTGTGCTTTTTTATTAGCTTCTTGTACCGCTGCATCAAAAGTACTTAGTAATTCTTGTTTTTCTGTTTCGTTAATCTGGGCTTGTTGTATTTCTTGACGTACTCTAACTACGTCTTCTTGCTGTAATTCTGCAGCTCTACGTACAAGTTCAGGATCTACATCAGTGGGAGGCGGAGTATATTCAATAGCTTGTGGGATCTCTGCCCTTGGCCGTGCCCCTTCCATAAGAGAAGTAAACATATCAGCAGTGCCCACTGCACGTCCGTCTTCTGTGGCAGCTATTTCCTCTTCAAGTGTGGTATCAGTTTCAGCATCTACTCTAGTTTCAGCCGTTGCCTCTGCTTCTGCCTCTCTTGCTGCGGTGGTATCTTCAAACTCTGCTAAATCCGCGCCTTCAATCCCTTCAAACAAATCTGCCTGCGATAAAGTGATTGTTTCTTCTACAGAATCATCGCTTGTTTCTTCTGGGTCAGGAGCGCCTCTACCTCGTGTCTTGGGTAAGGCTAGGTCTAATATGCCTTGGACAAAGCCGCCAACGCCTGCACCATAGCCAAACGCTTCGCCGGTGTCAGTGAACGTACCTTGCTCTGGATTGTATACGCCTTGCTCAATTAAGTTCTGGGCTATACCGGCGGCGGCTTCCTGTGCGCCTTCTACACCACCCGCGACACCAGCGCGTTTGACACGCTCTAAAACTCCCTTAAGCCCATCAGCGCCGATAGCTCTACGTAGCTTTACGATTCGATCTACTGGTAGTAGTTCTGACAACCCGACTACGGCACCTAACGCGGTAGCTGTGGCTCTTTCTTCCGCACTTGCATCAGCGGCTCTAGCACGTTCACTTGCTTCACCAGCACCGGCACCAGAGGCTAATGCGCCAACGGCAGGTAGTCCTACACCGGGAATAAACCCGGTAGCAACAAGTGGTACAAAAGAACCAAGCGCCTCACCAAACTTACGGCCTACAGCTTGTTCTGAGCCGGGGTCCGCTTCAAAGGGTGATCGCAATGCCGCAGCCGTTTCTTGTATGGCTCGACGTGCTTCTAATTCAGACTCTTCACCAAGAGGCGAGATAAGGCCAAGCGCAGCAAGTTCGCCCAAACCTATGGCACCAGCGGGTATACCCTTTATTGCTTCTTCAATCTGATCGATGAAGTCAGGTTCTGGCCCGGTTAAAAAATCCTCTTCGGTCGCTATACCCCCCGCGATAACACGTCGTTTAAGTTCCTCCTGAGTTATATCGTCAGGTACATTCTCTACGACAACACCATTCGGTAAGGTTACGTTCATTACGACACCTTATTTAGGGTAACGAACCAAAATCTACCGTTTTTCCTGTTTTCGGGCCACTCCTAAGAGGCGATACAGGGAGATCAATACCAGTAAGATCTTTGATTAATTGGGTTGTTTCGTCTTGGTATGCTTTTATTTCAAGATCATAGGCTTCTCGAATGTCAGATACCATTTTTTTCTGACCTTCAGCATCCGCGTTTACATACTCTTGGCTTGTGGGGAGTGCCTCCAATGCTAAGTTCATAGCTTCTCGTAAATTATCTGTTTGCGTAGTAGAGTTTTTACGTAGCTCGCTTACTAGACTATTTCTTCTACCTGTTTCCGTAGCTCTCCCTAACTCTTCTGTGATCCTATTACGATCTTTCGAAAGCCTCACTTGAGCTTGCTCGTATTTAGTCTGACCCATATTTCTAAGGATAGTTGCGGCTAACTGTTTACCTTGAGTAGCTGAAGTAATATCAAATTGTCGAGACAATTCTTTAAACCTACGTTCATCTAGCCCAAGTGTCCGCATAAACTGTCGATCTTGTTGGCTAAGTTGTTCTCTTGCTATATCCGTTTGTTCTTCACCGCGTTTTATCTGGGCTAACCCCTGCTCTAGAGCAAGTTGACTTGTGAGGTTAGTGCCTAGTCGCTCTTGTAGTTTCTCTAAACCGGTCTTTCTCCGTTCTTTGTCGGCTGCCACCTCTTCTGAAATTCCACCTAAGAAAGCAGCGGCGGCTCCTCTATTAGTTTTTTGACTACCAACCCTACGCGCTGCGCCAGTAAGTACATCCCATATAGATTGCTCTTTCTCCAATTCGCCTTTTTGTTTCTTGTACAAAGAAAGCTGCTCGTCTAACAATTCTTGTAAACGATCTCGTGTAGTTGGAGCTTGCGGTTGTTGAGCAGCGGCACCTGCAGGTCGTCTTAGCATTTCTGGAACTTGTGGTTGTCTCGCTAGTGCTTCAACTTGTGGTTGTCTCGCTAGTGCTTCTAAACCACCCAACTGAGGAGTGCCTAAAATATCTTCACCCGCTTGTGACAATTCTTGTATTTGCTGGCCTTTCTGCTGGGCCATACGTTGCATCAAACCAAGTTCTGTTCCGGGCATAAGCCCTTGTAACAACTCTTCTTGTCTAGCTAAGACTGTATCTTTTTGTGGAACGATAGTTGAGACTTCTTTTTGTGGTTCTTCTCTTAACGGCTCTTCTGTAACTGCACTTGTATCTGGAGCTTTCTGTGCCGGTAACGTAATACCCGTTATATCTAACCCTTCGACATCGTAGCCTTCTTCTCTGGCACGAGCGTCTGATTTCCTAATAGCTGCGTCTTCGGCTTTAATTTCTGGAAACTCTTGTTCATAACTGCGTAAGGCTCTTCTTTCACCAGAAGTAATTGGTTCCCCTTTGCGTAGTTTTCTAAGAATTTCTGTGTAAGCCTTTCTTCTTCTATTAGGTAAGAAGTTTGCTACGGCGTCAACTCCAGCGCCAATCGCTTCTTCTAGGGAGTCTTTTTGGTATCTATTACTAGTTCCCATAACGCCGCTACCTGCGGTGCCGTTATACCCAACAATCCCACCGTTATACATGCGCTCCATGTTTCGAGCAGGTTGTCCTGCTATGCCACTATCGGCCATATTCTGCATACGAGACTGTTGTTCGCGTTGTTTCTGTGCCAGTGCACCAGCTACCCCACGGGCGGTTTCGGATTGGCTGCGCTTAGGTGCACGCATAGCTTGCATACCCTGTAAGGACTGGGCCATCTCAGCCTTCTTGCCTTGAACAACCTCCCGCTCAAGCTGGTCTGCAATAGTGGCTGGGTTCTGTTGCATCTGAAGCGCCATCGCTTGTGACTTTTTTTGCTGTTCAGCGGCAATCTGCTGTAGAGCTAAAAGGTCAAGAAGCTGTTTGCTTTGCCCATACCGTTGCTGTAGTGCTTGAGGGTTAGCCCCAAACTGCATTTTGCGTTGTTCGATTTGCTGGTCAATGCCGGGCATTGGTGCGCTCCTAATACTATCTAGTCTTTAGGTGGGAATATTTTCTGGAACAAATCAACGATACCACCAGCCCCAGTGATAAATTCGCTTAGGGGACTTGCTTCACTATAACTGTACTGCTGGGCACCGATAGGCAACCCTTGTAGCAATGACTGTTGATATTGTACTTGCTTGTATGGGAAGTCCCGTTCTTCTTCAAACTGAGCGATATCAGCCGCGATACCTTCTTGCTCAACGCCGCGCTGTTGTGCACCCAATGACGCCTGTGCTTGTAGTGCTTGTAGACCGTATTGGTTAGCTAAATCTTGAGCACGTTGTTCACGGTCTTGCTCAACGTTGAACTGCTGTATAGCTTTATCATAAGCTGTCTGATACCCAGTACCGGTAATTCCCGCAAGGTTCTGCATCAGGTTGCGGTTAAGTTCAGACTCCATAATCGCTTGGCGTGAGCCACCATAAGCCCCAGCTTGGGTCAACCTAGAAGCATCTTGGAGGCGTTGTATTTGTGCTTGACGACGAGCTTCTTCTATTTTCTGTTCAAGAGCTGCTTGCAAATAGGTGTTCATATAATTCTGCGCTTGTTTCGCGGTGAACTGCTGCGGTTGGAACGCCCCCATTTGTTGCGTCGGAACAGCTAGCCCAGCAATGCCTTGAAACGCAGCCTGTTGCGCTTGGGATGCTCCTGCAGTGAGCGGGCCTGTATACGCTTGATAGGGTTGGCTAGCTACCGCTTGCCCTTTGCCAAGCATGTCGGTGACATAGCCTGCAGCCCACGGAGCTAATGACCCTGTTTGTGACTCTAGATCGCCACCTTCTTGAAATTTCCTAATCATATTGCTCATGACCTTTGCCCTTGACTAGGCATAAACCGTTTGGGATTAATCTCTTTACCTTGCTCAGTGCGACCTGTTCTAGCTTGACGCACTCGGTCCATCATGCTGTATAGCTGTTTGGCACCTGCGTTTGAATTACCATTACCTAGATGACTAACAACGTCGGCAGGGATTACAAACTCACCATCACTCAGTCGTGCCTCCTCGACCCCATCAATCCGTGCGGGGACGCGATCTGCCATACCGTCTGTAGTGCCCCCTAAGTAGTAACCACCTTTAGCTAAGGCCGCTAAACCACCTTGTTTATACTGAGGGGAAAAACCCGTTAACCCGCCTTGTTGCGGCACCGGTAACATAGAAGCGACTTGGGAGGCAGGTGTGCCAGTCTGTGTCAAGCTCGACTGTTGGTAATTAGGTGCGGTGAATTTTGGCTCTGCCCCCATATTAGCTTGGTTAGCAGCGGCTAAAGCAGCGGCCTGTATACCTAAATCTGACGCATAGCTACTGCCAGCACCAACGGGAGCATATACAAAATCAGAAAAATACCTTCTACCACGGCTTCCGGGTCTACGCTCTTCGTCGTAGTCTATCGGTACTCGTTCTCTTACAAATTCATAGTCTGGTATTGCGTCGGTACCCGTAGTAGCGCCGGGCATTGCGGTACCGGCACCGGATATTCCCCCATAAATAGCAGCTAACCCAGCGGGTTTAGTACCGGGATCTTCAAGATAACTAACCGCTTTTGAAAAATAATCAAAAAAGCTCATTACGAGTCTCCATAACTCATGATGTGCATGATTTCGTCAGTGAAATCATAATCTACTTTACCCCCAGCCGCCATACCGGGTTGTCTTTGTAAACCCCCTAATTGCAAAGGTCCAGACATAATACCGCGCTGCTGGGCTACTTGTTGTGCAGCCTGTCGCTGCGGTGCTCCGTAAGGAGAGGGGAATAAGCCACGCTGTTGAGGCGTAGCAAAAATGTCAGAGAAATCATAGATATACTTTAATTGTACGGGGTCAGGTGTTTTAACGTCTACCTGTCTACCCATAAGATCGCCAGAACCTAAGAACGCATTAAACAGATTCTGCTGCCCCATCAATCGACGAGTCTCTTCTGCTTCAGTACCAACCAGCCCACGAGTAGCTTCCGCTTCGGTAGTTATAAGTTCTTGAGTATCCCTAATATCGCCCGTTATTTCTGCTTGCCTACGGGCGGCATCGGCGTAGAGGCCAGTAGCGGGGATCTCGCCTACCCCTTCAACCCCTGCATTTACGAACCCCTGCAGTAACCCAATATCACTTTGGTCAATCTGACCATCGAAGTTGACATCATAGAGTCGCAGATCGTTATTAAAGTCAAAGATAGCCTCGTCTTCGGCCAATAAATCGATGACCATATCTACGTCATCTTGCGTCAACTCAGAAGCGGGTCGGCCAATAACACCGCTGATATAATCTAGGTACTGGTTAGTCTCCATCTGCGATGCGTCGATGGCATCCATGATGGTTGATTCAGACTCGCCGATTCTGGTTAGTAGCTCGTCTCTGGTGATCCCTAACTGACCTGATAAGTCGTTAACAGCTAGGGTTATAGCTTCATCTCTAGCAATACCATCGGCTTCATAGGCCATTACCAAGTCGGTAAGGTCAGAAATGTCTGCGGTTATCGTAGCCTCAGCCTCTTCTATACTAGCTTGTATATTGGCTTCAGCTTCGTCTATTGACGTCTGAATACTTAGTTCAGTCTCTCCAAGGCTAGTCAGGAACCGTTCTTCTGTAAGCCCTAACTGCTCTGAAAGATCCGTTATTGCCGTAGCAAGTGCTTCATCCCGTGACAGTCCAGCAGCTTCATAGGCCATTACCAAGTCGGTAAGGTCGGATATGTCTGCGGTTATCGTGGCTTCCGCTGCGCCTATCTCAGCATACAATCCTGTAGCAGGGCGGCTTTCGTCTTCTTCAGTATCCGGGTCATCTGCGCGAGCGGGTAAACCAATCTGCGTCGAAAGGCGAGACTCACTATCTGATATGGCATCAAGGATTTCGCCGGTAGTTAAGTCATACTTGTCAGAAAGTTCAGCAATAGCTGTGTTGATAGCTTCTGTTTGCTCGACCCCAGCCTCAACAAGGTCATCAATTCGGGTGTCTATGTTGTCTACATCGTCGGCTAACCCAGCAACGTCTTCGGTCAGCCCAGCAACGTCTTCGGCAACGCCCGCAATATCCTCACGTATAGCGTCTTCTGTAGTGCCTAACGCAGTTAGTAGGGTCTCGGTATTGGTGTTGTACGCTGTAGCTAGGTCAGACAAGACTTGATTGATAGCTTCATCTCTAGCTACCCCATCGGCTACTAGGGCATCGATCTCGGCGTAGAGTCCAGTAGATTCATTAACTAAGTTGCCTTCGTCATCATATTCAGCAGGAGCACCCACACGGTCTGACAAATCACCTAGATCTGTCTCCAACCCGGTAAGCTGTTCTTGTGTAGTGCCTAACTGTCCTAGAATTTCTTCTGTGGTGGTGTTGTATTGTTCTGCTAGGTTCGCCAAGGCAGTATCAACTGCTTCAGCTCTAGTCATACCAGCGGCTACTAAGTCGTCAATTTCTTTATACAGACCAGTAGCTTCAGTAACTAGATTGCCTTCATCGTCGTATTCAGCAGGTGTACCTACACGTCTTGATAGTCCGCTTATTTCACCTAACAGTTCATCTCTAGTAGTGCCTAGTGCATC
>Ga0181591_10003784_pt1 | contig 13212 bp, 22 predicted proteins | sample 071ome_33_FD_133757 | JGI IMG/M metagenome (GOLD analysis project Ga0181591, IMG submission 133757) | Coastal salt marsh microbial communities from the Groves Creek Marsh, Skidaway Island, Georgia - 071412AT metaG (megahit assembly) | ecosystem: Environmental > Aquatic > Marine > Intertidal...
AAGAAATTGTAATATATTATATGAAGAATTACCTTCTACAGTAAGATTAGAAAACGAATTACTTGAAGCACTAGCATCTCCATTTTGAATATGAAGTTTATTATCTGGACTACTTGTACCAATCCCCACACGATTGTTTGCTTGGTCAATGGCTAGAGTATTAGTATCTACTGTTAAGGCAGTACCATCAGAAATATTTACTGTGTCACCACTATCACCAATATTAATTGTAGTACCAGATGAGGGGATAATTTTATCTACTTCAAGTTGTGACATTAAACAATCACCAATGTTCCTTCTACAGTGACTGTTCCACTGACAGTGACTGCACCAACTAATAAAGCATTATCATTTGTGGGAATGACTAGATTTTTTGTAATTTCGTTTTTATTTAAGACATCAACATCATCAACGCCTACTCTATTACCTACATAATAAATATCGTTAGTATCGGTACTCATTAGCTGACATCAGTTAGTAGGGAAACGATAATATCGCAATCACCACCAGATGCACTTGATTGAGCAGTCATTGAATATCCACTTCCTAGAACTAACTTTCCTTTAATTATTTCTACTTTTGAATTAACAGGTACAGATACATCTTTAACAACAGTAAAGTTATTAGAGCCATCATTGACCAAAACATCAACGTCAATAGATGCAGTTCCTGTATTGGCTATATTTAAACCGACTACAATTTGTTTGTTAGCAGTAGTAGATACAATGGTTGTAGATGTAGCATCTGTTAAAGTTGTTTCTACGACTGAAAAGTTATTTGCCATGTTTTTATCCTAACGCTATTGCAAACGGAATAGCTGATGGATCACTTTCAGTAATACTTACAGTGCTAGGTAGTGTCACTGCGTTTGTAGAAGTATTTACTGAGAATAATTCTAAGTCATCTGCTCCGTCATATAGTTTCATTGTTATAGTATTTGTGACCGAATTGTCTAGCCAGATCGTACCTGCTTCTGCTGAACTTGGTCTTGAACTGCCGATATGACCAGAATTTAATGCTGATAAACTTGTATTGAGATTTCCACGAAAAGTAGCAAAGGCTTGGTTATCTAATGTTATTTGGGTTGCTTGGCTCATTATGTTATTACTTGTCCTACTCCTTCAGCTATGTAGTCAAATGTTCTATCTATACTTGTATCCGAAGAATTAAAAAATTCAATCGTAAATTGGCTTGTACTTTTGCTTGAAATTACATAATAGTCACCATTAGCCATTGATTGTGCTGAGATACCCAAAGCAGGATTGACTTTAAATGGATAAGTATAAGTGACTGTCTTACCACCTGTTCCACTAGAAATATCATTTCCACTTTCTCGTCTTGTAGGAATACTTGAAGAAACAGATAGTGAACTAATTAAACTTCTAGCTTTTAAATCATCACTTTCAAATTTTACTCTAAACTTAAAATATCTAGCAATATACTCACCCACTACAAACTGACTAAATGCTGAATAAGTGACATTATCATCTGAAGTTGAAATCTCTAATAGAGTATGAGCATTACCACCAGAAGCACCATCAAAAGGACTTGGTCTGCCATCATCTATTAAGGTAGCACTATCTGGTCGCCCACTATCAAAAAATTCAGATACATCTTGAGTAAACTGAGATACTGAAGCAGTAAAATTAACCTTTAATTTAGCACCTACGTCAATCGTATTAGCAAATTCATAAATACCAGATGCAGGTACTCTCGTTGCAGGTGTACCCACAGTTCCTGTAGCAGTTAATCCAATATAATTAGTGCTATTTAAAGTAATTAAAGAAACATTAGTTTTTGTTCCTGTAAATCCTGTATGTTCATTGATAGTGGTATCAGCTACATAATTAACACTTTCAATATTAGTGGTGACAATAGTTTCATTTGCTGATTGGTTGCCTAGCTTATCTACTGCCTTAATAAGATATGATCCAGATTTCAACGGAACTGTAAGGGTGGTTGCAGGTCTGCCAATCTTATCTACTAGGTCAAATGAGTTTAACCAAGAAGGTGTAGATAAATCGGTACTAAAACGAAGTTGATAAAAGTCTAAGTCTAAGTCTGGTATCGCAGTCCAACCCAAAATAGCTTGGTCACCTACTACGTTAATAGAGAAGTTTGTGACATCACTAGGAACAGCAGTTTGACCAATAATCTGTCTTGTAGCAGTGACATAAGTAGATTTAACACCGATACTGTTGATTGCTCTGGCTCTAACTTCATAGGTCGCATTATCAATCGCATTAAGTAGAGAATATTCTAATGCTGCACCTCTACCAATAACTCTAAATTGGTCACTGACTGCATTACCCTCTTTATCAAGAGTTTGTTTAGCTTCCACCTCATATTCAGCAACAAATTGGTCGGTAGATGCACTAATCGTAGCTGACAATCTAGTAAGCACCGAGCCATCATTATATTCTACCATTTCGTCTGTTAAGGTTAGTGAAGCAGGTGGTTGGATAGTAAAAGGATCAGGAAAATTGGTATTAGGCACAGTAGCTACTTGATTAATTGTTGAGAAGGTATACCAAGCGTCTTGATGTTCTTGTAAAGATAGATCTGTAGTAAAATTAGAGTTTAGTGTCATACCGCTTACTCTAAACGGCTTGTTAGTCATTCCTAATATTGTGGATGTAAGATTAACTATATCACCAACTGCTAAATCTAATGTTTCATAGTTTGCACTGAGAGCCAATTTTAAGTTATCTCTACTTCTTTTAAGAATAATCTTACCAAATTCATGAGCTTGGTAGGGTGATATGATTGTATCTAATGTTATATTGCCTTCTTGTAAAAATCCGCCATCTTCAGTTTTTAAAGTAGAATGATCTGTATCGTAAACGATAGTATCTATTTGGTAATTCTTTTCTGGGTTTACAAAGTTTACATTAACACGATTATATTTTTCGTTTTTTCTTTCGCTTTCTAACTTAATACCGCCAATAATATTATCTTCATTAAGGGTAAATGTAGCTGTTCCTGTTGTTTCTATAAGCAGTTTGAATTTACCTTGAACATAAGGCAATAATCCTCTCATGCCTTTTAGCAAAACTTTTACATTATCAATAATTTTCTTATTAGAATTGAGTACAGCGTTTGTATCAAAAAGATTTCCTGTAGTTCCTGTGTAGTAGGTGACTTGTGTTGTAGCTATTGTAGATGCAGTATAAAAACTATCTAAATCAATATCTGTTAATGCTATTCCTTTACCATATCTTTCATTTCTTAGATAATCTAATAAACACCAAGCAGGATTAGTAGAGTATTGATCTGTTGTTTCATTACCACCACTATCAAAAGTAGATATTTTTCTACCTTGAACTTTTACTAGAATATTAGGAATATTTGTATATTTATCGCTATCCCATTCAAATCTAAATGCTATATAGGCTAATCCTTGTAATCTATGGTTTGAAGTCCATGATGTTAATGTTGTTAAAAGGCTAGATGCTACTTGACTATCAGATCCGTAAAAGGGTTGTAGAGTAATTGTTGTGCCATATTTACTATCATTAGATGTAATTTGTGTACCATTTGCAAATGATCCACTAAAAGACACTACATCATCATTAACTCTAATTTCTGTAATTGCATTGATTTCGCCTTCACATAAAACCAAAGCACCATATAAATATGTATTATCTGTTCCAGATGTTTCTAAAAATACTCTTGTTCCGCCTAATAATCTCTCACCATAGACAATAGGAACTTGAGCATTGTTTGATTGTTTATTTAATAATGTACCTCTAATTTCTTCGACATCTGGTAAATCTGGAACTTCTGGGATTGGAACAAACCAAGATATAATCTTCTGGACTGCTTGTTGTATTGGTTTGACTATTTCTGCCATTGTCTATTTATCCTTATAATTCTGTTGTTTTTAAACGCTTTTACCCAGACTATCTCTTTATCATACTTTATATTTCTAGCAAAATCTTTACACCAATTAACCATATCCTTTATATTTTTACTACAAACAAAATTAGCAACACACAAATTATCGCCACATTTCCAATTACCATAATCAATGACTCCATGATGCAGAAATTTATTTTTGGTTATTTCATTAAGAAATGCCCAATTTACAAATCCTGTAATTTCTTTGTCTTTGAATATTTTATACTGATTTAGTGTAAAACTTGGGTGAAGATGGTGTTTTAAGTCTTGGTTTGAGTATTGATGATATTCTTTAAATTTTTTTAGAAACTCAATAACCTCAATCAAGTCCTACCCCATTTAATATCTTGAACAGTCAATGCTGAAAACTCAAAACCTCTATCACTAGCAAAATACTTTTGTTGTGATCCTTCGTTAGTTCTTCTTCCTGCAATTCTACTGAAATCAGAGAAATGGGATGTGCATATTAAAGTTAATAAACCTTTTTCTGTGTCTATTCTAAAACTCTCAATAAAACCTTTGTCATAGTTGTAAGTATCTATGAGAGCATCTGATCCGTTGAGTAATCCAATATCAATACTTACTTCATCATTTGAAACAACATTATTTAAAACAATAGAAGTAAACGCACTATCAACCGCAGATAAGGTAACAGTAAAATTAGATACATTTATTTCTGCGCTTTCTGATTTATTAGTAATATTCAAAAGATGCCCACTTGCCGAGTATGTATTAGAATTATGAGTAATATCTTTATAATGATTTGTTAATCTCTGTGGAGTAGGGAATAATAATTCTACTAAAAGAATAGGTTTAATATTCTGATTAGCTAATTCTGTTTTTAATGAACTTGATAAACCTCTAGCCATTATAGAGCCTCAATAAAATCTACTTCAAATCTATAAATATCAATGTCGTCAGTATTAAATGTTTGGATATCGTTTGTAAGCCTTACTGTAAAAGGAACATCATCGTAGGTTATTGTTTCATCATCAGCTAAAGCTTCTCTTAATGGTGGCTCAATAGTTAATGTTGATGCGTTTGCAACAGGATTAACATCTTCAACAATCATATAAACTTTATCGTGTCCACCAAATTTAATTAAATCACCTGCAAGGAAGGCTCCGCTTGAATTGTTATGATGCCCATCAACAGTAATCGTTGTATCACCTGCACTATGAGCTCCATTTACCGCAACATTATTTACTTCATGTCCTCTAGCACTAGAGATTACAGGTGGTACTATGGTAAATGTTTCTTTTTGTGATCTCTGTTTAATAATAAAAGCATAAACAGGTGCGAATCTTTGTCTTGTCATAGGCGGATATGAAGCTGAAAATTTCCATCTTTGACCATCTACTTGAACACTAAACATCTTCCCACTATCCGTAGTAGATGTAATAGTTTTTTGTTCACTAGCAAAACCTAATGATCTAAATATTGGGCTTGTTGGATATGTACCACTCATTAGATTATAGCCTCTCTACCTTGTGAATTAAGAGCATCATTGATTACATTAATAATAGTTGATCTTCTTTTAATCAATAAGTTATCGAAGCCTTCTGTATCATTTGCCATGATTGTAATGTTTACATTTGTTTCGCCTTTTAATTGATTATTAGGAATAACTGTTCCTGCACTATCTGGAACAAATAACTCTGGACCCTTTTCACCTACTAATGCAACCTGCCCAGGTGTAGGTCTACCGCCTTTTTCAAAACCTCTAATTTTATTAACCATTCCTAAACCACCTGCAATTACAGCACCTGCTAAAGCAAAGTTAAATGGCGGTGGCACAGATGCTAATGCTTTTGTTCCTGCTTCATAAACATTTATTAATGCTTTTTTAATTGCATCCATTTTGAATATTGTTTTAGCTTTTGATATTGCAGCACTTACTGCTTCACCAATTAATGCTTCTATGATTGCTGTTGATACTGCTCTTTTAAAATCATTCATATTCATTTTGCCTGTAATGACAAAATCTGTGAGCATTTTCTTTAATGATTTAAATGCAGTTTCCCCTGCTTTTTGGAAACCAGAGAATACATCTTTATCCATAGCTTCTTTAAAGCCTTCTTTAAACTCACCTGCACTGTCTTTTAAAAATTGAAATGCACCGCCAAGTTTTTCTGTTTCTATTGTTATTTTACCAAACTCAATATTCTCTAATGCTTCATTAACTAAATCTAATTCTTCTTTTAAAAGTCTAAATTCTTCTGTAGTAGGATCTAAAGTTTCTAATAATTGCCTCATTTGTCTTTTTAGATTAGAAGCCTCCATTTGAACTCTAGTAAAATTTGGATCTAAACTATCGTCTAAAGCATCTATTGAAACTCTTAACATTTCAGCTTCCATTCGGAGCTCTTCAAAGCCTTTTGGTTTATTAAATATTGCAAACATTTTATCTAAATGACCTGTAAAACTTGCTATTGCAAATCCTGCAGCAGCCAAAAATCCTATGAATGTAGTTCTTGAAACTTTGCTCATTGTCATAAAAGCAAGCGTTGTTCTACCGACTGCTATTGTTAATCCTGCCATTGCTTTTGTCGTGGCAAATATAGCTACTGTTAATCCTATTTTCTTAAATTCTTCTATATTTTCATTAATAAATCTAAAAGCATCTGCGGTTTTAGTAATCGCACCTGCTAATACTCGTCCTGTTGCTTCTGCAACCGATCTAATTACATCTTCATTTTCTGCAAGAGCTTTGTCTAAATCACCAAACTCTTTTTTAAGTTCATCAAAAAATTCTTCGGCTACTTGTTTTTGAAAGTTAAAATATTTATCCCCTATCATAGATAAAGTACCTTGTAGGGTATTTGCTAAATCATCTGTTGCTCCTGCGAACTCACCATCTGGACCGAATACCTTAATCAAAGCATCTCTAGTTTCTTCAATAGAAACTGTTGCACCTGCTTTGAAACCAAGCATCTCTCTAACACCTCGTTCTCTAAATAGATCTGCAGCATTAATACCTGCTGATAATGATCTCTGAATTTGCTCGGATGCGGTGCGGAAATCTAAACCAGAAACTGCAGCAACATTACCTGTGATTTCCATAATCTTAGCAAGTTCATCAGCATCTTTACTAACTACGGATAAAACACCTGCACCTTGTTGAATTTCTTCAAGAGAAAAGGGAACTTTTCCTGCAAATTTTGCCATCTCATCAAAGGCTCTTGCACCTTCTTTAGCACTACCAAATAGGAATTTTAGTCTTACTTGTAGATTTTCTACTTGATTTCCAACATCTACAAAGGATTTAAGAACTAATCCTGCTCCAAGACTTACTAAGGCATTTTTAAGATTAATTACAGAATTTTTGGTTGATTGTAGATTAGTTTGCGCAGATTGTAGAGCTTGTTGCGTTTTATCCTTTGCAACAATATTAATATTGAGATTTTTATCGTTTGCCATGTTGTGCTAATCTTCGTTGTGTATCAAGTTCTTCTTTCTGTAATTCGAAATAACCTAACCACAACATAAACTCATAAGTAGACATTTGCAATACTTCTGCAACGCTCTTATGAAGTCTCTCGGCTATAGCCAAGACATTATAAATTTCTGGAGTTTCTTTTACTTTTTTTTTAAGGATGAGCCATCTTCATTTCTCATAATCTGAGTAGCAACTCGGGCTATGATATCTGTATCGGCTTTGACCTTAAAAGGTAGTTTATGCTCTAAACCAAACATCTTATCACCGTTTTTTGTTAGAGCCTTTTCAATGATTACATCAATAAGAACATTGATGTCGTTATCGGTAGCACCCTTAAATATCTTAGACTTCTCTAACATATTAAAAGGCTTTGCATAAATAGCTTTATCACCTTCAAGCCCCCATTCAGGAACTTCAATTATTTTAGTTTCTAAGGCTTCGAAATGCCCTTTGACTCCCTCAAAGAAGTCTACTTTATCTGACATCTATTCTTAGACTGTACCTACTGTTAAAGCACCTGTTCCTTGAAAAGCTACTGATCTTGTTGTAACTCCATCAAGAGAAACTGAAACTGACATTGATGTTACGATACCGCTACCACTAAAACTTTCATCGCCTGATGTATTACCTTCTGGTAATAAAGTAAAAGTCAATGATGTTCCTGCGTCCATAGCATTTTGTGAGGTATCAGTTTCATCATAGTGCATATCAATAGTTCCACTAAAAGCAGTTCTTCCTGCAAGATATGTTTTTGCAGTATCAGTTAATGCTGTATCTTCTACAACATCTGCTGTGGTTTCTAATGAAAAACCTGTAACCTCAGCTGTAATATCTGAGCCTGTTTTAACAACGCCTTCTTTTCCGTGATGTGTTGCCATCTATTCTTCTCCTTTGTCTAATTTAGGTTTAATCGAAATAGTTTTTTTTTCAACTACTTTTTCTTGACCTTTTATCTTGTACCCTAATTTAGTGTACTTTTCAACTTTATCTGCACTACAAATAATTTTGTCTGTGCCTTTTGTCATTTCTACATCTTTCATTAAGCACTACCTCTCGTAAAATCGTATAAACATCTAACGACTATTCTTACTCCACCGATAGGGTAAAGAACGCCATCATCACTGCTACATTCTACAATCTGTGTATCAATAGCATTTCCGTTTCTAGTTATATCATTGTCAAGTGTTTCTTCAACAACTTCAATAAGCTGATTTCTTAATGTGTCAATATTAGATGTTCCGCCTTTTACATAACCAACAATAACAAAATCAATAGTTCCAGATCGCTTTCCTGTTGAATTACTGCCCATAGCAAAATCTTCTCTAGTTTCATCTGATGTTTGAATGTATGCACTAGGGAATTGTGGATCAGCTAATTCTTCTGGATCAAAAGGCTCTCTAGTAAGTTTTTTAAAAGTAATCGGTGAACTAACAGCAGTTAGCTTGGTAATTATATCTGATGCAATATTTTCTCTTTTAGACATTTACTATACCGCCTACTATATCTGCGAATGATTTTCTAATAACTTGTTCATCTTTTTTATTTATTCTGAAGAATGGTCTTACAACTTTCTTTTTTCCTGCACCAAATAAATCATGTATTGATGCTTTGTCAACTTGTTCTCTACCTCTAAAGAATAATTCCCCTTTTGATTGGGATGCTTTAAAAGTCATTGATCCAAGCATCTGTCCTGTATCTGTTAAATCAACAAAACCGCTTTCTTTTTTACTTCCATAACCTTTAACATAAGGTGCAAATTTTGATCCTGTTGAACTAATCCCTGCTCTAGTTCTTGTTTTTATCCTTCTAACCTGCATAGCAGATACAAAAGATAATGCTTGTCTAATCTTTTGAGGTGCTTTCTTTTTGATATTCTCGAGATCTTTTATAATCTCAATAGTATTGTCTTTGATTTGACTATCGAACAAGTCTTAAATGGTGGATAGGTTCTTTTTCATCAGTAGAAATTGTACCGCCACCATCCTCATCATATTCAACACCATCTCTTAGAACGGCTTGAAATTCTTCTGCATATTTAGATCGGTAAAAATTTATCTGTATTTGGAACGCATCCTCGCCACCATCAGGGGTTTTCCACTTTGTAAGCATGGGATAGATATATTCTGCTAAAGATTTATAAACTACACACCTAGTCCATTGTGAGTTTGTTAGCTTTGCACTATCCATTTCTATTGATGTTATTTTAGTAATATCTTTGTATCTGACTGTGTGTCGATATCTTTCCCACCATTCCTCACGGATTTGTCTAATGACATCATTTTCTGCGTGTTGCATTTGTGTATCAAAATCTGTAATTCCAAAGCCTGCAATATCTGGTTGATATTGTTGTATATCTGATAAAGCTACTGCAAATTCTGTTGTTGCCATTAATGAATAGTCCTAGTTTTCTGTTCTTGTTCTGCAATTAATGATAATTCAGTCATTATAGCATTAAGAATAAAATTAGCATCAAATTCAGATTTGCAGTTTTTAAAGGCTACAACAGCTGTAAATGTGCCATCTTTTTCTTTTATGGTATAGAAATTCTGCTTAAATTTATCATCAAAGTCTATAATCACAATAGGCTCACTATACCTAATTAATTTTCTTTAGCAATAGCCTCGTCTAGTTCTCTTATATATCCGACTGACCATGACAATGGTTTGATGCCTTTTTTTCTCATGTCTAAATCTTGATTAAATTTCCATTGTTTCATTTCTTCTTCTGACTTTTCTTTACGATCAACACCTTGATTATCATATCCTTCTGCAGATAACCAAGTACTAGGATGTTGTGCATACTTTTTGTCGGCCAGATTATCATAATATTTATTATATCTTTCTGATAACATTTGAGGCTCTTCCCACCAATCTTGGTGTAGTTTTCTGTAGTTATTTCTTGCTTGTCCTTTACTGACTTTGTAGCAAACGCCTTCCCAAAATTTATCAAAATGTCTATCTATTATATTATTATTAGATTTAGATATAGATTTAGATATAGACTTAGAGGCTTCGCTTTGGGTTTCGTTTGGGTTACCCAAATTAAGTTTACCATTTGTCCTATTTCTTTCTGTAATGGATAATGCTCTTGCGTATTCTTCTCTTAGTCTTTTCTGATAGATACCTTTATCGTCTTTTTGCCAATAAAGTTTGAGTATCTTGTCTACTGTCTTTTCCTCTGCGTTTGGAGCCAAACAATATATAAAATCAATATCATCTGGCAAATATCCCCCTCTTGACCATGCAAAGAAAATTAATCGAAAATAAATGCCTAATTCTTCATTTGTTAGAAAACAAGTGTCAGAATTAAAAGCATCTATCCATAAGTTCATTTTTGGCATACTGCTCATACTCCCCATATCTCCCTTCGTATTTGTATGTTGTTGTCGTTCCACTCCCAAGAATCTACAATCGGTTGATAGATCAATGCTAGTTCCTCTGGTGTTTCGCACTTCTCTAAGACTGTATATAATCCTTTGATATTATTGTGTATCTCTACCCAATGATCTTGTTCTTCCTCAACCTCTGTAATCTCATACTTGGTTGGTGTGCAAGATAAAATGCTACAAGATACTTTCTTATCGTATTTTTCTTCTAAGGCTTTTTTGTAGATAAGCTGTTGTAGTATCTCTGACCTTGTGTGTCGCATTTGTTTTTTTATCTTTAAATCATAAATTAGCAGTTCTTCATCTAAGTCAAAGATAAAATCTGTATATCCGATAAAAGGGATGCCAAGTATTTCTGTTTCTATCTTTTCTTGGTAAGAATGGATTTTGTAGTTCTTGTTTGTTAATTGCCAAGATTGATTGATCCATTTAGGAATTAAATCCTCACAGAACTTTTTGATGACCTTAGTATCATATTGATAAGGCTCCATATCTTTACAGAAATTATCAATGCACTCTGACACGATTTCCTGTTTGTTCTTTTCCCCTTCAGTCAAATATCGGTACAATGCTTTCTCAACATTACGACCTGCTGACATACTAGGGTTATCGCCTGTGTCTAATTTATAGATTTTGTTAATAATAAATTGGCAAGGAAATTGTTTGAATGATGCCAACTTACTGTGAGAAAGTGGGAGTAAATCCCACTTCTCAAATACTTCCTTACGCATATTTACCTAGGGAATAAACTGCGTATTTCTTTTTTGTATGCTTATCGACTTCAAATGTAGTATCGATAATAAACCCCATATCCTTTAATTCGGATATTCTGGCCGCCAAACGAAAACACCCATATAAATTTAGTGCTTGTAATGGATTTATCGTTCTATGCTTATTTAAATGCTTAATTATTAGCTTTTTCTGTGACATATATTACTCCTATAATATTTATATAAGTTATCAGCAAACTCCTTAGGATCAAGCTCTAACACTTCATCCCAATACTTTCTTTCACCATATTTAAAAGTTAGTTCGTGATGGTGCGGATAGCAAATTGGTAAACCAACACTATCATCTCGTATCATTGCACCTAATCTATACTTACCTTGTAAATGATGAAATTGTATTTGATGATTGTTTATAATCCCAAGTGTCTTTTGACAAACGAAGCAAGGGCGGTTTTCTACCACCCATTGCATATATTTTTTATCTTTGATTGCTTTTCTAGAACGGGATGTCATCATCTGGTAAATCAGATTTTGTTTGCTCTGGTGCATCATAAGTATTTTCTTCAATCTTAATACTTACCATCTTTAACGGATTACCATTCTTGTCTACCTTGCTATCGTCTTTCCACATTGCAACTTGGTAAACAACTCCCTTCTGTAAGGTAACACTCTCTTGGACTGTTACCTTATTGTTCTTGTAGATGGGTTGTCTTTCTTCCGTCTTATCGTTCTTAAAAAGATTAATCCAAATCGTCATCTTCTTCTACCTTCCCTAATGTTTTGTTATTAATTGTATTGACAGGATTGCTATGCTCAGATTCTTCATCATCACCAATATCCATTAAAAATAATTTCATTAATAAATATTTGTAAGCATAACTAATAGCTTTTCCGCTACCCTTATCACTATTATCAATCCCATAACCTACATATCCGTCTACTGTCATGCGGTCATCTGGCTTGTCTACATTGATAATATCTGCTGACATGGTTACGATTGTTTCCTTGCCATTCTTTTCGTGATTAGTCACCTTGGGTACAATCAATACCCTCCAGTCTTTTAAGGCTTCCCTAACTTTATTGTTTACCTCGTTAAAGGTTACAATTCTGTAGGGTACACCTTTTGATTTTTCTGTGTTAATCGTTTGCACAGTTCTTGTTATGTAATACAGTTTTTGTGCAAGGCTTGCCCCTGCAACTGCACTAATAAAGTCATCTTTCATTTATTATTACTCCTATTTTAAGACGCTATGTCCTCTATTCTCCATACATTTTTTATAAATGCTAGGAAAAGTTAATTCTCTTTCTGGTAAAAGATAGAGAAAGTATGCACGAACATAATAGTTGTAAACATACTTTGGTGTTTCGACTAAAGTGTTCGTGTTCTGCTTTGCCAAATGCTCACAGTGTTGTAAGTCATTTGTTATTTGCACGGCTTGTGAACTATCAAAAGTTCCGCTTCGACCTGCGGTATCAATTTTCGGTTGATACATGCAGTTTGTTAAAATTAAACCGAACAACATTAGAATTGTTAGTTTTAACATTCTTAACTTCACTCCTATATAGTGGTACTCTTAACCATCCGTGCTTTTTCATTAGTTGGTCTATGATATGTCTAAAGTTATATTTCATATTACCCCCTCTTTGCTCTGCTCGTTGGTAAATAAAACGCCTCATCAACAAACTTCTTAGCTTGAAAAGTATAAGGTGCTTCTTGTTGTAGTTTTTCTGCAAATGAATTGACGAAAGTAAAATACTCA
>Ga0181591_10003788_pt1 | contig 13196 bp, 10 predicted proteins | sample 071ome_33_FD_133757 | JGI IMG/M metagenome (GOLD analysis project Ga0181591, IMG submission 133757) | Coastal salt marsh microbial communities from the Groves Creek Marsh, Skidaway Island, Georgia - 071412AT metaG (megahit assembly) | ecosystem: Environmental > Aquatic > Marine > Intertidal...
ATCCGTGACCTGTCTGTATCGCCGGGACAGAGCGAATATGCCAGGCAGCCAGCGCGAGGTGGAAAATGCCGAAGAAGAAGGGGTAAATTTCCAGTGGCTATCTGCCCCGCACGCCTTGCTGGGCGATAATGATGTGCGCGCGGTACGTGCCCAGCGCATCCATCTGGGTCAGCCAGATGAAACCGGTCGGCAAGTGCCGCAAATTATCGACGGCTCGGATTTTGATATTGACGCCGATCTGGTTGTCAAAGCCCTCGGCTTTGACCCGGAAGAATTACCGGCCATGTTTGAACAAAAGGATTTGGCCGTCAGCCGCTGGGGAACAGTCCAGATTGACTGGAAAACCATGATGACACAAATCCCGGGCGTATTTGCGGCAGGCGATATTGTGCGCGGGGCATCTCTGGTGGTGTGGGGTATTCGCGATGGCCGCGATGCTGCCGAGCAGATAGATGCCTTTATTCAGGCAGAATTGCGCGGCGAGGCACGCCAGGCCAGCTAGGCCTGCGAGGTATCGCATATCAGACAGGCATAAATAAACAGCTCTTTGCCCAAGCCATCCAGAGGTAAAGCTGATTTTGAAAAGAGATATAATAGAAGGTTAATGAAAATGACCAGCAAGCAAATATTCGATGCAGAGAATTATGTAAAAGCCCGTAAAGAAGCCGAAGCGCGGCTGACCGAGGCAGGCGTTTACAGCCCGGAGATGGAACATGATGCTTGCGGGGTGGGATTTGTTGCCTCTATCGATGGCAGTCCACGCCGCGCGGTTGTGGATGCCGCCATCGAAGCCTTGCAATCTATCTGGCATCGCGGTGCGGTGGATGCCGATGGCATGACTGGCGATGGGGCTGGCATTCATCTGTCTATCCCGCGGGATTTCTTTATCAAACATATTGCGCGTACTGGCCATAGTGATGATGGCGGGCGTTTGGCTGTCGGGATGGTGTTTTTGCCGCGTAATGATATTGGCGCGCAAGAACAGTGCCGCTGTATTGTTGAGCAGGAAATTTTGCGGCTTGGCCATTTTATTTATGGCTGGCGGCAAGTGCCGGTGGATACGCGCGCACTGGGCGATAAGGCACTGGCCACTCGCCCCGAGATTGAACAGATTATGTTTTCCATGCCGGAAACGCTGGAGGAGGACGAGGCCGAACGCCAGCTTTATAAAATCCGCCGGCGCATTGAAAAAGCGGTGCTGGCTGAACTGATCACCGATTTTTATATCTGTTCATTATCCACGCGCTCTATCATCTATAAGGGTATGTTCCTGGCAGAACAGGTCACCGCTTTTTACCCCGATTTGCTAGATCAGCAATTTGTTTCGAATTTTGCGGTCTATCATCAGCGCTATTCTACCAATACTTTTCCGACATGGCGGCTGGCACAGCCTTTCCGTATCCTGGCCCATAATGGCGAAATCAATACCTTGCGCGGTAACCGCAACTGGATGTCCTGCCATGAAGATCGCATGGAACATGACATATTTACCGATAGCATAGAAGATATCAAACCGGTCATTGAAAAAGGTTCATCTGATTCAGCGGCACTGGATTCGGTGTTTGAATTATTGCTGCAAGCTGGACGCAGCTTGCCAATGGTGAAAACCATGATGATCCCCGAAGCCATAGATGTCAGCGGCGATGGCAAGCTGGCAAAGCTCTATGCCTATTGCAATTCGGTAATGGAACCCTGGGACGGGCCAGCAGCGATTGCCGCACATTTTGGCGACTGGGTTATTGGCGGGATGGACAGAAATGGTCTGCGCCCGATGCGCTATACCCATACAAAAGATGGCTTGCTGATTGCTGGCTCGGAAGCCGGTATGGTGCATGTGGATGAAGCCCAGATTCTGGAATGCGGGCGTCTGGGCCCTGGTGAGATGATCGCGGTCAATTTAAAAGAAGGCCGTATCATAAAAGATGGCGAGCTGAAAGATGGCCTGTCCGACCAGCAGGACTGGAGCAGCTGGACAAAGCGGTCAAAATCGATGAATGCCTTGCTGGAAAGCGCGCGCCCGAACAAGGAGGATCAACCCTCTGACGAGGTGCGCCGCCGCCGCCAGCTGATGTCTGGCTGGTCGATGGAAGATATGGAACTGATCCTTGCCCCGATGGCCAGCACGGGCAAGGAGGCGGTCGGCTCTATGGGCGATGATGCGCCTTTGGCTGTCTTGTCCGGAAAATATCGCGGCCTGCATCATTTCTTCCGCCAGAATTTCTCGCAAGTCACCAATCCGCCTATTGATAGCCTGCGCGAACGCCATGTCATGACTTTGCGCACGCGTCTGGGCAATCTGGGCAATATTCTGGATGAAAGCCCGGATCAATGCGATCATTTGTTGCTGGATAGCCCGGTTGTCACCAATGCAGAATGGCACGCGATTATCGAACATCTTGGCGATAAGGCGGTCGAGATTGACTGTACCTTTGGGGCAGAAGACGGGCCAGAGGGAATGAAAGCTGCCCTTGACCGTATCCGCAGCCATGCCGAACAAGCGGTGCGCGGCGGGTGCGAGCATGTAATGCTGACCGACAGAAACAGCTCAAAAGAGCGTGTGCCGCTACCGATGGTGCTGGCAACAGGGGCGGTGCATTCGCATCTGGTGCGCCAGCAATTGCGGACCTTTACTTCTGTGAATGTGGCCTCGGGCGAATGTCTGGATGTGCATCACTTCGCAGTGCTGATCGGGGTGGGTGCAACCACCATCAATGCCTATGCCGCAGAATGGACAATCGCAGAACGGCATCAAAAAGGCCTGCTGGAAGGGGTCAGCCTGTCAAAGGCGGTCGCCAATTATCGCAAGGCTATCGAGGATGGCTTGCTGAAAATTATGTCCAAGATGGGCATTTCGGTTATCGCTTCCTATCGTGGCGGCTATAATTTTGAAGCCCTTGGTTTGTCGCGCTCACTGGTGGCAGAATTTTTCCCTCCCATGTCCTCGCGCATTTCCGGCATCGGTCTGAACGGTATCCAGTCCCGGCTGATGGATTTGCACGGCAAGGCCTATAGCGAGAGCCTGAGCTATCTGCCTGTTGGCGGCTTCTTCCGTTTCCGCAAATCGGGCGAGCGTCATGCCTTTGATGGCCAGATTATCCATGCCATGCAACACGCTTGTGATACAGGCTCGTATCAGAGCTGGAAAAAATATAGTGCGATGGTGGCTAGACAAGGGCCGGTCAATCTAAGGGATTTAATGGATTTTGACCGCAAATATGAGCCGGTTTCCGTGGATACAGTAGAAAGCATCACCGATATTCGCAAACGGCTTGTCTCGCCCGGTATCTCGCTTGGCGCACTCAGCCCCGAAGCCCATGAAACACTCTCTATTGCGATGAACCGAATCGGGGCAAAGTCTGATTCAGGCGAGGGCGGGGAAGATCCTTCCCGTTTCAAATTGCGCGAAAATGGCGATAACCCGTCCAGTGCGATTAAACAGGTTGCCTCTGGCCGGTTTGGCGTGACAGCCGAATATCTGAATAATTGCGAAGAGCTGGAAATCAAGGTCGCGCAAGGGGCAAAGCCTGGCGAGGGCGGCCAGTTGCCAGGCATCAAGGTGAATGCGCTTATTGCCAAACTGCGCCATTCCACCCCCGGGGTGACGCTTATTTCGCCGCCGCCCCATCACGATATTTATTCTATCGAGGATTTGGCGCAGCTGATTTACGACCTAAAGCAGATAAATCCGACAGCGCGCGTATGCGTCAAGCTGGTGGCCTCGACCGGCATCGGCACGATTGCCGCCGGGGTGGCCAAGGCCAAAGCCGATACAATTCTGATATCGGGTCATGGGGGCGGTACCGGGGCAAGCCCGCAATCCTCTATCAAACATGCGGGTATGCCGTGGGAAATGGGTCTGTCAGAAGTGCATCAGGTGCTCACGATGAACGGCCTGCGCGACAAGGTGGTATTGCGTACCGATGGCGGTTTGAAAACCGGCCGCGATATTGTGATGGCCGCTATGCTGGGGGCAGATGAGTTTGGTATAGGCACTTCTGCGCTGGTAGCAATGGGCTGTATCATGGTGCGTCAATGCCATTCCAATACCTGTCCGGTAGGGGTATGTACCCAGCGTGATGATTTGCGCGCAAAATTCGAAGGTACACCTGAAAAGGTGGTTCAGCTCTTTACCCATGTCGCAGAAGAGGTGCGCGAAATTCTGGCCTCTCTCGGCTTTAAACGGCTGGATGAGGTAATTGGTCGAACCGATTTGTTGACACAAGTATCGCGCGGTGATGCGGCACTCGATGACCTTGATCTGAACCCTGTTCTGGTTCAGGCAGCGGTCGATGGCGGGTCTGGCTATGGCGGCGGCAAAGGGCGTGTAGAGGTGGCTGATACGCTGGATGCACAAATGGTCAAGGACGCAGAAACAGCCCTGCAATCGGGCGGTAAAATGCAGCTGACCTATAATATCGAAAATACCGCCCGTGCGATTGGCACGCGCCTGTCTTCGCATATTGTCCGTCGTTTCGGGATGGATGGGTTGCGCGAAGGGCAAATTACGGCTTGCCTGCGCGGCACGGCTGGCCAGTCTCTGGGGGCATTTGCTGTACAGGGTTTGCGCCTGGATGTTATCGGGGATGCAAATGATTATGTGGGCAAGGGACTGTCTGGCGGGATGATCACCGTTCGCCCAAGCCCGTCTGCCAGCTATCTGGCAGAGCATAATACCATCATCGGCAATACAGTGCTTTATGGCGCAACCTCTGGTCTGTTGCTGGCCAATGGTCAGGCAGGCGAGCGTTTTTGCGTGCGTAATTCCGGCGCTTCTGCAATTGTTGAAGGGTGCGGCTCAAATGGCTGTGAATATATGACCGGCGGGGAAGCGATTATTCTGGGCAAGACAGGGTCTAATTTCGGGGCAGGGATGACAGGCGGTATGGCCTTTATCTATGACAGGGATGATGAATTTTTATCCAAGGCTAATCCTGAAACCCTGCATATCAGCAAATTATCAGCTGGCTATTGGCAGGATTATCTGGAAACCCGCATCGCCCTTCATGGTGCTGAAACCGGCTCGGAACTCGCAAAAAGGCTATTGAATAACTGGGCAGTGGAAAGCCGGTATTTCTGGCATATTGTGCCTACCGAAGTGCTGGGGCTGTTGCCGCAACCGGTTGCCGATAACCAGATGCCTTTACGCTCAGCCTGATCTGTACAGACCATAGAAGCAGTGATAATCTGCTGACCTGTCAGTTCTGGATTAGAGGCGGAAAACAAGCGTGGATATTCGTGTGCAAAGTGATGCGGATAAGGAGCGGGTGAAAACACTTGTCTCCCTATCCTTTAGCGAGCAACATCCCGGCCGTGCGGTATGGAAATTGCGCCCGGGCGCACCAGTAGCAGAATTATGTCTGGTGGCCTCTGATTATCGCAATATTGTCGGCTCTCTGCGATTTTGGGAAATACTGGTCGCCGGGCGTCCGCAATTATTGCTGGGCCCGCTGGCGGTTTTGCCAGAATTACAGGGGCGCGGTTTTGGCCGGGCACTGGTCAGTGACGGCTTGCGCCGGGCAGAACAGATGCGCCGATGGTCTTTTGTGTTGCTGTCTGGCGATACACAATATTATCAGCGTTTTGGCTTTACCGAAGCCGAGGAAGGCAAATTTATCTGGCCAGGCAAGCTGGCGCCAAACAAATTGCTGATCCGCCCGTTAAAGCGCAAACAGCCAGAGGAAAATTTGCCAGGCCCAATGGCACTTTTGCCTATTATTGAAAAAGCAGCGGAGTAGAAGCAATGGCGATTTTGCATCATTATCCGCTTGCTGCCTCTAGCCGGCTTATTCGCCTGCAATGCGGGGAATATAAACTCTCTCTGGATTTGGTTACCCAGCTTCCCTGGCTGCGAGATGAAAAATTACTGTCGCTGAATCCTGCCGGGGAATTGCCTGTTTTCGAAGATGAAACACATGGCGTTATTTGCGGGGCAAGGGTGATTTCAGAATGGATAGAAGAAACCGTTGATAATAATTTTCTGATGCCCAAAAAAGCAGGAGAGCGCGCAGAAGTACGCCGCCTGATTGACTGGTTTGAAGGCAAATTCACGCTGGAGGTTACAAGGCCTTTGTTGCGCGAACGGGTGATAAAAAGGTTTCAGTCTGGCCAGCCCGCCTCTTCGCAGATTTTGCGCGCCGCATTGGCCAATGCCCAAATTCATCTCGGCTATGTCGATTGGCTGGCCAGTCAGTATAGCTGGCTGGCAGGGCCCGATATCAGCCTGGCAGATTTATCGGCTGCGGCGCATATTTCGGTTCTGGATTATTTTGGCGATGTGGATTGGCAACGTTATCCAGAAGCAAAGCTCTGGTATATGAAATTGAAAAGTCGGCCCGGTTTTCGCCCGCTTTTGTCGGATGTTCTGGTCGGTATGCCACCTGCCAGCCATTACAGTAATCTCGATTTTTAGTCAGCCCCGGCGGTTAGCTTTTTATGCATATCCATAATAGAGGCCAGCAATGCCTCTATCTGCTCCGGCTCTGAATATCTGTGGCCAGCCTGTTTATCCAGGATAAGGCGGACATCATTGCTGGCTAATTTATCAGCCAGAGTTATGGCTGTTTGATAGGGGACTTCTTCATCTGCCATCCCCTGATGCAAAATTACCGGAATATCCAGTGCAATTTCAGCCTCCAGTAGCTGGTGTTTTTCCCCGTCCTTTATCAGGTGATAGGGATAGATAACATCCGCGTCTGCATAGGGGTTTGGCAGGGCAATCTGGCCGTCTTTTTTCATCTGTTGTTGCTGAGCAGGGCTTAGCGCATCCCAGATAAGCGTACGGGTGAAATCAGGTGCAGCCGCAATACCCACAAGACCCGCAACACGGCTTTTGCGTTGCAGGGCGCACAACAGCATTAACCAGCCCCCCAGAGAAGAGCCCACCAGAATTTGCGGGCCTTTTGTCAGCCCGTCCAGCATGGCGGTGCAATCGGCCAGCCAGCGCGATAAATTACCCTCCAGAAAATCGCCGTCCGAGCGGCCATGACCAAAATAGTCAAATCGCAAAAAAGGTATTTTATGGCGATCTGCCAGCGCTTCGATAGCAAGGGCTTTGCTGCCTTCCATATCCGAGCCATGCCCGGCTAGAAACACAATGCCCGGGCGCGTTGGGCTGGATAAATCCTGATGCAACGCATGATAGGCACGTTTGCCGTCTGCCCCAAGATTATGGTATGAGAAAGGCGTGTTATTTTCGGTATCAGGCATTTTTACTGTTTCTCTTAATGTTTAACCAGAGTATCACTTGTGCAACTTGGTTCAACCCACCCCAATTCTATAGAGTAATCTATTTATGCCATCGGTAACAAATATCGTCCAGCCAGTCATCGTCCAGATTGTGCCGCAGATGAACAGGGGCGGGGTAGAGCGCGGCACGGTTGAAATTGCCGAAGCGATTTCTGCCAGAGGCTGGAAGGCTGTGGTTATCTGTAATGGCGGGCGAATGGAAAACCAGCTAAGACGTGCCGGGGCAGAAGTATATACCCTGCCGGTTGATACAAAAAATCCGCTGAAATGGCCTGCTGTGCGCCGCCGGTTAAAGGCTGTTTTATTAAGTGTGGGCGCAGATATTGTTCATGTGCGCTCGCGTGCGCCTGCCTGGATTGCCCTGCCATTGACCCGGGCGATGGGTATTCACAGCATTTCGACCATCCATAGCAAATTTGTGCCGCAAAATTTCGTAAAGCGCATCTATAACCAAAAGATGCTGAGTGCAGATGGCATTATCGCTATTTCAGATTATGTCAAATCGGTAATAACCAGCCATTACAGCGAGGCGGTTTCACAAGAGGCGATACAGGTTATCCATCGCGGCGTGGATTTGGATGTGTTTGATCCGGCAAAAGTCAGTCAGCATCGCATCGTTCGGCTATCAGAAACCCTGAATTTGCCCGATGACGGGCCGGTGGTGATGTTGCCGGCACGCGCGACAGAATGGAAAGGCCATGCGCCGCTGATCGAAGCGGTTGCCAGTCTGGAGGCAAAGGATGTTACGCTATTGCTGTTGGGGGCGGGTGATGGCCATAGCCGGTTTATTGAACGGCTTCGCGCACTGGCGATAAAAACCGGTCTGGATGGCAGGTTGCGTATCGCGTCCGGCACTGATGATATGCCAGCTGCCCTGATGCTGGCAGATGTGGTGGCGATGCCATCTACCATTCCAGAACCCTTTGGGCGGGTCGCACTGGAAGCCCAGGCGATGGGACGCCCTGTCGTGGCCTTTAAACATGGCGGGGCAATTGAATCCATACAGGAAGGCGAGACAGGCTGGCTGGCCGAGCCAAATAATGTGGAAGATTTGGCACGATGTCTGCACCTGGCTCTGAAATTGGGGCCGCGCCAGCGTACCATTTGGGCAAAGCGGGCGCGCGCCTATATGGAATCTGACTTTTCCACACAGCAAATGTGCGAAAAAACACTGGAAATCTATGCCGATTTCTTGCAGAAATGAAGCAGAATCGGCCATTTAGGTGATTTTTAGCGTAAGATTTTTAAAAAAAGTGAGCCGTACGGGAAAGATATAGATGCCAATAATTCAGCTGCCAGATGGGTCAACAAAACAATATGATGCAGCGGTCACCCCTGCTACAGTCGCCAGCGATATCGGGCCTGGCCTTGCCAAGGCGGCAATGGCAGCCAGAGTAGATGGCCAAGATTGGGATCTTGCCCGCGCGATTGAAACAGATTGCGCCCTGGAACTGATTACCGCCAAGGATAGTGCGGCCGCATTGGAGCTGGTGCGCCATGATTGCGCGCATATTATGGCAGAAGCGGTGCTGGAACTGTATCCTGGTACACAAGTGACCATCGGCCCTGCTATTGAAAATGGCTTTTATTACGATTTTCACCGTGAACAGCCCTTTAGTACAGAAGATTTGGACGCTATCGAGCAGCGTATGCATGAGATTGTCGACAGGGACGAGCCGATTGTTCGCGGCGTCTGGACACGCGATGAGGCGGTTGCTTTCTATAAAGAAAAGAACGAGCCTTTTAAAGTGGAGCTGGTAGAGGCTATTCCGGCGGATGAGACGGTCAGCTATTATACACAAGGGCAATTTATTGATTTATGTCGCGGCCCGCATCTGGTCTCTACCGGGCGGGCAGGTCATGCGTTCAAGCTGATGAAAGTTGCGGGCGCCTATTGGCGCGGCGATTCAAACCGGCCAATGCTGCAACGTATTTACGGCACCGCCTGGCTGAACGAAAAAGATCTGAAAAATTATCTGACCATGCTGGAGGAAGCAGAAAAGCGCGACCATCGCAAATTGGGGCGGCAGCTGGATTTCTTTCACCTGCAAGAAGAGGCAGCCGGGTCTGTTTTTTGGCATCCGCGCGGCTGGACGCTCTATCGTGAAATAGAGGAGTATATGCGCCGGCGTCTGGATGCCGCACAATATCGCGAGGTTAAAACCCCGCAATTGGTGGATCGCAGCCTGTGGGAAGCCTCTGGCCATTGGGACAAGTTTGGCGATAATATGTTTACCGCTGAAACCAATGAGGACAGAACCCTGGCCCTGAAGCCGATGAATTGTCCGGGTCATGTGCAGATTTACCGTCAGGGGGTGAAGTCCTATCGCGATTTGCCGCTTAGAATGGCGGAATTTGGCTCCTGCCACCGAAATGAGCCTTCAGGGGCTCTGCATGGCATTATGCGGGTGCGTGCCTTTACCCAGGATGATGCCCATATTTTCTGTACCGAAGATCAGATAAATTCAGAATCGGTCGCCTTTTGTCATTTGCTGCAGGATATTTATGCCGATTTTGGCTTTACCGATATTCGGGTAAAATTCTCTGACCGGCCAGAGGTGCGGGCAGGCGATGATGCAACCTGGGACAGGGCAGAAAAAGCGCTGGCTGATGCAACAGAGGCAGCTGGGCTGGAGACGACCCTAAATCCGGGCGAGGGGGCATTTTATGGCCCGAAGCTGGAATTTGTCTTGCGTGACGCGATTGGCCGTGACTGGCAATGCGGGACATTGCAGGTTGATTTTGTGTTGCCTGAAAGGCTGGATGCAGAATATGTTGCCGAAGATGGTAACCGGCATCGTCCTGTCATGCTGCATCGCGCGATTTTGGGCTCTCTTGAGCGCTGGATCGGTATCCTCATTGAACAATATTCCGGGCGTATGCCTGTTTGGCTGTCACCTGTTCAAGTGGTGGTTGCCTCTATCACCGATAGCTCTAATGCCTATGCCAAAGAGGTGTGTGCTGCCGCACAGGCAGCTGGTTTGCGGGCAGAATGTGATATACGGAACGAGAAAATCGGCTATAAAATACGTGAACATTCCACTGCAAAAATACCCTTTATTCTGGCAGTTGGCGGGCGCGAGGCAGAAGCCCGCTCGGTGGCGGTGCGCCGGCTTGGCTCGGACGGGCAGGAAATACTCGGTCTTGATGTAGCCGTGGAAATGCTGAAAGATGCTGCTATGCCGCCAGATATGAGGTAAGCCCGGCAGAATGCAAGACAGTGCTTGAATTTAGAGACGAACAAGACTAGTTATGCTAAGATTAGGCGAAACTGCAGGCCATTTGCCCATGCAAGGGGTTTGTAAGAAAATGGTGAAACCATAATAGGAGAGTAATATAGTACGTCCACGCCAGGATGCGCCACCCGTGAGCGACGGTCCCCGCATCAATGAAGCTATCAGAGCAGCTTCTGTTCGTTGTATTGATCCCGAAGGGGAACAATTAGGAATATTAAGTTTAGATGAAGCCTTGCGCAAGGCCGAGGAACTGGGTCTGGATCTGGTTGAATTGCAACCAAATGCCGCCCCGCCAGTCTGTAAAATTCTGGACTATGGCAAATATAAATATCAGGCACAAAAACGTGCCTCTGAAGCGCGCAAGAAACAAAAAGTAATTGAAGTGAAGGAAATTAAACTGCGCCCCAATATCGACAGTCATGATTATGATGTGAAGATGCGTTCGGTGCGCAAATTTCTGGAAGCTGGCGATAAGGTAAAAATCACCTTGCGCTTTAGAGGGCGCGAGATGGCGCATATCGAATTGGGTAGCCAGCTATTAGAGCGGGTGCGTACCGATATTGATGAAGAGGCAAAAATCGAAGCCATGCCGAAAATGGAAGGCCGCCAGATGATTATGGTGCTGGCACCAAAATAAAGACTAAAAATTGGCGCAAACAACAAGCCTGGTTTCAGCGTTAAGATTTCAGTTGATTTCTGCCTGTTTTTTGATATAACCCAACTTTTGAAAATGACCGCCGCGTCCGGGCTGAAAAGGGCTGCCTGGCCGGTTAATAAAACAGTCTGGATATTTTTTTCTGCTGTTTAACCCTAAGTATAAGCGAGGTTAAAATGCCCAAATTGAAGACCAAAAGCGGTGCGAAAAAGAGATTTCGCGTCACCGCAAAGGGAAAAGTTCGCGGCTCGGCAGCTTTCCTTAGCCACAATCTCCGTCGTCGTTCGCAGAAGATGAAGCGTCAGGCACGCGGCACCATGATCCTTCATGAGGCTGATGCAAAAATTGTACGCGGCTTTCTGCCATACGCCTAAACCCCAGATTTTAGTTACAGGAGAGTGAACGATGGCAAGAGTTAGCCGCGGCGTGACATCCCACGCACGTCACAATAAAGTTATCAAGGCTGCCAAAGGATATTATGGTCGCCGCAAAAGCACCTTTAAAACAGCCAAACAAGCGGTGGATAAGGCACGTCAATATGCCTATCGCGACCGCCGTGTGCGCAAGCGCGAGTTCAGAGCCTTGTGGATTCAGCGCATCAATGCAGCAGCGCGCTTGCATGGCATGACCTATTCAACCTTGATGGGCGGTTTGAACAAAGCCGGTATCGAGGTCGATCGTAAAATGTTGGCAGATCTTGCTGTGCATCAGCCACAAGCCTTTGCTAGCCTTGTTGAGCAGTCAAAGCAGGCAAGCTAACAAAGCTGGATGAAGTTTAAAGGGTTGCCTGTGCTTTTCCCATGATTTTCGGGAAGCGCTGGCAGCCTTTTTTTAATCATAGGCTCTTTTATGGCCGAAGCGAAAAGGCAGGTTTTCGATGACGGAAATTGAAACACTGAAGGGCGAATTGCTGGCTGCTGTTGCCGCTGCAACAGATTTGGCTGCTCTTGAAGCCGTGCGTCTGGACGCGCTTGGCAAAAAAGGGCGTATATCGGTTCAGCTTAAAACACTTGGCGGTCTAGAACCTGAGCTGCGCAAGCAAACAGGCCAGGCACTTAATCTTGTAAAGGATGAGGTGGCCGAAGCCATATCTGTGCGCCAGGCAGATTTGGAAGCAGATGCCTTGAGCGAACAGTTGGTAAATGAACGTGTGGATATCAGCCTGCCTGTCCAGCAGCCGCTGGCAGGGGGCATTCACCCCCTTAGCCGTACAATGGAAGAAATTGCGGCCATCTTTGCTGATATGGGTTTTTCGATTGCCGAAGGGCCGGATATTGAAACCGATTTTTATAATTTTACAGCCCTTAACATTCCGCCTGAACACCCTGCACGCCAGGAACATGATACCTTTTATCTGCGCCCGGATGAGACAGGTGCGCGCCCTGTTTTGCGCACCCATACCTCGCCGGTGCAAATTCGTACCATGCAAAAGACCGCACCGCCAATTCGCATTATCGTTCCGGGTCGTACCTATCGCTCGGATCATGATGCCACCCATTCACCGATGTTTCATCAATGTGAAGGGCTGGTAATCGGTGAAAATATTCATATGGGGCACCTTAAAGGCTGCCTGATTGATTTTTGTCGTGCCTTTTTCGGGGTGGATGATTTGCCGGTTCGATTCCGACCCAGCTTTTTTCCCTTTACCGAGCCATCTGCCGAGGTGGATATTGGCTGCCGCCGGATTGATGGCAAGCTGGAAATCGGGGCAGGCGATGACTGGCTGGAAATTCTGGGCTCTGGCATGGTGCATCCCCGCGTCATTGAAAATTGCGGGCTGAACCCTGACGAGGTGCAGGGCTTTGCCTTTGGGATGGGGATTGAAAGATTGGCGATGCTGAAATATGGCATTCCGGATTTGCGGACATTTTATGATAGCGATTTGCGCTGGCTAAGGCATTACGGCTTTATGCCTATCGATGTGCCTGCCTTGCATACCGGCCTGGATGAGGGGGTATAGAGCAATGAAATTCACCTTTTCCTGGCTAAAAGATCATTTGGAAACCAGCCACAGTTTGACAGAAATCTGCGATGCCCTGCCGATGCTGGGGCTGGAGGTG
>Ga0181591_10003794_pt1 | contig 13188 bp, 15 predicted proteins | sample 071ome_33_FD_133757 | JGI IMG/M metagenome (GOLD analysis project Ga0181591, IMG submission 133757) | Coastal salt marsh microbial communities from the Groves Creek Marsh, Skidaway Island, Georgia - 071412AT metaG (megahit assembly) | ecosystem: Environmental > Aquatic > Marine > Intertidal...
ACTATCTTCGGAAATAAAACAAACTGAAACCGAATCCTTCATATTCTCAATTCTTACAGAGACTGAACTTCCATTGTCCAAGCTAACCGCAAAACGGAAAACCTCTTTTTGTTGAGCAAGCAAGAGGGGTGCATCAGAAACAAACTCAGATACTTTTTGAGAAAGCTGCTCGAGCGAAAGAGAGACGGATCGGTTCTCGCTGTCGTCATTGAGCGTACTTTGGGGGGAATTTTGTTTAGGGTTGTAATCACTTAAATCTGATAAAGCACTTTCTATGCCATCATGGTAACCACGAAAGGGAACACTTTGAGAAGTTTTACTTTTTATTTCATTTGAACTTTTAGCAAAAGAAGTTCCCTTTGCAAATGTGCTTGTGGGGGGAACGAAAGATTGATCAACCAAGTTATTCCCTTTGGAGAAGATTGGCGTGCCTAAGGGCGAAAGAGGAAGAAGGTTTCCCTGCATCACTGAACGAATTGGAATATCGGGGCGACTGGATGCGGAATTGATGGCTGAATTTGCAGCGATTTGGCGATTGGAAGATTTACCGGGATCAACCTCTGAAACCTTTACATGAGGAATGAAGCTTTTCGGTGTGCCCTTTCTTAAGTGAGCTTGAGTCTGTGGATTGGGCACACTACCAGAAGAGCTTTTCGATGAAGAAGGGCGAGGATTGCTGAATTGTTTGAGATTAGACTCAAATTTCTCAATCTTCATTTTTGGTGGTAACCAAAAAGAGCCTCCCTGACCAAGAGATTGGTGCCCATTGGGTCCTTTTTGACTTGGGTTAAAAGAAACGGGGCTCATGCGGTTTTATTCCAAGCTTACACTTGGCAAAAGCCCTCGGTCCCTCATGGCCAAGGCATCAGCTAGCTCAATTAAGTCATCTTGGTCGCTATTAAGCATGAAAGCGATGATGGGTGCTTTGTCCTCCGCTTTTAACATTTCAAAAATACTGAGAGCTTCTTCAAATCTTCTTTTTTGGCGCCAATTTTGTATCTCCACGCTCGCAACCTCTGGTCCCATCTCAACCCAGCGTTTTGCAGTGTCTTTGTATTCTTTCATTTTTTCCTCACTCAGGTCTTTGCCTTTTCTTGATTCGAATTCGGCAAGTTTGGTGGAGAGGTCATCTTGGATACGATTTAGCTCTCTCTTTTGCTTCTCCAATGACTCCAGATCCATGGAGAGTGCAGATTCTCTTGAGTCGAGATCCTTTTCTCTTTCAAGCAACTTATCTTTCAACAAAGAAAGTTCTTTTGATAACTGGTTCATCGAATGTGTCTCCGCGGGCGAATAACTCGTATCATCCGCATCAAACTCTACGCTTGTAAATTCGGCCTTAACAACGGGTGCCGGTTTAAAGAGATCATCGTAATTTAGGAAGAGCATTAACCCTGCACTGGATACGGAAAGTAAGACGGCTAAAATTACAATAACGGATGCGGAGAATTTCATGACTTAATATTGATGATTAATTCTATGGAACAAAAATCGACTGCTGATAACATCTTCAAGTTCTGTTTCTTCTTTTTTGGTTTCAACTAAATAATGATGGGACTGTTGCTTTTCTTTGAGTCGTAAAACAGCTTTGAACTGCGAATCCTTTTCCAGAAAAATACTTCTCCGAGACTGAAGAATTCTCTCCGCTTCATTCAGTTTTATTTCGAGGCTCGAAATATTCTCCTTCTCCAGCAATAAACTCGTTTGTAGGGCTTCTACTTGAGCAGAGAGAAAGGTGCCTTTCTGCTTGTTTTGTAAAATTTCCAAGACCGAGTCTCTTTTCTGATGGGCTTGGGTTAAATCTTGCTTCAAGTTTTGAACTTGCTTGGTAGCGGCGGCAAATTGAGAGAGGGCTTGGTCCCTTTTCGACTCTTTTAACCTCAAAAGAGCGTGGAGTTTAAAAGAAAAGCTTTTCACGACAACACTTCCCTCAATTTGGAAAATGCACTTTCCCTTTCAGACAAAGTATCAAACCTTTGGCGTAAAAATGCTTGAATGCCTGAAACCTTTTCAATCGCCCGGTCAATTTTAGGATTACTGTTCTTAACATAAGCTCCCACATTAATCATATCTTCATTCTGGTTGTACACGGAAAGAAGGTCTCTTGCTTCGGAGATTAGGTTAATCTCCTCCTCACTGCAGACAGAACGATCGAGTCGGCTTACGCTGCTCAAAACATCTACAGCGGGGAAATGATTGGCGTTTGCCAATTTTCTTGAGAGAACAATGTGACCATCAAGGAACCCACGAACTGCATCTGCAACAGGCTCATTCATGTCGTCCCCTTCAACCAAAACTGTGTAAATAGCAGTAATGGCACCCTTTTCACTTGTGCCGGTTCTTTCCAGAAGTTTAGGCAGTAATGAAAAAACGGATGGAACATAGCCTCGAGAAGCAGGGGGTTCTCCAGAGGCAAGTCCAATTTCACGCTGAGCCATCGCAAAACGGGTTAATGAATCCATTAAGAGGAGAACTTTTTGCCCCTCATTTCTAAAACCTTCTGCTATAGCAGTGGCGAGTATGGATGCACGAATTCTCATAGGTGCAGGTTGATCCGAAGTCGAAACGACAACAATTGACCTTTTCATCCCCTCTTCACCAAGATCATTTTCAACAAATTCCCTAAGTTCACGACCCCGTTCCCCGACCAAAGAGATAACATTCACATCTGCATCAGAACCTCGTGCAATCATACCAAGTAGAATCGACTTCCCTACCCCACTCCCAGCAAAAATTCCCATTCTTTGACCCGTTCCCATGGGAATAAAGCTGTCGATAGACTTGATGCCTGTGGCAAATGGAGTTTTGATCAGAGTTCTCGCCAAGGGATTAGGAGGTTCAGCAAACAGACCATCCCTAAACGGTGCGCCCAAGGGGCCCTTTCCATCCAAAGGACGCCCCATACCATCAATGATTCTTCCAAGTAAAGATGGTCCGTACGGGACTTCATTGGAATTTCGTTTCGAAACGACTTTGCAACCTGGATGAATCAGATGAACACTATTAAGAGCCATCAGTAAAACTGTATTTTCGCGAAAACCTATGACTTGAGCCTCTATTTTTTCGTTGGTTCTTTCAGAAGAAATCGAGCAAACCTGCCCAATAGATACCTCAGGTCCTTCCGACTCAATCACCAAACCAATCACACGGCGGACAATACCGATTTTATCAAATGTTCGCACCCCTCGGATTCCACTTTGCAGAAGCGAAAACCGATCTGCCAAGGAGTTAACCATGGTTGGTCAACTCCTCTCCAACTTTTCTTAATTTGGTAACTAACCTACCGTCCAAAAGCCCAAATCGGCTCTTGATTTGGCAGTCTCCAGAGGACAAGGATGTATCTTCGAAAAATTTCACCCTAGGCAAATCTGGTAATACAGAATCTTCCCCATCTAGGTTATCAAATATACCCGCAATCGCACTAGCAAATCCATCCTCTTGACTAGGTTCGCTCGCTTCAGTTTCAGAAACATCCTGAGGCGGAGTTTCCTTACCCAACGCCTTGAGTAACCTCAAGTCTTCCGGACACAAATAAACCTCGAGCTTTTCCTCGTCGTCAGAAAACTCTGCAATAAGGGAACGAACCAATCCTTCCACATCTGTACCACTCAAATCAACCCGGGGAAGTATTTTTTGCACAATCTCCATAACCAGGCTTGGTAAATTTGTATTTAACATTTCAAAAGCTTGCTCAGCTCGAATGTTCAACTGATCCAGAATGGCAGATTGTTTTTGGCCGTATTCTGTTTTGAGCTTTTCAACTTCAGCTAGGTAAAATTCGGTCGCCTGTTTTTTTCCATCCTCTAAATAGGATAGTTCTTTTTGCTTTTGCTCTTCAACGGAAGCAGGAGGGAAGCTAACCGACTTTACCCTGAATCCCTTGGGTGGTTCAGGAAATGAAACTTTTTTATTGAACGACAACGTCGCTGCCTCCGGTATCCAAGATGATTTCTTCATCTTCCTCAAGTTCGCGAACGATTTGAATAACACGATCCTGAGCAGCCTCAATTTCTGAAAGCCTTTTCGGACCCAGAAAACCTAACTGCTCCTCGAGTGCTTCTACCGCCCTTTTGGACATCGTAGTATAGATCGCTTTTTTAAGTTCAGGTGAAGCATTTTTCATAGCAATGACCAAATCATCTTGGTCCACCTCTTTGGTAATTTTCGAAATATCTCCAGGGCTTAAACGTACAATATCTTCAAAACGGAACATCCGTTGACGGATAGAACCACCCAACTTGGGGTTCCTTTTCTCAATACTCTTAAGAAGTTCCTTGCTCTGTTCTTTATCGAACCAGTTCAAGAGATCTGCAGCAGCCTTCACTCCACCAGACACAACCCGGGGAGATTGACCCTTTTGTCCGATCCTAGCACCCAAGGTGTTAGCAACTAATTCGACTTGGGCAAGTGGCGTGGTTTCCATGGCACCTACTCTTTCCACAACCTGCTCTTGTACATTGGGTGGCATCATGAGCAAAACTTCGGAACCCTTGTCAGCCTCTAAATTTGATAAAATAAACGCAATCGTCTGCGGCTGCTCAAACCGTAAGACATTGTAGATTTGACCAGAGTCCATTTCCTTGATGTCCTCCATAAACTCGAGCGAGTCTCGGACAGGTGAAATCCGGTTTAAAATATTGTTTGCTTTGAAGTCGCCATGGGCTAACTCCAAGGTTTTTCGAGCGAAAGACAACCCACCGAGGTTGGAATTCACGCTGGATTCTATGATCTCGGAAAACTCATCCAAGACACAATCCTTGAGTTCTTGATTCACCAAAGGAAAATCTGCAATTTTTTTGCATATACTGTCTGCATCTTTTTGATCAAAACGTTTAAGCAAGGTGGATGAAGCATCGGGTCCCAATGCAATCATCAATAAGGCAAGCTTTTCATGCCGAGACAGCCTCGCATAGCGATCTGTAACGCTTTCTTCTTCTTCTACTTCGTCCATCTGAAACGAGAAAGACTAACGAGATGTCCCAGTCTCCAAGTATCGCTTTAAAGCAGTACCTACATTGTCTGGCTTTTCCTGGATTAAATCATTCAAGAGTTCCGGGGTAAGTCCGCTGCCCAAGCTTCTTGTTCCTGACAAGAGTTGCTGATCGTCTTCATTAAGGACTTGAACCTCAGCTTCACTGGGTTTGAATTTTTTAAGCATCCTTAAGAAAACAACAAAGATCGCAAGGGCGAGAACAACACCCAATAAGTTCTTCAAATGAGGGCCATAGGTGTCGAGAATTTGCTGAAATTGGTTCAAGGTTTCGCCTGCAGGACCAACAAAAGCGGGAAGAAAATCGACTTCATGCACCGTAACATGTGTTTCGAGATCGAGCTGGTCAAAACGGGCACCGATTGCATTAACTACGGCATCCTTAATGCCATCAATTTCCTGGGCCGTGCGAGGAGACTCCCCTTTCGCGATGAGTACAGCGGCACTGCGCCCAACAATCGAACCAGGTTCTTGCACTTCCTCTCTGAGGGTGCGACTGATTTCAAAATCAGTTGTCTTGCTTTCACGTTTCTCGTCGCTTTGTGCCATCAAAGGTTCTTCCGCAGTGGCATCCTGGCTTACATTGGGTACATTTGCCGCCATACCAGTACCGGTGCTTTGTGGCTTCGTTTCAACAGTTGTAGCTGAATCTTTGTCAGAAGTTTGGGTTCTGGGCACCTGTCCTTCCGGATCAAACTTCTCGTCCAGCAAAGTGGAAGATTTGGTGTTCAAGTTTACGGATACTCTGGCCACAACATTGTTTTTTCCAACAATGCGAGCGAGCATGGTTTCAATTTTTTCCTCTAACCTGCGCTCTTGAGCCTGGTAGGCTTTCATCATTTGACCAACCACACCAGCCGCACCTTCGACTTCACCTTCATCAGAGAGCAGATTTCCCTGGTTGTCTAAAACAGCAACATTGGATTTGTTTATACCTTTAACCGCTCTGGCTACCAAAAACTGGATCGCATTGACATTTCTACGGTCTAGGGTGTTGCCCCCAGTATCGACATAAACAGAAGCACTGGGACGGTCATTTGGGTCTTCACTGAGTAACAAATTATTTTCAGGTTTAACCACGAAAACTTTTGCTGAGCGGATCGCGTCCATCATGGATATGGTTCGAGCAAGCTCCCCCTGAATGGCCCGCGTGTGATTGGTACGCTGAACAAAATCACTTATTCCAAAATTGCCCTCATCAAAAATCTCATAACCGACATCGCCGCTTTTGGGTAAACCCTTCATCGCAAGTTCCATACGGGCAGCTGCAATTTTGTCTGCAGGAACCAGAATCGAATCTCCACCTTCGCTATACTCAAACTCAATTTGGTTGGATTTAAGAACCTCGGTTACCTCGGATAAATCTTTGGCGTCGGCACCACTAACAAGGGGTCTAAGGTTGGTACTTCCTCCTGAAAAAGACAGGATTCCCGCACTAAGCAAGAGAACTCCAACAAAGGCACCAACGAGAGTAAATTTTTGAGATGCACCAAGGGCACTCCAAACTTCATTTAGTCTATTAAGTCTTTCTTTCATGAATCAATTAGTAAGGACTACACCTGCATCCGCATTAATTCTTTATAAGAATCAACCAACTTATTGCGTACCTCAATCATAAGGTTAAAAGCAACTTTCGCCTCTTCAGACTTTACGACTGCTTCGTGAATATTGTCCGAACGCCCCAAAATAAGATCTTGGGTCTCTTTCGCTGAAACTTTCTTTTTGTAATCCACGCCTCTGACAAACTTTTCAAACATATCAGAAAACCCCGGTGCAGTCACCCGGTCAACAGCTGTTGTTTTGTCAATTAAGGGAACCTTAGAGGGCGTAATAGAAGAAAGCCCACTCATTGCTTGAGTTTCAGAATTTAGCTTGGGCGAGAATTTTTGTGGGTTAAGATTCGGGTTCTGCCTCAACAAATCATTGAGGGATGGGAGGGATGAGACTGCGTCCATAATATGTAAAAAATAGATTACCTGCCGATTGCAAGAGCCTGCTGTGCCATACGCCTGGAAGTTTTAACTACGGAAAGGTTGGCCTCATAAGCACGGGATGCACTGATTAAATCTATCATTTCTCTTGATACATCCACATTAGGCATCTCGACCATACCGTCTTGGTTGGCATGAGGGTGCCCAGGGTTAAAAATCATCCTACCTGGAGTTTGGTCATCGTACACATCTACCACCTTAACCCCCTGGTATAAATTTTCATCCACATAACCTGGAATTCTTCTTTCTGGCATTTTGATGAATTCTTCGAAAGCGACTTCTTTGCGTTTGTAAACATTGCCATTCGCATCCTGAGTGGTGTTGGAATTAGCGATATTCTGGGCGATGATCTCGAGCCTAATTTTCTCTGCAGAAAGAGCGCTTCCTGTCGATTCAACCCCGGGAATAAGATTCATAGTCATGTGTTATACCCTTCCTTTAATCGCTAGAGTTAATTCTTTCAGAGTTCCCCCCACTGAGTTGGAAAGATATTCGTAATTGAGAGCATTTCGATTCATAGCCAGCATCTCCTCATCAAGCTGAACAGTATTGCCATCCATTCTCACAGGTTTGGCATCTCTATCTTCAACACTTCGGGGATAAAGTTGCTTCACACGCCTGAAATCATCACGGTCAACCGCTCTACGAAGCTCCACCGAAAAATTTTCAGGCAAGTCTCTCCTCTTAAATCCTGGCGTCTCCACATTGGCCAGGTTGTTTGATAAAGCCTCGTGTCTTAAATGTGTAGCATCCAGTAGCTTCTTGGAAATTAGGTAATTTTCTTGGCTGTAAAGGTTATCGAGAATCGCGGTCATCGGCGATTACACTGCAATAGTCGTGCCAAATAATTAAGAATATGAAGCCTCAAAAACACTCTGGGTCAGTCACAAAGAGCATCAATGATTGCAACCAAGATATGAGTTAACTTATAAAGTAAGATGTTGAAAATTCCGAATTTCGAGATAGCTCAGATCGCCATCGATAACAATGGTTTGATCGTGCAATCCATGGAGTGCTTTAGCTCCTGGGTTGGTAAAACATGTGAACAAATTATTGGGCAGAGCTTTTATCAGCTTGTGATCGGCCTGGACCCTCGGTGGAAGTTAGTCCTCAAAAAAAATTCCTTTCAAAGCCCATTCGAGGAATTCCTACCCCTTGGGTCTGAACAAACAGATTCGTCACTGGGCATCAAAATGGTGTTCTGCAAATATGAATCCATTGGGGTTTTATCTATCTCGCCAGCCTTAGCTCCCCATGACTCATTAAAAAAAGCTTTTCTGGGCGATTTAATGAAAGACCCAAGAGCCATTGCAAACACGCTGATTAGGTTGCAAAAAGCAGAAAGTAGATTATCGGATTACATAAGCAACTTCCCTGGAATCTTTTTTACCCAAAGACCAGATTTCACATTCAGTTATTTATCTCGGGGAGCCCAAAAACTCTTTCCTCTTGATTTTAAAGAAATGTATCGGAACGGAGGCCTTTTTCTCGAAAAAATTTCTGAACAGGACAAGGAATACTTCCGCAGAGAGATCAGGGTTCATGAAAAGATCAAAGGAACCTTCAGTATGACTTATCGGGTACAAATATCACCAGGTGATAAAATTGTTTACCTTTTAGATGTTAGAACTCCTATTATTACTACGACCAATAAAATTTTAGGTTTTGATGGAGTCTTTATCGATGTCACTCGTCAAGCAATTGCAGAGCATCGGCTCACTAATTCTGTATGGAGGGAAGGGTTAACCACGCTAACCAACGGCTTGGTTCATGACTTTAGCAACCTCATGGCTGGAATTTTTTCGATCAGTGAACTTTACTACTCAATGATGAAAAAAGACGACCCTATGGCAAATGGTATGGGTCAAATCAAGAAAAGTGCACTTCAGGCACAAAAGCTTGTGCGCAGAATTATTGACTTACACCGTGATAAACCGGCGGTCCGATCTTTTCATAACCTCACATCTCTTTTGGGTGACCAAATGGACTTAGTTGGAATTTTGCTGCCCCCCAGCACCAAAGTAGTAACCAAAATTTCCAAAGAACCCATTTATTCATACATCGAAGAAACAGGCTTTAGGCAGGTCATCCTCAATTTAGTGATTAACGCCAGGGATGTGATGGATAAAAAGGGAAAAATTAAAATTCTCTTAAAGAAAGTGAGCAAGGGAGACTCACTCACCCCCAACCACGACGGAAATAAATCCAAAGCACCTAAGGATGGTGCAGAAATTACCATTTCAGACAATGGTAGTGGAATCGCGGAAGAAATTTACGAAAAGGTTTTTGACCCATTCTTTACCACAAAAAGTAACGAAACTGGATCTGGATTTGGCCTGTACAATTGCAAACTATTTGTCGAGGACCACAAGGGGATCATTGGCTTTAATACGAAATTAGGAAAAGGAACTACTTTTTTCTTTTACCTACCTGAGGCAAATAAAGAAGCAGATCGTTAATCGGCCACAGATTGAATTCGTTTTCCATCCTCGTAAAAAATCTCGGATCTTACAGTCCCATCAGCCCGGTAAAACTTGAGAGATCCATGAAGCTGTCCGTTTTTGTAATTTGCTTCAACCCAAGATCCATCCTCCGATTTCTTCACACTTTTGCCATGAAGCAAACCTTCTACAAAAATTTGTTCAGTCGATCGTCCGTCCTCGACTCGATTTATGTTTCCGGTAAATGGGGCCCCACTGATCCTATCCGCAAGAATCGATGAAATATTTCGGTCTTCTCCTTCGACTTCCTTAAATGTTTTTAAAAAATCATCTTCGGAACCATTCCAATCATGTACGACTTTCGAGTCGTTTCCACCACACCCGACAAGGAAGAAAGAAGAGAAGATAGAACAAATCAGGGTTAAGGTGACATTAAGACAAAAATTCATCCATTTCATATAATTTGGGGTCTCTCGTTAATGTGAGCCTTTGCTTTCTCCTACTGGATGGAACTCCTTCTTTCGGTTCACATGTATCATTGTCTGCATCAACTTCTTCCAAGGAACAACCCAAATTTTCTTCTAACCGCTCCGGATCCTCTCCTTCCTCCAGTTTTCTTACAACTTCTTCCATCACACCATCCATCTTCTCTCCTGTCATCTCACACATTTTCCGCATCATTGCACCCATTTGTCGAGGATCAGGGTTTTCATCATCCATGCTGCTCATTGCTTTTTCCATTTCATTCATAACATGAGCGGACTGAGATTCACTGAGATTGGCAAATGGGTCCTGTTCCTGATCGGAGCTCTGGTCTATCTCCAGTTCTTCTTTATCCGATGAATTCCCGGTGATAGAAAATGCGCTCAGTAGCTTAATCATTTTGTGATCTTTCCCATCAGGGCACTGAGGAATTTTTTCAGAATTCTTAAGGGATCGAGAATAAAAAGAATAAATCTTTCTAGTTCTTGGTGAATAAAATTCGTAAATAGGCATTATCAATTGAAAAGAAATATCATAGTTAAGAGTTTATGGTTTGGCATTATTTAAAAGAAACGAAATGGCTAGTTGCTCCAAGTGCTTCAAGATTTTTCATCACAGTACCTCTTGCTTTCTCACTTTTTATACAAATTTTAACTGGTTTTCCAAGAGCAGAAGCGCTTCGCAAAATCTCGGCAGATGAACTTTTAATCAAGTTTTCTGAAGGACTCTTTAACTATCCGTTTTGGCTGCAGGATTTAAGTCATATTCCTCTTTTTTTTACCTTCACTTGGCTTTGGGCTTGGTACTTCAGAAGAAAGGACACACCCCCATTTGGTTTCTATCTTACGCTTACTCTTTGCTTAACCTATGCTATCTTTAATGAGTTAGTTCAAATATACATCCCCCAACGGTTTCCTTCCATCGATGACCTGATTAACAACCTCATCGGTGTTAGCGGGGCCATCTTGGTTCACACTTTTGCTTACAATCGAATTTTAAAAAAGCAGAAAAATATGGATAGTAAATGCTCATCCTTCACCGATTAAGGTTCATATCCCTTTGGGGAAGACTCGGGTGAGATTGATAAAAAACAGATACCAAGCGATGCGGCAAAGGGTAACTCAGGTTTTCAGAACTCAACTTCTTTAAAGCACTCAACAGTCCATCTGCTGAACCTGTTGAACTCACCGCGAAGAGATCGGCTTCATACTCATGCTTGTGAGAGAAAAAATTGCTTATCGGACTACTCCAAAAAGTTATGCTTCCACCAAACATGATCATAAAAACTAGGACTGGGCTTAATTCTCCTGCAAATACTTTAGGCAGATTCAATTCACTCGTAAACCAGGCAGAATTCAAAAGCCAGTCAATGAACCAAAAGTATAAAAGTCCCATGAAAAACGAGATCGCTAACCGCTTGGGGATATGTCCCATTTTGTAGTGCCCAATTTCATGGGCAACCACGGATGTAATTTCATCGTAGCTAAGTTGTTTGAGTAGCGTATCAAACAAAACAATTTTACGAAACTTCCCAAAACCAGTGAAAAAAGCATTTGAATGAGTCGACCTCTTACTGCCATCGATCACCAAAATTTCTTTCGTTTGAAATCCAGTTTTCTGAGAAAGTTTTTGTAACTTCTCCACCAATTCCTGATCCTCCAAAGGAGTGAGTTTATTAAACAGCGGAAGAATTAAACGAGGCCACAAGACCATTAGAAAAAGCTGAAAAAGAAATAAGGCGACAAAGGCCAAAACCCACCAATATTCTGAGGTAAGTAAAGATAGCTTTGCATACAGAAAGTGGAGCAAAACCAGAACAATACCAATAAGCACAACGCCCAGGACTAGTTCTTTTATCTTATCTGAAATCCATAGCTTTATGGTTTGCTTATTAAACCCAAACCGCTGCTCTAATTTAAATTGCCTGTACCAATCTAAAGGCAAAGAAAATTGTTGAATTAAAATAAGGAAAGAGGCGGTGTAGATAGATGAACTCCAAACACCAAAACTTCCCCAAACCTCCCATTTCGAATAGAGAAATGGAAGAAGGAAAAAAAGTAAGAAAAGAGAAAATATGGTAGATATCAAATTTTCAATTCGCCCATAATTTGTTTTGGCAATGGTGTAATTAGTGCACTTTTGCCACAGAGGAAGATCCATATAGCCCTCGACGCAGTTGGGAACGGAAACTTTTTGCTGATGTACCTTTTTAAGATTTAAAAATGAGACCAGGCTCTCAAATATGAACTTGGTTAGTATAAGAAGGGTAAGAATTTCTTGAAGAGTAGTCATAAACCCTCCATTTACTATCCGACTTTAGAGTAACTGTCCATAAGCTAGATCAGTTGTTCTAAGTTTGCTAGCCTCCCCAAAATATCCATAATGTGGATATGGCTAAACATGATCAGGATGATTTTAACTTTGAAAAATCACTCCACACGCTGGAAGAATTGATCTCCAATTCTGAGAAGGGTGAAGTGGAATTGCATTCGATGGTGGAGAATTACCAAATGGGCATGAACCTCATAAAGAAATGCAGAGCAGAACTTGAAAAAGCTGAACTAGAAATAAAGTCACCCAAAGAATTAGCTCCATCCCCTCCCTCCAATGATGCTTGAATCCATTAAAAGTCCGGAAGATCTCAAGGGTTTAAGCCATGAGGAATTGGCTACCCTAGCCACTGAGATCCGTGAAAAGATTATCACCGTGACCTCTAACAATGGGGGCCATGTGGGACCCAACCTTGGAGTTGTTGAATTAACCATTGCCTTGCACCTTGCTTTTGATTCGCCAAAAGATTCCTTTTTATGGGATGTGTCCCACCAAGGATATGTTCACAAACTGCTGACAGGAAGAAACAATGGATCCTTTGAGAAAATACGCCTTTCGGATGGCTACAGCGGCTTTCTCTGCCGGGAAGAAAGTGAACACGACTCCTTCGGAGCCGGACATGCGGGTACCGCATTATCGGCAGCACTTGGGATGTGTGCCGCACGAGACCTACAAAAGCAAACGAATCATGTGGTAGCAATTGCCGGAGACGCAGCATTTACTTGCGGGATCACCTTAGAAGCACTCAACAACATAGCATCGACCACCAAAAAATTCATTCTGATCATCAATGACAACAAATGGTCGATTGCCAAAAATGTGGGTGCCTTTTCTAAGTACTTCAATGATCTGATCACCAACCCCATATACACCAAATTTCACAACGAAGCAGAAAACTTTTTAAAACAGTTTCCTGGGGGAAATTCTTTTATGAAATTTGTTTCCAAGGCAA
>Ga0181591_10003797_pt1 | contig 13184 bp, 6 predicted proteins | sample 071ome_33_FD_133757 | JGI IMG/M metagenome (GOLD analysis project Ga0181591, IMG submission 133757) | Coastal salt marsh microbial communities from the Groves Creek Marsh, Skidaway Island, Georgia - 071412AT metaG (megahit assembly) | ecosystem: Environmental > Aquatic > Marine > Intertidal zone...
CCTTCAACAATAGAAACCTTGCAGATTATGTTGGTTACAGCAGCATTACAACTTACATCACTCTGACTGACAGTGCAATTACTGCAGTCAAGGGAAATGTTGCTATCGCAAGAAGCAACGTCAGTTTTAGTTGATAAATAAGAAAAAAGTCCTCTAAACAATGGCAGCGATAATTACTGACCAACTTAGAATATTGAATGCGAAGAACTTCGTTGCAGGAGTTTCTTCTAGTTCAAATTCTTATTATACATTTATTGGTATTCCTAACCCTACGAATTATCAATCGACTTGGGATTCTAATCCTCCAACTCCGATTGATAGTTTTGAGAATTATAATAACACTTGGGATTCCATGATTGCATTGAAAAAAATCAATGCAAGTGATGTGAGTCAAGTTGTTAGAAAGGTTACCTGGACATCAGGTACTACTTATGATATGTACCGCCATGACATAAGTAGAAATAATCCATCACAACCTTCTGGTGCGTTTGATTTATATTCTGCCAATTACTATGTAATCAATAGTGATTATAGAGTTTACATTTGTCTCTACAATGGGGCAGATCCTGAAAATAACTTTGCTGGTGGTCCTTCTCTGGACGAACCAACCTTCACTGATTTAGAACCAAGAGAGGCAGGTTCTAGTGGTGATGGATATATCTGGAAGTATCTTTATACAATTAGTCCAAGTCAGGCAATTAAGTTCGATTCTACAAATTATATTCCTGTACCTACTGATTGGTATACAAACACCAAAGATGCACCTGTAAGGGATAATGCAGAATCAAGTGGTCAATTAAAGATTGTTACGATCAGAAATCGTGGTGTTGGTGTTGGAACTGCCAATAGAACTTATACCAGAGTTCCTATTAAAGGTGATGGTAGTGGAGCTGAGGCAACTATCGTTATTAACAACGATTCTAAAGTAGAAAGTGTTAATATTTCCAGAGGTGGTTCTGGATATACTTTTGGTACAGTTGATTTAAAAGCAGGTGGTGTTCCTACAGCAACAACTACACCAGTTTTCAATGTAATTATTCCACCACAAGATGGTCATGGTGCTGATATTTATAGAGAACTTGGAGCATATAATGTTCTGACTTATTCTAGATTTGAGAATGATACTGAAAATCCAGATTTTATCACTGGTAATCAATTTGCATCTGTTGGCCTTGTAGAAAACCCATATGCACAAGGTTCAAGTTCAAATCTAACTCTTGATAAAGCAAGTGCGGTTTATGCACTTAGATTGACAGGAACTGGTTATAGTTCTGCAACATTTACTCAAGACTCATTTATTACTCAAACAGTTGGTGTTGGTTCAACAGCTGTTGGTAGAGTTGTTTCATATGACCAAACTACTGGTGTTTTGAAGTATTGGCAAGATAAGTCAACTGCTGGTTTTAATACCAATGGTTCATTGAATTCAGATCCTACATATGGATTCAAAATGAATAGGTTTACCCCTTCTCCTACAACTGGTGGGAGTGTGACAATTGTTGGTGGAAGTATCAATCTGGGTATTGATACTGTATTTACGGGTGTGTCAACCGTTCTAAATAGTCGTACATATTATCTTGGTCAAACTTTCACAAATGGTGTTTCTCAACCAGAGTCACAAAAATACTCTGGAAACATTATTTTCCTTGATAACAGACCTTCCGTAACAAGGTCTGCCTCACAGAAAGAAGATGTAAAGATTATCTTGCAGTTCTAAAGAATTATGCCACAGGAAACTAATCTCAACGTTGCTCCATATTTTGATGATTTCGATCCTCAGAGCAATTACTATAAGGTGTTGTTCAAGCCTGGATATCCAGTTCAGGCCAGGGAACTCAATAATCTCCAATCCATTCTTCAGAATCAAATTGAAGATGTAGGTGATCATTTGTTTAAAGAGGGTAGTTGTGTCATCCCTGGGAGCACGACTTATACCCAAAATTTCTATTGTATTCAAATTCAGGAAGAGTTTTTAGGTGTTCCTGTAGGTCTTTATCTTGATCAGTTGGTAGGAAATACCATTACTGGTAGAGATTCTGGTGTAACTGCTAAAGTTGTAACTTATATTACCAACGAACAATCTGAAAGAGGAAATTATACTTTATATCTGAACTATATTGATTCTGCTTTTACTGATGCAGCAACTCAAACCTTTTTTGATAATGAAGTTCTAGTTACAAACGTAAATATCAACTATGCAACTACTTTCATCTCCGCAGGAGAAGGTTTTGCGAATACTTTAACTACAAATGCAAGTGCAGCAGGTTCTGCATTTAGTATTAGTAATGGTGTTTACTTCTTAAGGGGTTATTTTGTTGATGTTCAAGATGAAACTATCATTCTTGAGCAGTATTCTAACACTCCTAGTGTTAGAATTGGTTTAGAAGTAAATGAAAACATTGTTTCTGCGGATGTAGATCCAACATTAACAGACAATGCTCAAGGTTTTAATAACTTTAGTGCGCCTGGTGCTGATCGATTTGAAATTACTGCCAAACTCACCAAAAAACCATTAGGTGATTTTAACGATACCAATTTTGTTCAGTTATCTGAAATTCAAAGTGGTATATTGAGGACGGAGATTAAAACTGAGTATAATAAACTTGGAGATGCTCTGGCAAAGAGGACAAATGATGAATCTGGTAGTTACTATATCAAACAATTTACCACTACTATTAAAGAATCTCTAAATGATAATGAGGGTAATAGAGGGATCTATCAAGAAGGTCAAAGAACCGCGTCGGGTGCAGACCCAAGTGATGATCTACTAGTTTATAGAGTATCTCCTGGTAGAGCATATGTTGAAGGATATGAAGTTGACATTAGAACTAGTTCTTTAATTGATGTACCAAAACCAAGAACTACACGTTTACTTCAAAGTCAATCAATTAATTTTGGTTTTGGTCCAACATTCGAAGTAAATAATGTTCATGGTTCTGCCACTATTGGTTTTAATACTTCAAATACTTTGAGTCTTAGGGACCAAAGAGTTGTAACTGACGGTACTGCATCAGGTAAGGAAATTGGTCTTGCAAGAATCTATGATTTTGCTTTAGAATCTGGTTCTTATGATACATCTAATCCAGACACTAACAAGTGGGATCTCTCACTCTTTGATGTTCAGACATATACAGATATTACTCTCAATGAACCAGTAACCCTCTCTGTCCCCACTTTTGTTAGAGGACAATCAAGTGGTTCTATTGGATTTGTTAGGTACGCGGTAAGTGCGGGAACAGGTGTAACTGTCTATAATGTTCAAGGTGACTTCAGTATTGGTGAAAATCTATTCTTCAATGGTGTAGACGTAGATAGTAGATTTGTAACGGATGTGAGAGAATATGGAAATTCAGATATTCAATCAGTATATGGTATTGTAGGTTCTGCAAATACTTTTACTGCAGATATAATTCCACAACCAAATTTTGTTATCGGAAATGCAACACTTACTCCAGGTGATACGGTAACTGGTGTTTCTACAGTAACAAATCCATCAACATCATTTGTAGGAATTGCTACTGTAGGAAATCTTGTTAGATATACTACAACTTCTTCAACTGTTCCTACTTTAGGTAGAATTACAGTAAACAATAGTACATCAATTGAAATTGTTGGGGTAACTACTGTTTCGGGTGTTTGTGAAGGTGCCGTTCCGACATCCTTAACCTCCGTAAATGACTTTACAATTTTATCATCAAAGATTCAAAAGAATCTTGGAAGTGGAAATGAATCCACAAATCAAACACTGTATAGTATTTTCCCCAAGAAAAATATTTCTTCAGTAGATCTTTCCGATTCAAATCTTGTTATTAGGAGACAGTTTGATACATCAATTAGTTCAAACAATGAGACTCCTGTAATTGATGCTGACCCAAATGAATCATTCCTCCCATTTGACGAAGAGAGATATATTCTGATTCGTTCTGATGGAACTACAGAGGCACTTACAAGAGATAAAGTTGTTCTTACTAATGGTTCTACTTCTATTCAGTTTATCGGTCTTTCTGGGTCAGATACTTCTGGAACTGTTCTGATTGCAACACTGAAAAAGGCAAAAGTCACCTCTAAAGTAAAGAGAAAGTCTATCTCAAATAATTTGATCATTGATAAGTCCAAGAACTCTTCATCTGGTACAAATGTATCTTTTGCAGGAACAACTATTGGTGATGGGTTGACTTATGGAAACTATCCATTTGGCACTAGAGTTCAGGACTCTGTAATTTCACTGAACGTCCCTGATGTTGTTGAGATTCATGACATCTTTGAAGCAAGTGGTACAGAGGATCCAGAATCACCAAATATGACCACCGCTTCAATGGATGGTCCTACTGCAACAACAAATGATTTGATCATTGGTGAAACAATTACAGGAACTGTTAGTGGTGCAAAGGCAATTTACCTGGTGAGAAAGACCGATACAAGTATTGGTTTTTGTTATTTAAATAACACTTCATTTGAACCAAATGAGGTTGTTCAATTTAGTCAGTCTGGTGTAAGTGCTCTTGCATCAAATATTTCTGTAGGTTCAAAGAGAGTAACTGATCAATATTCTTTCTTTAATGGTCAAAATGAGTCCATTTATGATTATTCTAGAATTATCAGGAGACCTGGTTTCCCAGAAGCAAATAGAAAACTAAGAGTTTATTATTCTAAAGGTTTCTATGATTCTTCGGATACTGGGGACATCACAACAGTTAATTCTTATAATTCTTTTGATTATTCAAAGGAAATTAATACAACAAATGGGATAAGAGATACTGATATTATTGATGTCAGACCTAGAGTTAAAGATTATACTGTTACAATTGGTGGAAGATCGCCATTAGAATTCTATGGTAGAGACTTTGATAGTGGTTCTGAGGGACAACATAGTTCTAAGTATGTAATTGCATCTGATGAGTCAATTACTCTAGATTATAACTACTATCTTCCAAGAGCTGATAGAGTTTATGTTGGAACTGATGGTAATTTCTTCGTTAAGTTTGGAACTCCTGATGATACACCAAAACTTCCTGAAGAAGTATCAGGTGCATTACATATTGCAAATGTATACCTTCCTGCATATACTTATAACTTAGAAAATGTTAAAGTAGAGGGTATTCAACATAAGAGATATCAAATGAGAGATATCTTCAAACTTGAACAGAGAATCAAAAACCTGGAATATTATAGTTCCTTGAGTTTGATTGAAACAAATACTTTGAATCTTTTTGTTCCTGATTCAAATGGTCTTAATAGATTTAAGAGTGGTATTTACATTGATAACTTCTCTGAACTCAAAACTCAAGACACTTCTATTGGTGTAAGAAATAGTATTGATACTAAAAAGAGAGTTCTGAGACCATCTCACTACACAACTGCCATCAGTTTGGAAGTTGGTTCTGATGCAATTACAGGTATTGGAACAACAACTATTGCAAATCAAGATAATAGATTTGCAAATCTTGATGGTATCAACGTTATAAGAAAAGGTCAGACAGTATTCCTGAACTACACCAGTGTAAATTATGCAAGTCAACCTTTTGCTACAAGAAGTCAAAATGTATCTCCATTTCTTGTTCAATTCTGGAATGGTTCTATTGTTCTTGAGCCAGATGTTGATGTCTGGGTAGACACCAACAGAATGCAAGCAAGAACTATCGAAGTCGAAGGATCGTTTGAAGCAATTGCATCTGCACTTGGTGCGGAAATAACAACAGCAAATGATGGTACTAGAATTGGTGTTACTCCAGTTCAATGGGATTCTTGGGAAACTGTTGGTATTAATGTTCTTAATTTTACAAGAGAAGAAATGGGGAGAAGAGATCTTACCCAACAAGAAGAACTAGAAGAAACTGGTAGAAATACTAGACGTGGATCAACTGCTGACGTTACAAATGTCAGTTCTGAAGTTGCCATTAGTCAACAAAGAACAGGGTCTCAGTCTACTGTTACTGAGATAATCACCAATGAATCTCTGGGTGATAGAATTGTAAGTAGAGACATCATTCACTTTATTAGAACTCGTAATATTGAGTTTACTGGTACACGTTTGAAACCATTTACTGAGGTTTATGCTTTCTTTGATGATGTTCCTGTCAGTAACTTCTGTCATAGTAAACTTCTTGAGATTACTATGGATAGTGGTACTTTTGAGGTTGGTGAGACTGTAGAAGGTGAAATGATTTTCTCCGATACTGCTCAACGTATTGATATGTCCACAATTCCTAGAATTAAATTTAGGGTTGCCACAGCAAATCATAAGTATGGACCTTATAATGATCCTACTGATGTATATGATTCAAATCCATATGATAGAACCAATACATTACCTTCTACTTATTCAGAAACATCTACAATCCTGAATGTCGATACATTCAGTCTTGCGTCTGAAAATCAACCCGAATTTGAAGGTTTCCTAAGAGAAGGTATGATCATTACTGGACAATCCAGTGGAGCATCTGCAATAGTTAAGGCTCGTAGACTAGTTACTGATAGACTTGGTACTATTATTGGTTCCTTCAGAGTTCCTGATGGAAATAACCTCAGTAATCCTATTTTTGAAACAGGTTCTTCGACCTTTAGACTCACTAATGATCCTTCAAATAGTAGTATACAAGGTCTTGCTTCTACAGCTGCTGATGAAGTATTCTATTCAGAAGGTAGCATTGAAAATACACAAGAAGTTACTCTTTCACTAAGAAATGCTAGAGTAGAAGTTGATAACACCTTCTTCGAAACAAGAGAAGAGGTCAGTGAAGGTACTAACACCATATTTGATAATATTAGAGCCGTTCCACCACCACCACCGCCACCACCACCAAGTTTTGGTGGAGGAGGTGGAGGAAGACCTGCTCCACCTAGAACAACAGTTCCACCTCCAAGACGTGGTAATGACCTCGCCGTGGGTATGGCATGGGCGGCTCGTAATAATATTCCAGTTGCATCCAGTCCATTTAGACAACAAGTTGCAACAGACTTTGGTATTACTGGTATTCGTTGGCAGGGAACTTATAGAGATCCTCTCGCCCAAACATTCAATGTTCAGGATGAAAGAGGAATATTTCTTACCAAGGTTGATATATTCTTCAGTTCAAAAGACGAGAATATTCCTATCACATGTCAGATTAGAGAAGTTCAACTTGGTACACCTACTTCAGTAATTCTTCCATACTCTGAAGTGGATGTTGATCCAAAAAATGTAAATGTATCTACTGATGGTAGTGTTGCTACAACATTTGAATTTGAATCACCAGTATATCTTGAAGGTCAGAAAGAATATGCCATTGTTCTTCTTTCTAACTCCACAGAATATAATGTTTGGATTTCTAGACTTGGTGAAGTTGATGTTTCAACCATTGGTTCTGAAGAGGGACAAATTCTTGTTTCGAAACAACCAGTTCTTGGTTCACTGTTCAAATCACAGAATGCTTCTACTTGGACACCAAGTCAGTTTGAAGACCTTAAGTTTAATTTATACCGTGCTGATTTTGTTCCTGCAGGAACTATTAACTTCTATAACCCCAAACTTCCCACATCACTTTCAAGTATTCCAAAAGATGGAATTACAATTGAACCAAGAAACATTAGTGTTGGTATAGGAACTACCATTCAAGAACCAAATTTGGTTATCGGTAATAAAATTACCCAGTCAAATTCAACTGGATCTGGAACTCTGGTAGGTTATGCAGGATCTGCATTCTCTACCCTTACGATTACAAATTCAGGTATCGGATACACTCCTTCTTCTGGTTCCTACACATTTGCTGGTGTTGCCCTCACAAGCATCACTGGTAAGGGTATAAATGCAAGGGCAGACATTTATGTTGAAGATGGTATTGCAATTGGTGCAACAATTACCACCAATCAAGGTGGTAAAGGGTACACTGTTGGTGACGTATTAACTCCTATTCAGGTTGGTAATAGTCAACTTGGAAGAAACATGAAACTTTCAATTAATCAATTGAAAGGTAATAATGAACTGGTTCTTGATGAAGTACAGGGTTCATTTGACACAACTAATGAGTTGTTATATGTTGACACAACTACTGGAACTGCTACAACCATCAATTCCAGTATTAATGGAACCGTAATTCCCGTTTCTCCAATCAGAGTTAATACTGATGGAAGACATTTCAATATATTCCAAAGAAATCATGGAATGTATAGTAGTATTAACATGGTTACTTTGAGTGACATTGAATCTAATGTTGATCCTACACCTCTAACTGTTGATTATACGAGAACTGGAATTGGTGCAATTACTGTATCCAGTACTACTGATTTTGGTAACTTTGAAGGTGTTGGTGTTGGTACAACCAATCCAGGATACGCTAAGATTGGTAAGGAAATCGTCAAGTATACTGGAGTTAGTGGTAATACATTAACTGGTATTACTAGAGGTGTTGATAATACAGTTGTAACAAAACATAATATTGATGATCTTGTTTACAAGTATGAACTTGATGGTGTTTCATTGAGAAGAATCAATAGAACACATAACCTCAATAATGTAACTTCTTCCAATCCCATTACTCTGGATACTTACAATGTAAAAATTGATGTGGAAGATACTGATTATGGAACAAATAGGGGAACTGGAACAGATTTCAGTGAATTGTATTTCAACACTAGAGTCACTGCTGGTGGTGAAGAAGCAAAAGGTAGTTACAACTTACCATTCAATATTATGATTCCAAAAATCACAACTATTGAACCAAAAGGTTCCAATATTGAATTCCAGGCAAAGACAACTGCCCAAAGAAGTATTTCTGGAACTGAAGTTGCCTTTGTTGATAAGGGATTTGAAAGTATTGCTAACTACCAGAAAAATTATTTTGATACTCCAAGGATGATTGCTTCTCAAATTAATGAGGACACTTATCTTTCTGCTCAACCTGGTAATAAGTCCTTTGAATTGACAGCAAACTTATATTCATTTGACTCAAGATTATCACCTGCAATTGATCTTGATAACTCGTCAATTGTTACTATCACCAATAGAGTTAATAATCCTATTAGTGATTACTCAACCGATTATAAAGTTAATACAGTTGTTGATGATCCAAACAGATTTGTATATGTTACTAAGAACATTATTCTTGAAAATCCTGCATCTGGACTTAAAGTTTATCTGGACGCTTACATTTCAACATACAATGATGTAAGAGTATTCTATGCATTGAATCAACCTGACAGTACAGCAAAAGAAGTAGTATTTGTTCCTTTCCCTGGGTACAGTAACTTTGATGAAACTGGAAAGGTTATTCTTAGTAAAACTGCAAGTGATGGATCTTCTGATCTCAACATTCCTAAATTGGATTCATATACTGATGATCCTTCTATTGATCAATTTAGAGAGTATACATTTACCAATGAAGATCTTCCTGCATTCTCATCTTTTAGAATCAAGATCGTCGGTACATCGACCAATCAGTCTGTTGTACCACAGTTTAGAAACCTCCGTGCAATTGCCTTAGCATAATATGTCTTTGATTCCTATTGAAGGTAAGGACGGGTATCATAGAGATACCCGTTCTAATGCCATAATTAACACAAATCAAAATGATTATAATACTTATTTGATGAATCGTAAAAAACTCAATTCTGATAAAGAAAGAATCGATTCTATTGAGAATGAACTTGATGAAATCAAGGGTGATTTAGGTGATATTAAAATGATGCTCCAACATTTTATGGATAAACATAAATAGAAAAAAGAAGTTCTATAAATGGCTAAACCATCCTCTAGGCAAGAACTAATTGATTACTGTAAAAGACAGTTAGGTTATCCTGTCTTAGAGATCAATGTTGCCGACGAACAAATTGAAGATTTGGTCGATGATACAATTCAATTGTTCAATGAGAGGCACTTTGATGGTGTTGAAAAAGTTTTTCTCAAATATCAACTAACTCAAGACGATATTGATAGGGGTAAGGCAAGACCACCTGGTGCTTCTGGTCAATCACAAGTTGGTATTGCTTCTACTAGTGCAACTACAAGTATTGTAGGAAGTGCAACTACATTCACTTATTATGAAAATAGTAATTACTTACAAGTTCCACCAGATGTTATCGGGATTGAAAAGGTGTTTCAGTTTAATGATACTGCTGGAGGTGGAATGTGGGACGTAAAATATCAGTTTTTCCTAAATGATATTTTTGGTTTATGGGGAGGAATTACAGCAGCATCTGGATACGATATGTTGTCATACTCGATGACAATGAGTTATTTGGAGACGATGAATTTTCTCATGAATACTCATAAACATATCAGATTTAATCAAAGACAGGACAGATTATATCTTGATATTGACTACTCTACTGTCAGTACAGGTGATTTTTTGATTATTGAGTGTTATAGAGCCATGAATGGTACAGATTATACCAGAATTTGGAATGATTCTTTCATCAAACCCTACCTCACATCTTTAATTAAGAGACAATGGGGTCAAAATATGATGAAATTCCAGGGAGTTAAGTTACCTGGTGGTATTGAACTGAATGGAAGACAAATGTATGAAGATGCAGAAAAAGAATTAGAAGTTATTAGAGAAAAAATGTCTTCTACTTATGAACTTCCTCCTATGGATATGATTGGCTGATATGTTAAATCCATTTTTTCTCCAAGGATCACAATCAGAACAAAATTTAGTTCAAGATCTTATCAACGAACAGTTGAGGATGTATGGTGTTGAGGTATATTATATGCCTCGAAAGTATGTGACTACAAATACTGTCATCAGAGAGGTTATTGAATCAGAATTTAGTAGTTCTTTTCCAATTGAAGCATATGTTGATAGTTATGAGGGATATGGTGGACAAGGAACACTTTTAAGTAAGTTTGGTATCCAAAATTATGATGATTTGAAGATTATCATTTCAAAAGATAGATATGAAAGTTATATTGCACCATTATCAAAATCTATTCCTAATAGTGTATTAACATCAAGACCAAAAGAGGGAGATTTGATCTATTTTCCTCTTGGTGACAGGATATTTGAGATCAAATATGTTGAACATGAACAACCTTTTTATCAATTACAAAAAAATTATGTTTATACATTGACTTGTAGTCTCTTCCGTATTGAAGATGAGGTTATTGATACTAGTGTCGATGAAATCGATGACAATACTCAAGATCAAGGATATATCCAGACACTTCAATTGATTGGTGCTGGTGTAACAGCAACAGTTACTGCGGGTATTTGTACTACTGGTGGTATTACTGATGTGATTATCAAGAATATGGGTAACAACTATAATCACGAACCGATTGTAGGTTTCTCATCAGCACCATCTGGTGGAACTATTGTTGCAGGTATTTCTTCTATCACCAATGACTATATCAATTGTACAGGTGTTGCTGGTGGAAAAGTTCAGGCAGTTTACATGTCCAACTCTGGATGTGGTTACACCGTTGCACCTTGGGTATCATTCACTAATGTAGTCAATAAATCTGGATCTGGAGCTGCTGCAACAACAGGAATTGGTACTGGAACAATTCAAAGTATTTCTATTGCAAGTAGTGGTTCTGGATATACATCCAATCCATCTATTGTCTTCCCAGAACCAATTGGAGGTGGTACATCTGCCACTGGTATTGGTTATATCAATTCTGCTGGTAATCTCTCTTCTGCTTACCTGATACATGCTGGTACTGGTTATACTACAGGTGATCTTCCTATAAGTGTCACTATTGAAACTCCCGCAGGTATTGGTTCAACAGTTGGTGTAGGAACATATATCTTCAATGAAATTGTAATTGGTTCAACTTCTGGAACAACCGCAAGAGTTAATAGTTGGATCAGTTCTACAAATGAACTTGAAATTAAAATTGTTGATGGTGAGTTTACATCTGGTGAAACTGTCTATGGAACTGAATCTGGTGCACTATATGCAATGAGATTACAAGAAAAAAATGACCTAGTAACACCATTTGCGGATAATGACAATATTGAAACAGAAGGTGATAATATCATTGATTTCACCGAAAAAAATCCTTTTGGAATGCCTTAATCTAAATAGTTAGTAATATAGAGTAAAATAATGTTTGATTATTTCTACAATGAAGTATTCAGATCCGTAATTATTGGATTTGGTACTCTTTTCAATGGAATAGAAGTTCATCATAAAGATGGTAATGATGACACTTCTAGTGTCATCCAAGTTCCTCTTGCATATGGTCCAACTCAAAAGTTTCTTGCAAGAATGGAACAAGAGGCCAATTTGAATCGTCCTGTTCAGATTACTCTTCCAAGAATGTCTTTTGAATTCACTGATCTTTCATATGATCCAAGTAGAAAAGTAACTCAAACACAAACTATTGTTACTGAAACTCCTGATGGAACTGTAAAAAAGACATATGTTCCAGTTCCATATAATATGACAATTCAACTTTCAATTATGACAAAGTTGAATGATGATATGTTACAAATTGTAGAACAGATTTTACCATATTTCCAACCTTCTTATTCACTTCCTATCAAGTTTCTTGGTAACTTGAATGAAGTCAAGTATGTTCCTGTTAATCTTGATAACATCCAAATGGAAGATGATTATGAAGGTAACTTTGATACCAGAAGAGCTCTTGTTTATACCTTAACATTTACTGCTAAGACATTCGTATACGGTCCTGTTAAGGATGTCACTTCTGATATTATCAATAAAGTTTCTATTGGTTACATTGCTGGTTCCAAAGGTTCTTCTTCTGCAGAAAGGGATCTCACATATCAAGTCACTCCAAGAGCAACCAAGAATTACGATGGTGATGTTACAACATTGTTGTCAGAAAACGTTGATAAAACAGAGACTGTTATTGAAGTTGAAGACGCATCATCGATCCCAGAAGATTCTTACATCTCAATTGGTAATGAATCAATCTATGTCAAGTCTAAGAGTGGCAATAAACTGATTGTTGATAGAGCAAGAGATAAGACATCTGCTCAAGAACATCTGTTAGGTGATCCAGTTGGTAGGATTACTGTTACAGATAATTCTCTGATTGAAATTGGAGATAACTTTGGGTTTGATGGTAGTGTATTCTGAGGACTAAATCATGTCTAAAAAATATGATGAGTTGGATCAGGCCTTTGATGTTTCTTCTACAGAAATAGAAGTCACTTCAGTAGAACCTGTGGAAAAGAAGATTGAGAAAGTATCATCACAGATGGATGATATTAAAAAAGACTATGAGTACACCAGAG
>Ga0181591_10003798_pt1 | contig 13183 bp, 10 predicted proteins | sample 071ome_33_FD_133757 | JGI IMG/M metagenome (GOLD analysis project Ga0181591, IMG submission 133757) | Coastal salt marsh microbial communities from the Groves Creek Marsh, Skidaway Island, Georgia - 071412AT metaG (megahit assembly) | ecosystem: Environmental > Aquatic > Marine > Intertidal...
GAAAACGACCATGGGGCCATGCGCCAGGATATGTTTGGCGGTTGGGAAGGCGATACCAAGAACGCCTTTACCGGTGAGAACTTGACCGGAGACGAGGCAGAGGCTTTGGCATTTGTGCGTGATCTGGCGGATCTGCGCACGGCCCACCCCGTCATTGGAACCGGAAGCCTACGCCAATGGGCCCCTTACGACGATGTCTATGCCTACGCCTGGTACAACGAAGAGGAACTGGTGCTTGTGCTCGTCAACCGGAGTGAAATGCTTCAAAAGTTTGCGGCCAAACGCCTTCATCCGCTGGTAGCAGACTATGGTCAACCGGAAATTTTACTAGAAACCAAACCGGCTCATGTGGAAAGCAAAGGTGGAGGCCCCGCGGATTGGACAGAGGGGGTACAGGGGTATCCGATCGCTCCAAACGGTCTGACGATGTACCGATTCCCCGGGAAATAGCCGAACCAATTAAGCCCTCGGCGGGTTGTATCTTTGCCGCTCAATTTAGAACGAGTCCAAATGATTAACGTATCCGCCGAAGCGGCCAAGAAAGTTGCTTCCCTCATGAATGAGGAAGGCAAGGACGTGGCTGCCAGCTATGTTCGTGTCGGGGTCAAGTCCGGAGGGTGCTCCGGATTGAGTTACGACATGGGCATTGTCGACAGCCCTGAAGAGGGCGATCAGCTTTTTGAAGACCAAGGGGTGAAGATCCTCGTGGAAAAGAAAAGCCTTCTGTACCTCCTAGGTACGACCTTGGAGTACAGTGGCGGATTGAACGGCAAAGGATTTTCGTTTAACAACCCGAACGCGTCGCGTACCTGCGGATGCGGGGAAAGCTTTGCCCTGTGAGCGAACAAGATCAAATTCTCAACGAGGTTACCTCCTCGGAATACAAATACGGCTTTTATACAGACGTCGAGTCGGACAAGGTTCCTCCGGGTCTGAATGAGGACGTGATCCGCATGATTTCGGCGAAGAAAAACGAGCCGGAATGGATGACAGAATGGCGTTTGGATGCGTTTAAAATTTGGCAAGGCATGGCGGAACCCGAATGGGCCAACGTGCACTACAAAAAGCCGGATTTCCAGGCCATCAGCTACTACTCTGCCCCCAAAAAGAAGCAAATAAACGGCCTCGATGAGGTGGATCCTGAGCTACTCAAAACCTTTGAAAAGTTAGGAATCAGCCTAGACGAGCAAAAGCGCTTGACCGGAGTGGCCATGGATGTGGTGGTGGATTCGGTCTCCGTGGCGACAACATTCAAAAAGACCTTGGCCGAAAAGGGCATTATCTTCTGCTCCATGAGCGAGGCCATCCAGGAATACCCGGAGCTCATAAAAAAATATTTGGGCACCGTCGTTCCCAAGACCGACAACTTTTACGCTGCCCTCAATAGCGCGGTCTTCACCGACGGGTCGTTCTGCTACATCCCCAAGGGTGTTCGCTGCCCTATGGAACTGAGCACCTATTTCCGCATCAATGAATCCGGTACGGGCCAGTTTGAGCGCACGCTCGTGGTGGCTGATGAAAGCAGCTACGTGAGCTACTTGGAGGGCTGTACGGCTCCCCAGCGCGACGAAAATCAGTTGCATGCGGCAGTGGTCGAACTTGTCGCCATGGATGACGCGGAGATTAAGTATTCGACGGTCCAAAACTGGTTCCCTGGCGATGCGGAGGGCAAGGGGGGCGTATTCAACTTTGTGACCAAGCGAGGCATCTGCGAGCGCGGCGCCAAAATCAGCTGGACCCAAGTAGAAACGGGTTCGGCCGTGACCTGGAAATATCCCAGCTGCATCCTCAAGGGGGACAACAGCGTGGGCGAGTTCTATTCGGTCGCGGTCACGAACAACTACCAGCAGGCGGACACGGGCACCAAAATGATTCACTTGGGCAAGAACACGAAGTCCACTATTGTCAGCAAGGGCATCAGCGCCGGCCATAGCCACAACAGCTACCGCGGGTTGGTTCGCATGGGTCCTCGTGCCATCAATGCGCGCAATTTTAGCCAATGCGACTCCCTACTCATGGGCGACCGCTGCGGGGCGCACACCTTCCCTTACATCGAGGTAAAGCATCCTTCGGCCCGCATGGAGCACGAAGCGACCACGAGTAAAATCGGGGAGGACCAAATTTTCTATTGCCAACAGCGCGGCTTGGACATGGAAGCGGCCATCGCGCTGATTGTCAATGGCTATTGCAAAGACGTACTCAATCAATTGCCCATGGAATTCGCCGTGGAAGCACAAAAACTTTTGGCCATAAGCCTCGAAGGCTCGGTCGGATAAGCCCCTCATCATGCTTGAAATTGTCAACTTACACGCCAGCGTAGACGGCCAACCTATTTTGAAGGGCATCAACCTTCGCATCGGTGCCGGCGAGGTCCACGCGATTATGGGTCCCAATGGCTCGGGCAAGTCTACCTTGTCCAATGTCATCGCGGGCCGCGAAGATTACGAAATCACAGAAGGCGACATTCGCTTTCACGGGGAGAGCATCCTGGAATTGGCGCCGGAAGAGCGCGCGCACCTAGGGGTGTTTTTGAGCTTTCAATATCCCGTCGAAATTCCCGGGGTCACGGTCTCCAATTTCATTAAAACCGCCATCAACGAAAGCAAAAAGGCCCGGGGAGAGGAGCCTTTGGATGCCTCATCCATGCTGAAGAAGATGCGGGAGAAGATGGACTTGTTGGAGATGGACAAGGGCTTTTTGAGCCGTTCGCTGAATGAAGGATTTTCAGGCGGCGAAAAGAAGCGCAACGAGATTTTTCAAATGGCCATGCTTGAGCCGACTCTAGCCATCTTGGATGAGACCGATTCGGGCCTTGACATCGATGCCCTCCGCATTGTTGCCAACGGAGTGAATGCCCTCCGTTCCCCCAAAAACGCCTTCATGGTCATTACCCACTACCAGCGCTTACTCGACCACATCGTACCTGATTATGTGCACGTCTTATTCAAAGGCAAAATCGTGAAGTCTGGAGACAAGTCTTTGGCCCTCGACCTAGAAGAGCGCGGCTACGATTGGATCAAAAAAGAGCAGGAATGAAGGAGCGCCTTGCTGCCTCGTATTGGCTCCACGAATCGCATTACACCGCCCTGTCGTCTCCGACGGTGACGGAGCGCCGCCGCGCCGCCATGGAGCGGTTTGAAGCGGAAGGCTTTCCGACGGTGCGCCACGAAGACTGGAAGTACACCCCCTTGAAAAAAATCCTGAAGGAGGACTACGCCTTGTCGTCGCCCTTCAGCGCACAGGATGATGCGGAACCCATTGAATTCAAGGACATCAAGCGCTACTTGGTCAACGACATCGATTGCTACCGGGTCGTCTTTATCAATGGCCGGTATTCGGCGTGGCTGTCCGAAACGACCCATCAAGGCTTCGATGTGTGCACCTTGGGTAGCGCCTGGAAGAAGTACAAGAACCAAGTGGAGCCTCATTTTGGCCGATTGACGGAAACTCTTGGCGCCACCGTGCAATTGAACACCGCCCTCGCGTGGGACGGTCTCTACGTGCGCGTGCCTGACCATGTCACGTTGGACAAGCCCATTCAGGCGCTCTATTTCACGACGGGCGATCAGCCTATGTTTACCCAAACACGTAGCCTCATTCTACTTGGCGAGGGGGCAAAAGCGGAGATCATTGAACGCCACCAGTCTCTCACCTCTTCCGCCAGTTGGACCAACGCCGTGGACGAGGTTTTCATGGGGGCACAGTCCCACCTTCATTGGGTGAAGTTGCAGCACGATGAAGCCTCCGCAGCCCTTACGCAGCACAGTGTGATTGAGCAAAAGCGCGATAGCCATGCGACCGTACACACCATCAGCACGGACGGCAAGTTTCTTCGCAACAACCTCGACTTTAAATTAACCGAGCCAGGGGCCGAATCCCGCATGTTTGGGCTATCCCTGGCCGACGGTCAGCAGCTGGTGGACCACCATACGCGCGTGGACCACTTGGCGCCCCATTGCACCAGCCGTGAGAACTACAAAGGCATTTTTGACGGCCAGTCCAATGGTGTTTTCAACGGGCAGATCCATGTACACGTGGACGCACAGAAAACCTTGGCCTTCCAAGAAAACGACAACCTGATCCTCAGTGAAAAAGCGAGCATAGATACCAAGCCACAGCTCGAGATTTTTGCCGACGATGTCAAGTGCTCGCACGGATGTACCGTGGGCCAGTTAGACGAAGACGCTTTGTTTTACCTGCGTGCCCGAGGCATTCAGCGCAAAGAAGCGCAAGCTTTGTTAATGCTAGCCTTTGCCCACGACGCCGTGGCAGACATCCAGCACCCAAGCCTACAAGCCAAACTGCATCGCTTGATCGGCAACAAGCTCGGCGTGGATATGTCCGCGGTCGTTTAATCATTTCTTCATGCCCGGCGCGGGTTAGGCGGAACGGATTGGGTATCTTCGTTCCTCTATAAAATTGCGCCGTATGAATCTCTCCTTTAAGCAGCTGAACAACCTCGGTGGTTGGCTCACGTTTGGGATTGCCCTGTTCACCTATGTTTCGACCCTTGAACCGACTGTAAGTTTCTGGGATTGTGGGGAATACATTGCCACGTCTGTCAAGCTTCAAGTGGGCCACCCCCCCGGTGCCCCAGTCTTCCAGTTGATTGCAAACGTCTTGTCCCAATTGGCTTTGGGCGATGTGGAGCGCCAAGCCTTTTACGTCAACCTGGCGTCAGGGCTCTCTAGTGCATTCACCATTCCCTTCCTTTTCTGGACGATTGTGGCCTTTGGCCGCAAGCTTTTCTCGGTCGATACCTTGAGCCGCGGACAGGAAATCGTACTTCTGGGCGCGGGCGCCGTGGGGGCATTGGCCTTTACATTTAGCGATTCGTTTTGGTTTTCGGCAGTCGAAGGCGAAGTCTATGCGATGTCTTCATGCTTTACAGCCATCGCGTTTTGGGCGGTGCTCAAGTGGGAAGCTGCGGTAGACGAAGACCCCTATGCAAACCGCTGGCTCCTTCTGATTGCCTACCTGACGGGTCTATCTGTGGGGATCCACATCTTGGTCTTCTTGACCATTCCTTCCGTCGTGATGATTTACTTCTACAAGAAGTTTCCGAATGTGACGTGGAAGTCATGGGTGGTGGCCAACGCCGCATCGATTGGGGTCCTGGCACTCGTCTTTGCCATCATCATCCCATTCATCCTTTCCCTCTTTGGATGGCTCGAAATCACGGCTGTCAACAGCATCGGTCTTCCTAAGAACTCAGGATCCCTCTTTGCCCTTCTTTTGATTGTAGGGGGCGTTTACTACGGCATTTATTGGGCGCGCAAGAACAGCCGCCCTCTCGTGGCACAGGGCATTTTGGCTGTGGTCTTTCTCTTGATTGGCTATTCCAGCTTTGTGGTCTTGGCCATCCGCTCCAATGCCAACACCCCCATTGACGAGAACAACCCCGAGGACGCGATGTCTCTTTTGTCCTACTACAAGCGGGATCAATATGGCGATTGGCCTGTATTGTATGGCCAAAGCTTCAACAGCCAGCTCGACAATTCCCAGCCCTACGTAGACGGCAGCCCCGCCTACCAATACAGCGAGGAATCGGGCACCTACGAGGTCACCAATGATGGGAAGGCATCCAAGCCCAACTACGCCAAGAGCGATGTCGGGTTCTTCCCCCGGATGTGGAGTGACCAGGCCGATCACGTCGAGAACTACCAGAAACTCATGGGTGTCAAGCCCTCAGACAAGTTGAAGTTTAGCGATCACTTCAAGTTTTTCATGGACTACCAAGTGGGCCAAATGTGGTTCCGCTACTTCATGTGGAACTTTGCTGGCCGCCAAAACGATGACCAAAACCGCTATGAACTCACTAAGGGGAATTGGCTGACGGGAATCACCTTCTTGGACGAAATGCGCCTTGGCCCCCAGGACAATCTGCCTGCACACTTTGCGAACAACCCCTCGCGAAATGTATACTACGCCTTGCCGCTCTTACTGGGTCTGTTGGGTCTTGTTTACCAAGTCCAAAAAGATCAACGCAATGCCTGGGTCGTCACCCTCCTCTTCTTGTTTACGGGATTGGCCATTGTCGTATACACTAACCACAAACCCTTTGAGCCCCGTGAACGCGACTACGCTTTCGTGGGGTCGTTCTATGTGTTTGCCATTTGGATCGGACTGGGTGTAATTGCCTTGTACGAATGGATGGGCAAGTACCGAAGCACCGTCACGGCGAGCGCCTTGACCATTTTAGCCCTGGGCGTACCCACACTCATGGCCGCTGAAAACTGGGACGACCACGACCGAAGTGACCGCTATACCGCCCGGGAAATTGCCAAAATGTACTTGGATAGCTGCGCGCCCAATGCCATCCTGTTCACCAACGGCGACAACGACACCTTCCCCTTATGGTACGTGCAAGAGGTCGAAGGCTACCGAACGGATGTCCGCATCGTGAACCTCTCTCTGCTCAATACGGATTGGTACATCGATATGATGAAGCGCAAATTCTACGACGGCGCCCCCGTACCCATCACCCTAGAAAAGAAGGACTATGTACAGGGAACCCGCGATGTCCTCTATTTCCAAGACATGAACTTGCCTGGCCGTTGGTACGCCAAGGATTTCATCAACTATGCCTTGCGCAATGACGATGCGGTCTTCTTTACGGCCTTCCCCAATACGAAAAGCCCCAAGAAATTGCAGTTCTTCCCAATGAAGAAGTTCCGCGTTCCCGTCGACAAGGCCGCTGTCTTGGCAAACAACGTCGTGTCGGCAGCAGACAGCAACCGCGTGGTGGATTACATCGATTGGGATTGGAACGGGAATGTGATCGCCAAGCGCGATTTGGTGTTGATCGACCTGATTGCCAACAACGATTGGAGCCGCCCTATCTATTTCTCGACGACGGTGGGAAGCAGCGCAAGCTCGTTCTTCTGGCTCCAGAAGTACTTCCGATTGGAGGGCCTGGCCTACCGCTTTGTGCCTGTGATGACTGAAACACCGGGCAATGCCTATGATTTTGGTTCTGTGGATGCTGATAAGATGTACGCCATGATGTACAATCCGGACAACGACCCAGGGAAATTCAACTTTGGCAACATGGAAAAGCCGGGCGTCTTCTTGGATGAGACGGTTCGTCGCTCCACGTTCAACTTGCGCATCAATTACGGCCGCCTTGGCGCCGAATTGGCCCGCCGCGGGGAGAAGGAAAAGGCCATTCAGGTCTTGGAATACGCGATGTCCAAAATGCCGGTAGAAAAGCTGGGCTACGACTACTTCATGCTCAGCATGGTGGAAGGCTTCTACGTCTCTGGGGCCCAGACGCAAGCCCAAGCATTGGTTGAAGGGTTTGCTACGAGTCTCGACGAAGAACTGCGTTACTACGCCCAATTCCGCGGCGCAGACAAGCGCGCGATCACCAATGAGATTCAAACGAGCCTCCAGTTCTATCAGATGCTTGTGCGCATGGTGATGCAGTACGAATACAACAACAAGCCTATGACGCAAGAGGAATACGACCAGGTCGAACTCATCAAGCGCTACGAGGCCGCAGCTCAGCTGGTAGGTTAATCCTTGCCGGTATAGAATGACAAAGGGCGCCCCATCGGGGCGCCCTTTGATTTTCCGGCTCGCGGGGGCGACGTTACAAGGTGCCTCGGCGCTCTTGTTCGCGCTCGATGGCTTCGAAAAGAGCCTTGAAATTCCCCTTTCCAAAGGACTTGGCTCCTTTGCGTTGGATGATTTCAAAGAAGACCGTGGGTCGATCCATCAAGGGCTTGGTAAAGAGTTGAAGCAGATAGCCTTCTTCGTCGCGGTCAATCAGAATGCCCAACTTGCTCAAGGGGCTAAGGTCCTCGTCGATTTTTCCCACGCGGTCAAGAACATCGTCGTAGTAGCTCTTCGGGACTTCCAGAAACTGAACTCCGCGTGAGCGCAATTCCGTGACCGTGTATATGATGTCATCGGTGGCCAAAGCCAAGTGCTGTATGCCGGGGCCATTGTAAAAGTCAATGTACGCCTCGATCTGAGATTTCTTGCGGCCTTCTGCCGGTTCGTTGATCGGGAATTTGATGCGGCCGTTGCCATTGGTCATCACCTTGGACATCAATGCGGTGTATTCGGTGGAAATATCCTTGTCGTCAAAAGACACCAGTTGCGCGAAGCCCATGATGTGTTTGTAGTAATTGACCCAGGTATCCATTTCGTTCCAGCCCACGTTGCCGACCATGTGGTCGATGAACTTGAGTCCTGTGGGCGCTGGGTGGTAGCCGGTGTCTAAGGCAATGTAGCCGGGCATAAAGACGCCCTGATAGCCATGGCGCTCCACAAAGACGTGAACGGTGTCCCCATAAGCCTTGATGCCACTGAGGGTAACTTCGCCGTGGGCGTCTTGGAGGGTGTAGGGGGCAAAAGCGGATTCTGCCCCGCGTGCCGTCGTGGTTTCCCAGCTTTTGGTGGCGTCATCCACCCAAATCGCGACATTCTTCACCCCATCGCCATGCTGGACGATGTGCGCATTGATCGGGCTATCCGCTGTCAGCGGGGAGGTGAGGACCAAAATAATCTTGTCCTGCTTCAGGACATAGGACGTGCGGTCTTTCGCGCCCGTTTCCAATCCCGCATAGGCGTAATCTTGGAAACCGAATGCCGTCTTGAAAAAGTGGGCAGACTGTTTGGCGTTGCCGACATAGAATTCGACATGGTCTGTACCGTTAAGGGGGAGGAAGTCCTCGGCTTCCGGGTTTTCAATCGGAAGTTTGAGCGAGGTCGAGTCCGTTTGCATGGCTAAGGGTATGTAGGGTTATTCGTTCCAGGAGTTCCAGTAGTCGTTCAATTCCATGTCCAAGGCTGCTTGGGTCACTTGCAAGGGGCGGAAGGTATCCACCATCACGGCGAGTTCGGCGGTTTCTTTTTGGCCAATACTGCGCTCGTAGGCACCGGGGTGTGGGCCGTGGGGGATGCCTCCGGGGTGCAAGCTTATAAAGCCTTTTTCCACATGGTTGCGGGACATGAAGTCGCCATCCACGTAGTACAGGACTTCATCGGAGTCGATGTTGCTGTGGTTGTAGGGGGCGGGAATGGACTTGGGATGGTAGTCGTACAGGCGCGGGGCGAAGGTGCAGACCACGAAGTTGTGCGCTTCGAAGGTTTGGTGCACGGGAGGCGGCTGATGCACTCGGCCTGTGATGGGCTCAAAGTTGAGGGCCGAGAAAATATAGGGGTAGCAATAGCCGTCCCAGCCCACCACGTCAAAAGGATGGCTGCTGTAGGTAACGTGGTGCAAGACCCCCTGCTTTTTAATTTTTATCAGGAATTCTCCGCGCGCGTCGGTGGGCGCCACGTACGTGGGAAGGCGGAAATCCCGCTCACAATAGGGACTATGCTCGAGCATTTGGCCAAACTCATTCCGGTACCGCTTGGGCGAAACCACGGGGGAATGGCTCTCGACTACCAGCACCCGGTTGTCGGGTCCATCAAAGGTCAGTTGGTAGATGGTGCCACGGGGAATCACAATGTAATCCGCGTACTCAAAGCGAAGCTCGCCAAACATGGACCGCATCACCCCACTTCCTTGATGAATGAAGAGGAGTTCATCGCTGTCGGCATTCTTGTAGAAATAGTCTTGAATTCCTTTGCGCGGGGCGGCCACATCAATCTGGACATCCGAGTTAAAGAGTACAGCCGTGCGGGCTTCCAGGAAGTCATCTGCGGGCAGGGCTTGAAATCCCTGGAGCATGCGCGAATGGATATTTCGCTCCACGGCCGCGGTGGGCCGAAGATCTTTGGACGCACCGATATGGCTCACCATGGTGGGGCGGTGCGTATGGTAGAGCAAACTGCTCACACCGTGGAAGCCTTCCGTTCCAAAGAGTTGCTCGTAGTAGAGTCCGCCTTCGGGCTTTTCGTGGATGGTGTGGCGCTTGGGAGGCACAGAGCCAAGTTGGTGGTAGTAGGCCATAGCTAGGAGGTTTTGGCGCGGTGAAAACGCTTCGCCCGCGTTTGGGCGGCGTGTTCTTTGCGGATTTTGGCTTGTTCGTCTTCCGGTAGGTGAATAATCGCTTGACATTCGGGGCTGCAGGTCCCTTCGTGGGTGCTTTGGCAGGCCGAACATTGTATAAACAAGAGATTGCAGGCTTTGTTGGCACAGTTGACGTGCACATCGGCTGGCTCCCCACATTGGTGGCAGTGCGCAATCACATCGTCGGAAATATGTTCTCCCAAACGCTCATCAAAGACAAAGTTTTTGCCCTTGAATTTGTTGGGGAGCTGGGCTTCTTGGATTTGGCGGGCATAGTCGATGATGCCCCCGTGCAACTGATTGACATTCTGAAAGCCATGATGCTTGAGGTAGGCCGAGGTTTTCTCACAGCGAATACCCCCAGTGCAATACAGGAGCACCGGCTTGTCTTCTTGGCCTTCAAGCATATGCAGCACCTCGGGCAATTCCTCGCGGAAGGTTTCGGCTTGGGGGAGGAGTGCCCCTTCAAAATGACCAATTTCCGACTCGTAGTAATTGCGCATGTCCACAACAATAGCCTCTCCCGACTCCATCAGGGCATTCCATTCCGCGGCATTCAGGTGGCGTCCGACATTGGTGACGTCGTAGTCCTCCATGGTCAATCCGTCTGCGACAATTTGGGCCCGAACCTTGACGGTGAGCTTGAAGAAGGACTTTCCATCATCCTCCACAGCGATCTTGAAGGGGACATCCCGGAAGGCCTCCCAGGCATAGAGTTCTTGGACAAAGGCCTCCCAATGGTGTTCGGGCACGCTCATCTGCGCATTGATGCCTTCGGTGGCCACATAAATTCGGCCAAAGCATTGGTGGGCATCCCATTGTAGAAAGAGCTGATCCCGAACGGCTTGTGGATCTTCAAGATGCACATAACGGTAGAAGGAAACGGTCCGGCGCGCAAAAGATTCCTCCGCGAGGCGCTGCATCAGCGTTTCGCGGTCGTACTTGTTGTACAGAACGGGTTTTGGCGTCTTCGGGGGCATAGAACAAAGGTAAGTTACCCGCCCTTCCGGGAGGTTATGTGGCAAAGGACGGCCGGGGAACTTGGGAAGAGGATGATTTTCGTCAGGGTCTTGGTCGATACATTTGCTTCATGGAAAAGGCATTGGTGCTTGGCGCAGCTGGGCAGATTGGAACCGAGTTAGTGGCCGCATTGCGTGCCGAGTTAGGCCATGAAAACGTGGTGGCTACGGATCTACATCCAGAAAAGCTCGAAGCACCGTGCTTTGCCCTCAATGCGATGGATGGCGAAGCCCTGCGCGCCCTGGTGATCGAGCACGAGATTACCCAAGTCTACCACTTGGTCGCGATGTTGAGCGCCACGGGGGAAAAGATGCCCGAGAAAGCCTGGGATCTCAACATGACCACCCTTTTTAATGTACTGAACCTCGCCAAAGAGGGGCTACTGAAGCGTGTTTTTTGGCCGAGCTCCATCGCCGCCTTTGGTCCCAATACCCCGGCACTGGACACCCCGCAATACAGCCCGATGGACCCCTCCACCGTGTATGGCATCTCCAAACTTGCCGGAGAGCTGTGGTGCCAATATTACCACGAGAAATTTGGGGTGGATGTGCGCAGCCTCCGCTATCCCGGATTAATCTCCTGGAAGACCCTTCCGGGCGGTGGAACCACCGATTATGCCATCGATATTTTTCATGCAGCCCGTCGCGAGAATGCGTACACGAGCTTTTTGGGTGCCGATACCCGCTTGCCCATGATGCACATGGACGATGCGATCCGCGCGACGCTGATGCTGATGCACGCGCCGACCGAATGCGTCAAAGTGCGAACGAGTTACAATGTTTCCGGGGTGGACTTTACGCCGTCCGAATTGGCCGACTCCATGAGGCGGCATTACCCGACCTTGTCCATGGACTATGCGCCCGATTTTCGCCAAGCCATTGCTGCCAGTTGGCCACAGCGCATGGATGATGCTCAAGCACGTGCCGATTGGGGATGGACGCCACGCTACAGCCTGGATGCCATGGTCGATGACATGGTGGCCCACATCTAATCTCAGCCCCTCCGGGCGTCCTGCCAATCCCAATTGATCGCATTGGGGACGAGACGACGCTGGACCAAAATATTGATGATTTGCAAATCACGGTTCAGGATGTAGGTCCTGAGGTAGGAATACCGCTTGAGGCGCCCGTCTTCAATAAAACTTTCATAATCAAAGACCAGGATCACATGGTTTTCTTGGCATTCTTGGTAGAAAGGGATGACCGAGATGGGATCAACCCCAACGAAGGGGTCATTCGCTTGGGTGCTAGATGCCAAGTCCTCTTTGGACCATCGGGTATTCAGACCGCAAGAAGGAGTGAATTGCACCGTGTCTGCGAGATACTGCATCATCTGCTCCCTATCCAAGGAAAAAAGGGCTTGGGTGGTCGAAACGGCACGAACGGCCGCTTCCATCGAACCTAGCTTCGGGTGGCAGTAATAATGAAAGTGGGTGGGATCAGGATCGGGAGTGAATACAAGCGTGGAATTTTCTGGCCAGCACATAGCCCATTCCGTTACTGCCGTCAAGGATCCCGTGCTATCGGTCGAGAACAGGACGGTGGTATAGCGGTCTACGACCTCCCCGTCAACGGCATGGAATTGCCAACGCCCAAAACAGAAGTAAACGGTTGTTTGATAGGCTTCATTAAATACGGCTCGAACATTGAATGCCTCGTACCGGACTTCGGCATGTTTCCCATGCCAAGCTTTGAAGAAGGATTGAAATTCCTGGGCATTGACCACCGTAATGGGCCAATCACAAAAACTGATTTTGACGCTATCACTTAACGGGAAAGGAATGCCCTCTGGACGGCCATCCGCGAGACAAGCTAGGGCTTGGCTGGCCAAATGGTATGAGCTGCTGTCAACCTCTGAATAGGGGCCGGGATACGCGACGCGAAAAGACGGGTCAGTCCATTCAAAGAGAGGTTTTTCGGGCAACGCCGTAGGTTCCTCCGGGGATTGACAACTAGAAGTCAATCCGAGAAGGGGCAAGAACCATCGAATCTTTTGAAGAATGGGCATGGACCTATAAAGGTCGGCATTTCTCGGAAATAGGGAGAAGGTCAGCGCACATCAGGAGTTATTTGCCTAAAAGTGAGGCTGATTCGGGGCAAATCTACACCCAATCGCTTGGGCAAGGCATGCTCAAACATCTGCTGGCAAGGTGGCTGCATCCAAAGCAAGTCGCCCGAATGCAGGGCCAGCATA
>Ga0181591_10003810_pt1 | contig 13155 bp, 13 predicted proteins | sample 071ome_33_FD_133757 | JGI IMG/M metagenome (GOLD analysis project Ga0181591, IMG submission 133757) | Coastal salt marsh microbial communities from the Groves Creek Marsh, Skidaway Island, Georgia - 071412AT metaG (megahit assembly) | ecosystem: Environmental > Aquatic > Marine > Intertidal...
AAGAACTCTTTAGCACATAGGTGAAGTCCAAAGATAGTCTTTTGTGTGTCCTCCACCTGAGAACTTACCTTGTTAACATACAAAGAACTATCAGCAACAAACTTTAACTCACGCTGATACTTGTCCATGACAATACCAGTGATCTGTTCTCCACCTCTGATTGGCAAACCCTCAATGATATTAGTAGGTCCATCGTCCTCGATAGACTGGTTTGTTTCGGAGATGGCAATGTCAGCTGTGATTGCTGGAGATAGAATATTCTCATAGTAATTCATCTCCACGACCCCTGCTCTGAGGTCAACGTCCCTACCAGGATCTTTACTAGAAAAAATTGTCAGCGACTTGATGTCGCCTCGTTTTTGATTACTCATTGTCTCTGCAAGAATCCTAAGAGTTGTGCTTTATAGAATGCTTCAATACTCTCCTTCTTATTTAACCCCTTTGGATATAGGGTGCTTCCGCCACCACCTCCGCTCATGGGTCCACGACCACCAGTTCCAGGACCACCAATCGGAATTGGCATGAACATTGATGACGGTGACTTCATTCCAGAAGAAATTTTTTCATAGTCAGTCATCTGAGATATTGCTGCTGCATTTTGTCCTGGTTTCAATGATGGAGCAGGACTAAAACCACCAGCAGTGGGAGTGGGTCCACCAGTGGTGGACTGAGAACCACCTCCCGATGCACCACCAGAACCACTGGATGAAGAATCAGAGGAAGCAGGAGCAGTCTGAGTTGGTGGTGCAGTAAATGTTCCAGCAGTGGGCGGCGTAACGTCACCAGCATCTGCCATCTCTGTCGGAGTTACTTGTAGAGAATCAACATCTTTCTGATCCCCAGTAACACCAGAATACTCATTCATCAATCTCTTAAGAGAAGAAGCATACTGAGGATCAGTAGCATATCCCTCTTTTCTCAGTTGATCAGCAGCGGCAAAAGCAGACGCTGCATTGTTAACACCTTTATATCCTTTGTAGTCTTTATACCACTGCGTAACTAGATGATTGACAGCATCTTGTGGGGTGTCAAAGTTTTTAAATCTCTCATCCATGTAAACACTTTGACCATTAATGACCTCTCTTGTATTACTAACTGTGGCAGATTCTGAAGAGGTAGCTTTAATTCCAAAGAAATTGTTCTTGGCAGATAAAGCAGTGCCCCAGGCAGACTCTAAAGCAAATTGCGCTGCGAGTAATTGTGGATATGCTGCACCTGCAATCTGAGCCATCCCATAAAAAGCCTTCCACTTCTCCTCATTAGTTCCTTTTACATTGCCACCACTAATAATTTTTTTGTTTGGTCCTGTGGGTCCTGTATTACCAATACCATCACTCACCGCTGCTGTTGTATTATCTTTTCCACCACCAAACATGTTACCGATACCACTCATCAACCCACCAAACATGTCGCCTGCTTTCTGGAAGAATCCTGGACCATCTTTGTCAGTTGATGTCTGATCTTTTTCTCCCTTGCTTTCAGCAGGTGGAGTCTTCTTTGGAGGAGTATTTGGTTTGGTTGATGATCCACCAAACACACCAGGCAAGAATGATTTTCCTACATGTGGTAGCAAGAATGGCAACCCAAACGGTGTAAGTAATAAAAGATTAGGAACTTTTTTCAATGCGCCATCCTTAATGTGCTTATCCATACCAGGAATGAATTGAGCAAACGTTCCCAAGATTTCCTGAACACCAGGAAGAGCATCTAATATTCCTTTGAGAGAAAATCCCTCTTTCAAAGCAGTCTTCCACTCCTTAGGCATCAGTGGAATCATATCAAGTGCCTTATGAATTGAACCAAAAGGACCTGATGGTAACTTCACCTCAAATTCCATCATCGCCTTGAAAATAGGATTGATGGACAGCATGTCAGCAAATATCTTTCCTGGTCTGATGTCAGGAACATCTACCGTTGGGAAGTTTTCAAAGAATCTAACAGCACCATCTTTGATGAAGTTAAACGCAGCACCAGCAACATTCAATGCGGCACCGATGTCTTTCTTCAGTCTTTCTCCAAGTGCTCCTATTCCACCACCCATAATCAAAGTATGTACCAAGTCACCAACATAGGTGCCAACCATCTCACCCAATATAGTTCCGAGAACAGGAATGGGTATGAAAGTTCCTAAGAATCCACCAAGAGCAGCACCAAATGCTTTGAATAATGCCTTACCAATACCCTCACCAGCAAGTAGAGAAGAGACTCCAACGATCAGAGGACCAACGATAGGAATTCTACTAAATCCCTTAGCGATACCCTTCATTGCCATGATACCTTGCTTACCAAGAACTTTAGTGGCAAGTCTCTTCGGAACTTTCTTCAACCCACCCTTGGCAATCTTACTGCCCTTATCAGTTCCACCAAGAGAACCTGTCTGTGGTTTGGAAACTATCTGACCTTTTTTAAGTGCTTTATCAACCGCTGCTTTTGCTGCTTTGGGACTTTTCCCATTATCAATAGCATTTTGATAGATATTTGCTGCAGCGTGACCATGCTTTGTCTGTACGAGACGTGCTCCACCAACTCTTCCAGTTGGTTTTATTCCAGGTTTATTGACAAGTGGTTTAGTTGGTTTAGGACCAGTAGATGGTTTTTTTAAACCTTTTCCGCGATCAAATGGATTCATATCCATCGCTAACATTGCTGATCCAACAATGATGGCAGCGTTAATTAGATTGACGAGTGCCCCAGAGATCTGCTCAACAGCATTTAGAGCATCCTCTCCAAAAGTATCTCCGATCCAACCTACAGTAGCATCATATGCGTCCATGCCCCACGATATGAACGTCACAAGACCATTCAATATCTTACCAATCCACTCCGAAATGAACGTAAGAGCACCAACGGCAAACGTGAGCACAGGTTTGAGTTTGTCCATGTAAGGCATCAACCTCATCACAAGTGCCATGCCAATTATTGACATGAATGTGCTCATAATTCTTTCAAAGATCCCTTTCGGTTTAGGGAGTTTTAATCCACTCTTTCCTTTTGGTTTGAGTTTCTTTGCTCCTTTCTCGTCTTCCTTTTCCTGTTGCTGACCCTTGGTTCTTTCCCGTGCCTTCGTGCTCTTCTTGGCATTATCTCTCTTTGATTTGAGTCTTGTCTTAAAATACGACTCAATGTTGACTACAGATACTCTTATCTTCTCTACACGAGCTAATTTTGGATCACCACCACTGACAGAAGCAACCTTTGTCTCAGGATTACCAGTAATAGTGGGACTAAAACGAACAATGGCAGATGTTGATGGGGTAGCACCAGGAGTGGGAATAGATTTTACAAGAGCACCACCACCTTCTTCCTTTCTCTCAGATGGTTTTTTCTGGAATGACTTTGTGGCAGCACCCTTCTTACCACGACCAGTGACAGACTTGGTGATGGCACCTTTTGCCATTGACTTTCCGATTCCTCCTAGTAATGCTGGTAATGCCATCTTCTTACAGGATTATGTTATGGAGTGCTCTGTTGCTGAACAGAATCATATTGTTAGGATCCTCAGCAGATCTTCTTCTGGACTGAGTTCCTCTGCCAGGGGATGCTGCTTGAGTCGTTGGAGCAGCAGGGTTTCCAGATGCCAATGTAGCAGCATCAGATTTTGATAACTCAGATGGAGCAGTCTGAGATAGTTCAGTGGCATTTCTTTCTCCTCTATTACGCATCCCACTACCCCTCTTCAGAGGATTGCCAGTCGTTATGAGATCAGGAGACAAAGTGGCAGCAGAGTCTTTTCTATACCCAGTCATGGGTTTATATGTTGCTCCACCACTAGAACTTGTACTACCAGGAGTTGTGCTACCACCACTAGAACTTGTACTACCAGGAGCTGTGCTGCCAGGAGTTGTGCCAGATCCACTATTGGCAGGATCTCCAATAGATCCAGCAGTATCTCCACCAGCAAATCCAATATGAAGGTGAGTACCATGACCACCAATACCACCACCTTTACTAGCTTCACCAGCAAACCATGATCCCCAGGGATCATGAATAATTTGTGTTACCTTTAGTGCTGCTCTGTTCTGATATATGGATTCGGCAAGAGCAGATGTTCTTCCCAACCAATCCCCTGGTCTCCAGTCAGTGACATCAATAGCGAGATTACTATAGTGTAATGAATTAGATGAGTGTCCACCAACTCTTTCACCACCAGATGGATTAAATCCAACCCCTGTATTTGCACCTGTGCCTGAGAAAGTATTTTTTCTAAAGTTTGGGTGTTCAGCTACCGTATATCCCTTGGCAAGAATTTGTTTACCAGCATTGATGACTGCTGGTCCGCCACCAGTTCCCTCTAATTTTGAATCTGTTCCCTTATCAGTGTCTTTTTCTTGCGAAGTGTTTTGTGATGGTCTTTCTTTTTGATTTCTTTTTTTAACGCCGCCACCACCTTGAGCATAGGAAACTCCTCTAACCACCTTCGGTCTGTTAGTTCCTCCACCAGAAGCATTCATCTCTTCAAGAGTCTTCACTCCATACTTCTGCACAGCACCACGAGACATGACAAACTCACCAGGAGTTAGCATAGCAGGAACAGTGTCAGTTCCTTGTGGTTGTGGTGTTCCACCTCCAGAGAGATAATTGATTGTTGGACTGAATATCGCAGAAACCTTACCGCCACCTGATAAAAAACTAATAGAGTCATTTTTTGGCGGAGAATTTTTGCCGCCCTTTTTGGAATTAAAAGTTGAATTTCGCACAGGACCGCCGCCTGTGAATCCTTTGACGATACCACCAGTGCCATGACTAGGACTAGGTTTGGACGGAACTAATCCACCACTGTTGAAACCATACTTCTTGGTCTCACCAGTATCCAGTTTACTTAATTGTTCTTTCGCTTCAGCATCTCTTCCCTGAAGTCTATCCATAAAGGATGGATTGTTTGCTATTTTTTCTAACTCTGCTCTTGTAGCAGCTTCTCCTTTTTTCTTTACGTTATCCTGAGTTTTCCTTTCCTGCTCATCAACGGTATCAGGCATAAGCATAGGAACAGCAGCACCAGCAGCGAATAATGCTCCTCCAATCAGTAATGGTTTTGGAACCTTACCCAATAATCCTGCTGCTTTAACTCCTAGTTTGTAGGCAAGTCCTATCAATTTAGGCACAAGTCTCAGTAGACTACCAGTCATCTTCAGTAGAGTTCTGGTAAGTCCATTGCCAAAGGCGAGGTAGAGTGCTAACAGAGCAGGCCAGAACTTACTAAGGAACCTGAATAGATTCTTTATTTTCTTCTGATTTTCTGGGTCAGAGAACCACTTCAGGAATCTTATGAGACCAGCATAAAGAAGTATTTGCATTATTGTGTCAAAGATTCTATCAAAAATACTCTTGATAGGCTTCATGACCTTGCTTACAGCACCACCAAGTTTCTTTCCAAAACTCTCTCTGAATTTTTCTTTCTTCTCACCTTTCTCCCTTTCTAAACGCTTCCGTTCTTTCTCTGCTAGTTGCTTATCTAACTTCAGATCCTTTGCCATCAACTTCTCAATTGAAGTTGTGCTCTTCAGGATAGCATCCAACTTCTCAAGCATGGGATCTTTCTTTACCCTTGCTTTTCTTTTCTTTGTCTTCTCCTGCTCAGATTCTGGTTGACCAGGAAGTAATTTTGATCGGTCTACTATTGGTTTCGGTTGTACTTCAGCAGTACCAGGAAGTAGTTTCGATCGATCTGTTACTGGTTCTCGCTTTTCCCCTTGAGAAGGAGGGATTGGTGGTTCTCCACCACCTGCTGCTTTCTTCTGATCTAATACATTTTTAACGAACTTCTCAAAGTCAATCTTCCCTTTTCTATATGCCCTTACACCCGTCTTTCTTTCATCTACTGTTAGTCTCTCACCATCAAGAGTCCCATCCTGAGCCATCTCTTTGGCATATTTTTCATATCTATCTTCACCAACAACCTTCTCGGCTTTAATAGTTTTTTTCTCACCACCTCTGATTGACGACAGCAAGTCATCAAGACCTTCAGGAATCTCCTCGTCTTTCTCTTCTCTAATAGATTTTAGGAGATCATCAAGATCCATGTGCTTGCTGTTGTTGTTTCAGTTTTTCTTCCTCAATATGTTGCTTTAAGAGTTCAATATAGATGTCACGTTCCCAAGGGATCATGGCTTCAACCTCTGTCACTGAGTATTTATGGAACTGCATCAAGGCGAAATTTATTCTGAAGTATGCCTCAAGGGACATATGAGACATACCTAGCTGAAAAAACTATTTAACCCTTCTAAAACTACTTTGTTTACTTTTTTAGTCTTGGGGTTCTTGAACTTAACTTCGTGAGAAAGTTTCGGCATCGTCTCAAAGAACTTCTCAATCTGTTTGAATTGTGTTGAACTAAGTTGCTCAATGAACTCAGTCAGTTCTTTGTCGGTGTAGTCAGACGCTGCCCAGGCATCCTCTTCATTGTAAATGGTGTCGATGCAAGAAGCAATCACACCAAAAGTTTTCTCAACGTTTGAAGTATCTTCAGCGATAAAGTTGTTATCAATGAATTGAGACAGAGAAGGATACTTCATCCTCATTCTAAGTTTATCATCCAGAATTACCTCAGGATTATGATCATCTTGCTTGTGAACTTTGATGTCATAGATAGAAATCTTGACTGGGACCTCAGTGATCTCGTCGTCGGGAGCAATGACGTTGACTTCAATCTCTTCACCGACTGACTTGCCACGGATCATCAGGAACAGATACTCAATGTCAAACGTGGGAAGAGTTTCTACGTTGACTCCTGGCGTCAGGATACATGCTTGTAAGACATTCTTAATAGCATGAGTGATCTCATTATTATCTTGACTCTCCATCGCGAGGACCAGAAGTTTCTCTTCCTTTACGACAAATGGTCTGATTTCGATTTCCTTTTCAGTCGAAGGCAACTCAATCTTGTAAGACGGAGTGGCAATTCTAGGTAAAGCCATAATTCTTGATACAATTCAGGTGTTTTATTTATTAGGGTTTAGTACAGTTCTAATCCCTGTTTAGCAATTCTCCTCTCTTCTGCAACCAGTCTACGATCCTCTGCGGTTATAGTATCCTTCTTAAATGAAGTGTCAGGATTTACTTGTGGTTTAGGGGGGTTTGGATCTTGTTGCTGTTGTCGTCTTTGTTGGTCTTGTTGTGTCTGCTGTTGTTGCTGCTGTGGTGATTGATTTTGCTGTGCTGATTTTCCAGGGCCACTAGCGCCGCCTTCTCCAGGAACGAGATCCAAGATGTATCTATCGTAAGCAAAATCAACTGTGCATTTCAGCAAGTCACTTGGTCCATACGACACCGACATGGAACTCAAGTTGATTGGGAAAGCATTGATGAAAGTATATGTTACCGTGCTATTCGATCCAGAGACACCAGCAGGCATTATGTCATTTGAATAATCTTTATTAAACTTCAAGAGATGGATGTCGCACTTATAATCTGTTGGGTATCTGAATCTGGTGAACGCAGCTGGAGAATTCATACCAGAAATATATGGACCTAACCCTTGTGGTCCATGGATATAGTGCATCCAAGTCTCTAAGATTCTAATGGTTTCATAACTCGTATCAACATAAAAAGTACAGTTCAAATCAGAGAAATCTCTACGATATGCCTGCTTAGATGTTATACCATGATATGTAGTGTCAGTAGCAGTAGAAAAACGAGACCCAGGCAATGAAGTGCTCTCGCACATGACATTCATGTGTTCTACTTGAGCTCTTTGTCCAAATGGAAATTTGGAGAGACCAGACATGCCCAGTTGATACTGAGCAGTCAGTGCTACCGAGCCCATCTTATTGACAAACTGACTGATACCACCGCCTTGATATGCTACCTTACCGTTAGCCATCTAAATAAGAATAGTGTTCCCATATTATGTAGGCTATGAGTTACAAGGGAAAGTTCCGTCCCAGTAATTACTTGAAGTACAAGGGTGATCCAACTAATGTTATCTACCGTTCCTTGTGGGAACTTAAATTCATGAACTGGTGTGACCGCAATGAAAATATTTTAGAATGGGGATCAGAAGAGATCGTAATCCCATACATCTCTCCCGTTGATGGCAGAGTTCATCGTTACTTTCCTGACTTCTACATCTCTCTCAGAAATACATCTGGAAGACTGCAGAAATATATCGTAGAGGTCAAACCTCTAAAGCAAACGATGCAACCTAAGAGACCAAAGAGAAATACCAAACGGTATCTCACTGAGTCTGCCACCTATGCTGTAAACATTGCGAAGTGGAAAGCAGCGACTGAGTTTTGTAAAGATAGACTATGGAAATTCAAAATCATAACTGAAAAAGAACTAGGTCTATGAATCGGATCAGGCAACACAAGAAAGACTTGATAGCAATGAGAGATCCCGACGATAAAATGTTGGCTCTCATGGAAATTCTTGGTGAAAGTGAACTTGTACCCGAAAGACCTGGTGCTTATTATACATACTTGTATAGACCAAAGACTCCTAACATCACATACGATGAATATCCTCTGGTTGTCATCACATCTATTGAGCAGTGGGGATGGAAAGGATTTAACTTTCATTGGAGAAAATCTAGAAACTACACGTTCCCAGAAGTGTCAGGAAAAATGATGAGAGTTGATGAAGAAGAACTTCTTGACTTACTTGATATCAACTACGCAAAATTCGATAGAACCTAAACCCCATGGCAGCATCAGGAGACAGGAGTTCAACAATTACTCTAAAAAATGGGAAGACTGTCAAAGTCAACACCAATCTTGACAATGGTCAAGGAACTCTGACAGATTCTCAGGGTAGAAATGTTGGCACGATTGGACCTGGAGGAAAAATTTCTTTCAGTGGTGGAGATAACAATGCTCAGAAAGAGTTGATGGGGTTGAGTGGTTCTAGAAGTAGATTCTTGAACAAAGAACTCAACGCTCAGGTAAAACCATTAGCAGAGAATGAGAACAAAGCAATTCTTCAGAAGAATGCTAGCAACACTCAGCTACTGAACCTAAGAGACCAGGGATATAGTGGTATTGACCCAGATAATTTACCAGGTAATCAGTCTTCAAACTCACAGTCAGCTCCCAAAACTAATCCACAGTCACAAACATCACCAAATTCAGATTCTCCATCAACAACACAGAAACCAAACTCATCCTTTAACCAGGGAAACTCAGCATCAGGAGAGATGAGATTTCCTAAAATTCAAGTTACGAATTTGGACTTTGTTATCTTCACGGGATTTGAATATGCTCCTCTCCCTGCTGCTGGAAATGCTGGAGGGTTTGGTTCTGGAATGTTGTCAAGAATGTCAGAACGTTTGATTGATAGCAGCAAAAAGTTTTCAATCACTTTGCCGATTCAACAAAGCGTCAATGATACAAACGCTGTGGGATGGGGTGAAGATAAATTAAACTTTGTTCAGGCAGCTGCTGGTGGTGTTCTCACTGAAGCAACTAAGGCGATTGCTGGTGAAGGTGGAGCGCCAGGAGCAGTCTTTGATAGTGTCGCACAAACTGCTTCACAAGCAGCAAATGATCCAAACGTAAAACAATTTCTTGCAACTAGAGTAGCAAAACAAGCCATTGGTTCTGATCTATTCACTAGATCTACTGGCATGGCTGCCAATAACAACTTGACATTACTGTTCCAAGGTCCATCCCTCAGAGGATTTGCCTTTCAATTCACCCTGACTCCAAAAAATAAAGATGAGTCAACAGAGATCAAGAAGATCATCAGGGCATTCAAGCAGGGAATGGCACCTGGAGTTGGAGCAGCGGGACTATTTCTTCAGTCTCCAAACATCTTCAAAATTGATTATAGAAACTCAGAGGGTCAACCACACCCATTCTTGAATAGATTTAAACCATTAGCACTGACTGACATGGCAGTGAACTACACTCCAAACAATCAGTATACTACATATGAAGATAGTGGAATGATTCAGTATCAATTAAATCTTACATTCAAGGAGATTGATCCAATCTTCCGTGAAGATTATGATGATGGAGAAGGACAACGAGGCATGGGATTCTAATGGGTTATTTCAAACAACTACCAAACTGGATGTACACATCCAGACTCAAATCTAAAAACTCAGATTATGATTTCGTTGAAGTAAAGAACTTTTATCGTAGAGCAAAAGTTCGTTCTGACTTCTTCGATAGATTTACGACGTTTGAGAAGTATCAAATCATCGGTGACGAAAGACCTGACAACGTTGCTAAGACTGTTTACAATGATCCAGAACTGGACTGGGTTATTCTGACGGTCAACAATATCATGAACTTAAATTCAGAGTGGCCATTATCACAAGCATCCTTTGAGAAATTTTTACTTCAGAAGTATGGGACGATTCAAGGATACAATCAAGTCCATCACTTTGAAACCGAAGAAGTAAAAGATTCCAGAGGAAGAGTTGTTCTCCCTGCTGGAATCGAAGTTGATGAAGATTATGAATTTACCTACACAGATGGTGATACTGAAGTATTAGACAGCGATGTTACCATCGAAGTAACAAACAAAGATTATGAGATCAGAGTTCAAGATGAACTTAGAAATATCTATGTATTGAAACCAATTTTCTTACAGACATTCTTGAATGATGTCGAAGAAATTATGGAGTATCCCAAGAAAACTACTTCATATATTGGCAGTAGGTTGAAACAAGGAGGTTCCAGACCTACTGATTACTAATCAACGCGGACTCTGACACCAAACCAGAAGTGATCATGATGGTCATGATAGTCATGGTCATGATCATGATGGTGGTGCCAGATTCCACAGTTAGGAATTCTCGTTACCTTCCTTCTCTTCTGACGACCATGAGGACTCATCCAAGTGGTCGTTTTGATTTTCTTGCAGTGCTTCCAATCATACTTGGTTCTGGTCCTCTTGGTGTTTTCCTCGATCGCACCCCAATCATGGTAATGATAGTAGTTACGAGGATGGGCAGAGGCAGCAGGTGCTGCCATGACTAACCCAAAGAAGAGAAGTGGTAAGAGTTTCATTGGTCTATGAGGTTGGGTTTGCTCAACTGTTAGCAAGATTCTGGAAGTAACTCAGAGCATCTTCCTCATCCGCATCAGTGGTTTCTGCTACGGGTTCGGGTGCTTTGGACTTGAAGTCAGGGGTGAATGAACCACGACCCTCACTCTCATCCTCAAGTTCTTCATCGATCACGGGACGAGAAGTCCGTTGACCAAGAACCATCTTCAGTCGCTTGTCAAGTTCATCATAGGTCTTGAACTGCGATGCGTCAACAATCTCAGCGAGACTGTATTGCTTCTTCCAGATTGCTTCCAGAGCATCATCATCGTCAAGGAGGGGAGCAGGACGGGCAAACTCAGATGAGTCATAGTTCCAGTAACCTGCGACCTTCTTGATCTTCAGTTTGAAGTCAGCACCTTGCCAGAAGTCGAAGGGGTTGATGGGTTCTTCGTCTTCAAACTCAGGTTGCATTGCTTCCATGATCTTGTCGAAGATCTTTTTGCCGAACTTGTAGAGGAAGACACCACCCTCATTCTGAGGATTGGTAGGATCTTTCACCACATAGATGTTGGCATAGTAAGAAAGTTTGCGCTTCTGCTTACGGGCAGTTTCTTTGTCAGCGTCACTACCACTGTTCCAGAGTTCACGGTTGTACTCAGAGACAGGATCCTTACCACCAGTGGTGGTCAGAGAGTTCTCAATGTACCAACCGCCAGGACCTTGGAAGGCATGGGAGTACATCTTTGCCCAGGGAAGATCTTCTCCATCAGGAGCAGGCAGGAAACGAATGACGGCATAACCATTGCCAGTCTTGTCCATTTCAGGTTTCCAGAGACGGTCATCGCCTCCAGTTTTGGTGCTCATTTTCTCAACTTCCTTGACCAGTTTAGAGGTCAGGGAACCAAGAGAAGATTGCTTCTTAAGATTTGCAAAAGACATTTGGATTACCTCGGGTTGATTGGATTTGGCTTGTGTGTACTTCGTAAGTGTATCAGTCAGTGTCCACCATGTCAAGCTGAACTTTCAGATTGCTGATCATTTTATCCATGTTGGAAAAAATTACAGACATGTCAATGTTGGGTGGCATACCCATCATAACAGCTGACTTCAGGATATTCTCCTTCATCTGGACAGCTTCTGGATCGTCACTCAGGGAGAGTCTAGTGTATAAGACTCTCTGTTTCTCAAGCAGACGTTGGAGAAGTAGGATATGTTCCTTCTTCTCGTCCATAGTCATGCTAGGAAAAGCAAAGACGTTTTGATAAACATCCTCTTGCAGTTCCTGTATCTCAGTCATCTCTGCTCTGACAACTTCTGAATCAAAAAAGTTCATTGATCCTCTACTAATACGTCCTTTAAAATTTTTCTATAACGAAATACATCGATATTTAGAAACTTATCATACTTGGAAATTTTCAAAGATACTAATTTCCATACAGGGTCATCGATCTTCTTATCAAAGCGAGACTTATATCCAAGTATTTTGTTTAGAATTAGCATGGTCTCAAGAGACAACTTGCCCTGTAAGTGTGCTTTCAACACTGGAGGATGGTAGCTGCTGTCCTGTGAGAACATGCTGTCGAAATCTTTATCTGAAAAGACTTCTTCGATCTCATTCTTGAAAGAGTATGAGAGACTCTGAATTTTTTTCTGCCACTGTCGATGAACCTTATCACCCTCTCGCATCAGTTCTACGATGTAAAGAGTCTGAGGATCATTACAAGAGGCAAAGTTTGCGACAAAGAATTCTTCAATCTCTTTGTCATTCTTCTGGCGAGACAGTTTCTCAAAGAAGTATCTGTCTTTTCTTTTGTAGAAAGAACTAAGAGAAGCACGACTGGAACCACAGTATTTGTGGTAGTCATACTTCTCTTTAGTGAAATGATTTTTTATTGCCAGAAACTTTTTGTAGCAATCAAAAGGCATCATTACAATGGCAAGCGGGCACGACTTGTTCTCTTCAGAAAGTTGAGTTCAATTGCGTTGTACTTAATTTTTTCCTTGAGTGGTTTGGAGATCAGTTTAGATACGGAATCAAAGTCAATCTTGTTCTCCTCACAGTAATAAACTACAGCATCGATGTAGTTCATCTCTGGATTCTCTTTGATAACTTTCTCGATCTCTTGTGCAAATCGAGCTGGACAGAGAAACTTCTGTTCCAGAACCTTATCTAGTTCATTCTCCATTTTGGTTTGAAAGATTGTGATTGACAAATTCTTTTAT
>Ga0181591_10003815_pt1 | contig 13150 bp, 9 predicted proteins | sample 071ome_33_FD_133757 | JGI IMG/M metagenome (GOLD analysis project Ga0181591, IMG submission 133757) | Coastal salt marsh microbial communities from the Groves Creek Marsh, Skidaway Island, Georgia - 071412AT metaG (megahit assembly) | ecosystem: Environmental > Aquatic > Marine > Intertidal zone...
ATGCTCAAGCAGGTCGTGGTGTTGGTGGTCTCAGGGGGGCACAGGCATACACTGCAGCGACAGCCGCGGGCGCACCACTGACAGGCGCGGAAATCTCCAGCTTCATGGACCCGTACATTACAAATGTGGCGGATGTTGCGGCGCGAGAACTAACTCGTCGTTCTGATATTCAAGGACAACAGCAACGAGCACAGGCGGCACAAGCAGGTGCATTCGGTGGTTCACGTCAAGCTGTACTAGAAGCAGAGCGTCAAAGAAATTTACAACAAGGTATTGGCGATATCTACACACAAGCACAATCCCAAGCATATCAAACAGCGTTGAATGCGGCACAGCAACAAAGAAAACAACAACTAGCTTCTGCTGTAGGTATGGGACAACAAGCAACAATTGCAGATACACTAGCTCAAGCAGACATCAGACAACAGATGGGTCTTGGTGGTTTACAAAGATCAATGGATCAGCAAGCATTAGACTTAGGTTACCAAACATTCTTAGCAGAAAGAGATTACCCAAAGACTCAGCTTGGATTCTATTCAAACATTTTACGTGGCGTGCCTTATGGTTCAACTACAACAACAATAGGAACACCTCCACCACAACCAAGTATCTTCTCACAAATAGCGGGCGCAGGTATTGGCGCGCTCGGTGCAGCGGGAAATCTGGGTTTAGGTTGGAATGATATTACGGGGTTTTTTAATAGCTAATGGATACTTACGAAGATTTTTTAAAACTGGTAGATAGATATGGAATAGAGTTAGATAACAATTATTTAAATTCAATAGTTCCAAATTTAAAAAAGAAAGATAATTTAAAAAGTGATAAAGTTCCTGGTATACTTAAGTTTTTAACAGGCATGGAAGAATCTCCTGAGTTACCATCTAAAAGAAAAGAATCTGAAGAAGTTAAATTTTTTAGAGAAGAAGGGGCGGAAAAAACTGAACCAGGTATTTTTAGTGATATATTAAAAGCTGTAGGCGAGTTTACAGAAGTTGATCCAGATTCAATGCGAGATGAAGATAAATTAGAATCTAAAAAAGAATCAATAGAAGATAAGCGAAATGAAAAATATCTACAAGACTTACTAGATTTTTTACAATCTGGAATAGATAAAGGTACAGAGAAAAGTAAACAAAATAGTACAACATCTAAAGCTTACGGGGAAGAGAATTTTCCTTTATTGGAAAATAAAGATAAACTTATAGCTCTTAGAAATTTAGGTAAGGGAGTAAGTGGAGCTGCAAAAGCTTTAGAAGATGCAACAAAAAAGAAAACAGAAACTGTTTCTGGTGGTAAAAGTGATGATACTGGAAAAGGGGGCACGGATGGTGGTCAAGGTGCCGCTATGGGCAAAGCCTCAGAAGTTTTAGCTGATCTTACTAAAGGTAAAGATAAAGATAAAGATAAAGAAAAAAGTTTTATGGATAAGTTATTAGGGAAATCTGATTTCTTAACTGAAACAGGTTTGCGTATGATGCGAGGTGAGGGACTATTCCCTGCAGTTACTGAAGCAGCTAAAACTCAAAAAGCAACTGATACTGCTAAAGAAACTACGGCATTAAATACATTATTAACTAAAGCTAAAATAGCAGACTTAACTAGAGTAGATAAAGTAGTAGAACTAGCACAGGAGTATGCAAGCTTATTTGGTAAACCTGGATCTGAAGGATACTCTAAAGCCTATGAGAGCGCATTAAATAGATTGATAGATGATCAAGCTGATGATGATAGTGGTATTGGGGATGTGAAAGATGTTTTAAATCTTTTAGTATCCAGAAACTTAATTCAACAGCTAGGAGGGGAAAGCACTTTTCAAAAACTAGCCGAAGATGCAGGATTGCCTGAACTGGCTGGAGGAATACCTGAGTTATCAGGTCCACCTAAGGGAGGAAACAATCAAGTTATTATAGAAGACATTAATTAAAATTAACTAAAGAAGCGTAAGCTTTTTGAATACACGAAAGTGTAAAGGAACATGGCAGAAAACACAGACTTACAGGCTTTAGAACAAGCCATTGAAAATGTACCTACAATTGACAAACGTGTTGATTTATTTACATTACCCTCTAAAGCAGAGGAAGATAAACCGCAAGCTTTAGATACCGAAAATTATACATATCATAAAATATCAGAAGACCCTAACGCTCCGTTAGTAAGAACTCCCAAATCACATACACCAGAACAAGTAGAAGAATATCTTTCTTCTGAAAGATTATCTGAACAATTATTTAATCAAGGTTACATTTATTTACCTGGGTTATCCAGAGGTGATAGAGCGTATGCTGAACCTATTAAAGCATATACTATGGAAGAAGAAGGAGATTTCGCAAGAGGTTTTAAAAATGCGTTATCATGGTTTCCTACAATTTATCAATCAGCCAAAAATATATGGGGGGACATAACAAATAATGAAGCTCTGATGAAAGAAAGTCAGAGAATGATGACGCAATATCAAACAGAAGCTATTGCAAAAGGGTTTTACACAGACGATGCGGGAAACTTAAAACCATATGGCACTACCTTAGAAGAAATATTTCAAGATACTTCAGGAGAAAAGCTAGAAAAATTTATTGATTGGGGTCAATCTACTTTAGGTTCAGGTATTGCTACATGGTTGCCCACAATTATATTAGGTGGAGTTGGTTTTGCAGTAGGTGGTCCTGTAGGATTAAGCGCGGCTTTATTTGGTTCAGGATTTTTATACGGTCTTGGAGAGGTAAGAGAAGCGCAACTAGAAATTACAGACGACCCTAACACTGTCGAAACTCTTTTAGGTGCAGGTTTATATGGTGCAGCTGAAAAATATTTAGGTGGTCCTGGTTTACTATTAAAAAATATTCTTGTTAAAAAAGTTGGAAAAGAAACTACTGATAAGATATTTAAAAGAATAGCTAAGCGAGGTTTAGAATCATCTATCGGAGAAGGTGTTACTGAGGTAGCTCAACAGTCTACGGTAGAAGCGGCAAAGGCTTTAGAAAAAGCGCAAGACATGTCGCAAGTACCTGGAAAATTAAAAGAGACTTTTACTGATCCCGAAGTATTAGCTGGAATTAGAGAAGCTGGATATGCGGGAACTTTTGTTGGTGGTGTGCTAGGTGGCGGCGGTGGTATATTACCTAGCCGTAGTCAAGCTGCAATAGATGCTGCCAAAAGATTTGAAAATTTATCTCAAACAATACAAGGAACAAACACTAAAGATCCCGACATTGCTGAGTACAGAGGAAAGGTAGTAACTGTCAGTGATATTATAGATACGGATGAAAAAGGAAAACCTTTAGTAGATAAAGATGGAAATCAAGTAATCCCTGAATTTTTAGTATTAGGTACTCAAGAAATTGACGGAGTAAAATACGTACAATTAATTAATAAAAACGGAAACATTGGAACTAGCATACCTAGTATGACCGTTAAGTTAGATGATATTGCTAATCGTTTAAACATTAAAGAAGAACCTGCCACGCAACAACAACAAACAGAAGAGTCTATAAATTTACAAGTTGGAGATATTTATTTAGATAAAGATGGTAACAGACTTGAGGTAAAAGAAATACAGGAAGCTAATAAAAATTTAGGGATAACTCAGAAAACAATTCTAACAAAAGATTTAGACCGACCAAACCGAGAAATAGGAACTGATAGATATACTGCTTTCTTAGAAAATATACGAAGTGGTATCTACAAAAAACAAGAGGCAACCGATTCAAATCCAACAGCTGAGCAGAATCCTTTAGATGAAAGAACAAAACAAATAGTTAGTGATTTAACGCAAAGAGGATTTGATAAAAAGTTTATACAAGAAGAACTAAAAAAAGATCCATCGGGTAAAGGTTTATTAGATTATCATGAAGGAAACTACAATCAAATAAGTCAAGAGGAGCAAAAGATTTTAGATGAGTTGGGTTATTATCAAGGCGCTTTAGGCGAGAGATATATCCAAAGACTGCAAAATACTACAGAAAAATTACAAGGCACTAATAAAACTCGAGGCAGAGAACGCCTTGAAAAAATAATAAAAGATAAGATACCATTTGAAGCTAAGACTATAAAAGTTACAGAAGCGCAGCCCCAAAAAGCCGTGCCCCCGACCTCCAGAAGTATTTTAAAACAAGCAGGATATACTATAGGTCCTATCAAATATACAAGAAATGAATTCAATACAGACTTAGCTACTATTGATCAAGAAGAAGCTAATGCACAAACAGAACAAGATAAAGAATCAATACGAAGTAGAAGAAGATATTTAAAATCTTTATATAAAATATCAAAACTTAATTTAGAAAAAAGATTCCAAGTATTAAAATCTTTAATAACAAATAAAGGAGTTGATTACAGTGTTATATCTCCAGAGATAATCTTAGATAATGGTGAACGTATATTTATAACACCTCAAAAATTACCAGCACAAATGCGCGCTGTAGAAAACAATTTACAAACTACTCTTAATAGAACAAACATTCGCCCAGAAGATAAACAGCAACTTGTTGAAACTTATAGAGATTTATTAGAAAAGTTAAGACAATATAAATCAGATATAGATGTTTTATTTATTAGTTTAGGTCAAGATGTTTTACCTTTAGAACAATTTAGTACTTTGTCTATGGGCAATAAAGCTATAAAGCAAATGGAAGTAGATGTCAAAGGAAAAATTATTAAATCTACTAAACCTAAATACAAAACAATATTTTCTCCTGCAGCAGGCAACCCATCTTTAAACGAAAATGTAACAGATGATTTACAAAAAATAGAACAAGCTATGCGCGAAGAGTTGCAAAGATTAGGATTAACGGCAGTTGACTTAGAAGTAGTAGAACAATTTTTATATAATCAAGAACCCCAAAGCGGAGGATTCTTAATAGATTATACTGCGGTAGATGTATCTACTAGATTATATAATATAGGTAGACTATTAACCGAAGGCATGGGATTAGATGAAGCTCTTCAATATTTCCCACCCCATGGCGTAGCACAAAATAAAATTATAATATCTGCAGGAGCTAAAACTCCTAGGTTTTTAAAAGAAGTTCCAGCTGACCCTAGATTATTTACTTTGCATCATGAAGCAATTCATATGTTGCTTAGAAATGATTTCTTTACTAAAGAAGAAATTAAAATATTATTTGATGCTGCTCAAAAGCGTTGGATTAAACAATACAATTTAGAAAAATATCCTGAATATAAAATATATTCTAAAGAACAATTAATGGAAGAAGCGATAGCTAATGCTTTTGCTTTGTATATGGCTAACAAATATAAACCTAGGGGCAGAATTGCCGCGGCTTTTTATAGACTAAAAGCATACTTAAATAGTCTAGCTTCTGCTTTATTTAGCAGTGGCTACACTTCACCTAATGAAATATTTGATGCTATAGATTTAAAAGAAATACAAACTAGAAAATATAAAAACGAAATTAAAAATTTAGTTTCCGTATCTTACGAGAATGCCGCTTTGTTAAGTGCTACCAGCAATGATAACTTTAAAAAATTCTTTAAAAACTCTTATGTTAAAGGGGGCACGCCAAATGCTAGAAGGATGGTGGGATCGCAAACCCAAAACATACTACTAAATATATCCATAAAAAGCCCTGCCTTTAGGAAAAGAATACAGATGACAAACTTAACTGCGAATGATCCGCGCCTAGTTGTCATGTCTACGCAACTATTAGAAATATTAGATAGGCTCACAGGAAAAGGAAGAGACCAAGGATATCCAGAGGCAGAAGATATTGTAGAGATAGATAGTTTAATTAATGATCTTAGACAATTAATACAAGATATAGGCTACAAAGGAAATACTAATCTAAAATTTAATGGTATGGCTGTAGAACAATTAGATCCTTTCTTAGAACAGATAGGAGCTATAGCTGTTACGCCTTCTCAAAAACTTGTAACAGAAGCTTTGTATGATTTATACTATACTAACAATACTCCTACAAGATTTATAAGACGTGGAGAAACTTTTGTAAATTCTTTCGAAGACCGAGTACGAGATATATTTTCAAACAGATTGACTCCTGCAGATGTGGCAAGTGCTAATGGACCCATGGTTGTTTATCATGGTACAGATAAAACATTCAGTAAATTTGAAAAAACTAATGACCTTGGTTTCCATACGGGTACTAAGAATACTGCACAATCTAGAATTATTTTATCTGATATTGATGAAGACCAAGGTATGTTGATGCCTTTATATGTGTCAATACAAAATCCATTACGCATGAGAGATTTAGGAAGTTGGCTTGCGACTAATGTATTAGATGAATTAACCATCCCTGCTGATACTAGGGGAGCTAGACTTTACAAAGACGCGCAAGGTAGAATATTTTCTATTAGCGACGGAACAGCATTAATTAGTTATAGTAATTTAATAGCACCTGAAAGGAATGTGTTAGTTCCTACTGTATCTCAATTAATATTTACACAAGAAGAAGCGGCAATTCTACAAAACAAATTTGTAAAAGAAGCTGAAAGGGTTAAAGATCAATTTAGAAAAAGATTAAAAACTGCAAAGATCGAAAAAGAGGCTGACCCTTACGCAGATGCTTTAAAAGTATCTATGATTTTAGGCACAGAAGAAAAGAAATTAAAATTTGCTGTTAACAAAGCTTTAAGTAATATTATTGTAGCTGAAATTAAAAAGAAAGGTTTCGATGGCATTGTTTATTTAAACCAATCAGAAGCTGATGTTGATAGTGAAAATGTGGGAGGACCTGCAGATTCTTATATAGCTTTTGATTCAACACAAATAAAAAGCGTTAGAAATTCTGGAGCGTATGACACTACTAATCCAGATATTTACTTAGCAACTCAATACAATGAAGATCCTTCTGATATAAAAATGGAACAACCTGAACCTTACAACCGTGGAAAGTTTTTAAATCAGTACAGACAAATGCTTAACTTGCAAAAGCAAGACAATGTGTTGGAACCAGGTTTTGAAAATTTAGACCCTTTAACAGGAGCTAAAAAATTTGGCATAGTAAACAGAGTTCTTTCGCATGCGCGTGTTTGGGCAATGCAGTTTCCTATATTTACTCCTTTATTTAATACGTGGAATTTTAAACAAGAAAAAGCAGGGGAGATACAAACAAGAGCTGTAGATGATTTACACATTAATTATATGCCCGCTATGCGTAACAAACAAACAGCGACTAACTTAATCAAAGCATTTGAAATATCTCAACAAGTGCCTGGAAGGTACCGACCTGATAGACCCTTGGATGAAGGGGGCACCATAACTTTTATAGCACGAGAAGATGGTAAAGGTGCAGGGAGTGAAGTTAAAGCAGGTGACACGGTAATATTAAGTGGGGATGCCGCGCAAGCTTACTTAGATTTACAATTAACTTTACAAACAGTAAACAAAGAAATTGTAAAAGGTATGCTAGCTAATGAAAATATAAAAAATAATATTGACCAAGCTATCACAATACTCCTAGCCATGCGCCCAGACTTACAAGATAATCCCATCTTAAATACTCCCGTAGATAAGCGCGAAAATTTTGAGTACGCTGATATTAAGTTTATTTTAGATGAGCTTAAAAATCCTAGCACATACTTACAACCTGCAGGTGTGTATGACAAAAATTTATTTAACTTAGTTGATACTCTTATAAGTAAAGAAGTTAAAGAAGAACAAAAAGATAAAGTAGTTGTAGGTCTTAATGGATTGCTATCAGAACTAGCCACCTATCAAAAGTTTAAAACAAATGATTACATGCCTTTACAAAGATATGGTAATAAATTTATAGCAGTCAAAGATGCTGAGGGTAATTTAATTGATTATAGAATGTTTGAATCAGGAGTATTTTTTGGAAAATTATATAACGAAGAAAGAGGCGTGCGTGCGGAACTACAGAAGAAATATCCTAGCATAGATATTAGTAAAATAAAAACTCAAGACGTAACAATAAGTAACGTGCGCAGAGAATTGAAATCTGACTTACAAACTTTAGACGATATAGCTCAGTTTATGTCTGATAGAAATTCTAGAAATTATGTAGATATTAGAAAAGAATTAGAGGCAACTATTAACAAAAGAGTAGGTGGAGATATTAGAGGTTATAATATATTTATGAAACCTAGAAAAGAAGTGGGTGGTGTGCCAGGATTTAGTACAGATTTTGGTCGAGCAATTAGTCAGTACATAAACCTAGCTTCACAATTTGCAGCACAAAATAGATTTAAGACAACTGAATTACGTATGTTAAATTATTTGCAGAAAAACGCAGAGCAAGAACCTTTGAAAAAAGCAGTTGAAAAATGGTACGAATATGCAGAAGATCCTAAACAAGAATTAGCAAGACTTAGAAAATTAGGATTCTGGTGGTACTTGGGGGGTAACGCTTCTTCAGCATTACTGCAAACTGCAACTATTTTACAAATGACTGGTCCGTACTTGACACCATTTGCAGGTCCAGTAGGTGTGGGAGATGTTAGAGTAAACACAGAACTATTAAAGGCAGTTAATGACGTGCGAAAAATGATGGTGTTTCCTGTTGTCGGAAAATATTTAACAGGCAAAGATAGAAAGTTTCAAGATGTATTTTTAGATTTCTCTTTATTGCCAGACGATATAAGAGAAGATGCTATTAGAGATATTGCCACAGGTTTAATTAAGCAAGGTGCAGTATTAAAAGAAGCTGCTATGCCTTCGGGAGGTGTTACTTATCAAAGCAGAAGTAAAGCATACAATGCCTATAGAAATTTTGAGAACGTGGTTATGGGCGGTATGTTCAATACTTTCGAAACTATGTCTCGTTTAACTGCGTACATCGCTACACAAAGGCTAGCTAGAAATAAAAAATATGGTGGTAAATTTATGGAATTGATGGATGATTTTTTATCCAATGATCAATCGTATTTGTACAATAAAAAATTAAACAATAACCAATACAACCCGCGTATGTTCGCTCAGCATGTTATTAACGAAACTTTTGGTATGTATGGTAAAGGTAATAGACCTTGGTTGATGCGAGGTTTTGGTTCATTAATATTCTTATTTAACACTTATGTTTCACAGATGTTTAGTTTAATGTATCGCATGGCTACAAATAAAGGCGGACCTAAAACAAGATTAATGGGGCAAAAAATATTTGCAAGACAACTTCTAAACATAACTTTAACTGGTGGTCTAGTAGCTTTACCATTTGTAGATGACGCGGAATGGTTAGCGAAAACATTCTTTAGAGAAATTGTAGGAGTTGAAAGAGACTTTAAACAAGAATACAGAAGATTCATGATGGACCATGGTTTTGGTCCAGGTTTAATTGAAGCGATTGAAAGTGGTACTATTAATAAATTAACAAAAGCAGATTTATCTAGACGTGTTAGGTTTACTTTACCTGTATTACAACAAGTAAAAGGAGCATTAACTCTTTTAGGTGTTAACAGCGGAGTACGTGGCGAAGAAGCAATAGGAGCTTTCGGCTCTTTATTATTTGGAAATGCTCGAGGAATTTTATACGATGCAAAAGAGGTGGGTGAAATTTTAAATCCAGACTTCGCAACTAGATTAGTATCTAGAGTTACTCCAACTTTTATAAAAAATCTTGTACAAGGTACGATGTACATGGGTGGCGCTCCTGTAACCACAAGTAGTGGTACTTTAATTGCAGATGAATTAACTTTCTATGAAGCGTTTTTAAAGACATTAGGTTTTAACCCTACAACAGTAGCACGTAGACAAGAGGCTTTACGTTTAGAAAGAATTAACGGTGGAAGAACAGCTCCAATACGTACAAGATTTAATAACAGAATAACTAACAATCTTAGAGATTTATTACTAGCTTCTAAATCTAAAGACTCTAAAAAAATTGCAGAAGCGCAACAGGAGCAAATAGATATTATGGTAGATTTAATAAAATTTAATGATTATCTTTCAAGAGAATTTCCTGGAACCGAGTTTGTTCCAGATTTATATTTATTATTGCAAGAAGCTCTCAAAGATTTACATACTGAAATTAGAATTAGTAGCGGGGACTTTTACGAATTGGTAAATAATTATTTTGACTACCAAGCTTTAGGTATAATCCCCGCACTAGACTAACACATCCAAGAAACCCAGTCTTTAGTTTTCTTTTTAATAGGCTCATCAACTACTACAGGTACTTGAAAAGTAACGCCGTATTCTGGGTGGGTAAACCATAAAGCCTGTTGTGGTCTTTCAGATGTGAATCTATTTGAGTAGGCATATTCATCATAGCCTTTTGTGGAACCATTCACAATGCAACCTTTTAAAGATATGTACTGATGGTAGTGCCCCATGATTACATAGTCAATTGTTTTATTTTGATTGTGGTATTCTTGCTTTATCTTCTGCACACCACGCGCAATCGGACCAAGCATCCCCACAATTCCCGTGCCCCCCGACACTCCGAGACGATCTCCATGTGTCAATAAGTAATTAACACCATATACTTTGTATACTGTGTCAAATCCTGTAGGTATTTGGAATTGGATTCGCTTGTCATTTTTAAAATGTCTAGACAACAGATTGTATAACATCCAATCGTAGTTGGTTTTCGCGGCTTGCTTGTGGCGATATTGTTTATATGTACGAGAGTGATTACCGAATGTGCAAGGTACAAATACTTTACCAAATACATCCGCGAATTTACCCAGTGCCCATGTTAGATTGTCTAGTAAGTCTAGGACATGCTCAATATTAGAGCCATCATTACTCTCCGCCAGTTCATCGTGGATATCGCCCGAGATCATATCGCCGCCTAACGCACAAATAATCCCAGGATATTTAGGATTAACCATATGGTTAGTACATAGGTCTATGGTAGTATCAATAACATTCTTGAATCTTCTTAACGCAATCGTTCTATCGTATTCATTGATCCCGTTAACCGCTTCTTTATAGACGACTTCGCCCCAGTGAAAATCCGATAGGAATATTGTAGGCACACCAGGTGCCCCCTTGGCAGGGGTATTCTTTGTCAACCACTTAGGTGGTTTAACTTCATGCTTCTCTGCCTTGAGTAAACTATCTTTTAGTTTTTGGTGGGATAGATTCTCTTTGGCTAGTAAATCTACCTGTCTTTTCAGATCACGAACTTCTGCGTCGTGTGCATATTGTTGTTCAATCAATGCCGCCTCAGCGTCGGGGGGCACCAATGTGGGTTTAACACCCTGCAGTTGTGCTTGTTCAATTCTCTCGATAAGAGTAGTGCGCGGGATTCCTAGCTCTCTAGAAGCCGCCGCTTTATTGCCTTTGTTTCTGATGACCGCGTTCAATGCGTCAATCAGTATAGTTTTTGCTATTGTTTTACCCATAATTATCTCCTGTAGTGCGCGAATAATACCACGTTTTTTGACCCTTGTCAAGCAAATAATGATATGGTATAATCTTACCATGAAACTCACAGAGGAAATAAAGATAACAGCACCTATCGTAAAGATCGGTGGAGATGCAGTTAAGGTGGAGGCTCCTCAATCAGAGGGCTCTTCTGAATCACAACAACCACAGGAATAATCCATGAACAGAGCTGGTATGAAAAAACAAATGCAGGGTGGTGCAATGAAAAGAACTAACGCACCCAAGAAAGTTCCCAGTGTGGACAAACGCGTTAAGAATATTTTGTCTCAACAAAATAAAAAGAAACAACTCATGGCATCTTTCATGGGAGAATCTCCTACACTTAAAAGAATTAAATCTAATATAAAGAAAAAGAAACCTAAAAGAATAGTCTAGTGAAAACTAAAACTAAAAAATCCACAGTCAACAAGGCGGGTAATTATACCAAACCTGGTATGCGAAAGTCTTTGTTTGAAAAAATAAAAGCTGGGGGAAAAGGTGGAGCCCCAGGACAGTGGTCAGCACGCAAAGCGCAGATGCTAGCCAAACAATACAAAGCAAAAGGTGGAGGTTATAAATCTTAGTATGGACAAAGTTTGCCAATTTTGTGGGCACAATTGCCACTGCAGTAACTCCTCCCAATGCCATTGTGGTTGCGCAAATTGCGTACACGGAAAGGGATAAGGATGCCGAAAGTAGGAAAGAAAAAATTCCCCTATACAAAGAAAGGGAAAGCAGCCGCCAAGAAGGAAGCCAAAAAATCTGGCGCCAAAATGTTAACAGGAAAACAGAAAAATCTACCAGACTTTATGAAAGAAAAAATAATGAAGTCGAAAACGAAAAAGAAGTAATGGCATTAGCCAAGTCACAAAAAAGTTTAAAGGCTTGGACTAAACAGAAGTGGCGTACTAAATCTGGTAAGCCATCTACTCAAGGTCCTAAAGCTACGGGCGAAAGATATCTACCATCTGCCGCCATTAAAGCTTTATCACCTGGTGAGTATGCAGCAACTACCGCTGCTAAAAGAAAAGGTAAAGCACAAGGTAAACAGTTTGTGGCTCAGCCTAAAAATATAAAAAAGAAAGTAAAAAAATATAGGAAAGTAAAATGATCTGGTCTTTATTAGGAACAGTAGCTAAAGGTGCAGTAGATGTTATCAAGACACGTACTGAAACTAAGAAGCTAATGGCAGAAGCAGAACAAACGCACATCAGAAAGATGGCTGAAGGTGAGATTGATTTCGCGATTGCTACACAAAAGAATATGCAGAACTCCTGGCGTGATGAATGGTTCACTGTCATCTTATCACTACCATTGTTAATTGTATTTGGTGCTATCTTCTTTGGTAAGCCAGAGTGGATACAAAAATTAAAAGAAGGATTCGATACTTTAAATCAATTACCCGACTGGTATATCTGGGCATTGATGGCAGCAATCGCTAGCTCATTTGGTTTAAAGGTTACTGACTTAGCTATTAAAAAATTTAAGAAATAATGTATCACGTAGAAATATTTGCATATAAAATTATTAGTAAGATATGTAAGTTATTTGAAAAACAAAAACCGAAAGATGAACATGAAGTTCACTGGGGTATAGGAGGCAAATAATGTTTGAAGAGCTTAAGGAGAGAATAAAAGAACACGAAGGATTTAGGTCTTATGTTTACAAGGATTCGTTAGGATTCGCAACCATAGGATACGGTCACTTGGTAACGAAGGAGGACAACTATGAAGAAGGTGTTGAATACAGTCAAGAACAACTTGATGCCGTCTTTGAAGATGATTTTGAAAATGCCTGTGATTGCGCTCAATTGGTCGCTGACAATTTTAATATCAATCTTGACGAGCA
>Ga0181591_10003819_pt1 | contig 13146 bp, 5 predicted proteins | sample 071ome_33_FD_133757 | JGI IMG/M metagenome (GOLD analysis project Ga0181591, IMG submission 133757) | Coastal salt marsh microbial communities from the Groves Creek Marsh, Skidaway Island, Georgia - 071412AT metaG (megahit assembly) | ecosystem: Environmental > Aquatic > Marine > Intertidal zone...
ATAGTGTATACTCTGCATCCAAGCCGGATTTTACAACTGGCGAAACAGCACCAAAAATACCTCTTGGTCCGCCGATGACTGAATATGTTTGCTCAGTGTTATTTGCACTATAGTTATAAATCTGATTGCCGACTGTTTGAACTTTGTATGCCACGTAGTTGTCTAAGCCAATAGTCAAATCAGTGGCTGTGCTGCTGACAAGGGAAACCTCAGCATTTAACTCATGTGCATCGGCGCCGCCATCATTGGCAAAGTTTGTAGCAGAAGAATTAACTCCCAATACGTTAGTGAAAAATCTAGAATCAACAAAAACATACAAAGTAATATCGATAAGGTTATTTGCTGCTAGATAAGATTGACGATTTAACATTGTGCCGGCAGGAATATTGCCAAAACCAGTATCCAAGCCTGTCTCTAGGGCAACAAAATTAGTAGAACTATCGGTGCCACCCATGCTTTGAATGCTGCCAGACAATAGAGCCTTCAAAATATTATTTGCAGTATCACTGCCTGTGTTGCCGCCCGTATCTCTAGTATAGAAAACGCCGCTACTTTTAGCAATGTTGCCTAACTCTAATGCAGACAACTCGTTTGTCTTCATTACAGGAAGATAAAGAAGGTCAGTAGAGGTATTCTTTAAAAGGCCATAGTTGATGCCAGCATTAACCTGAGTCATGGCTTCGAAAACTGGTGTCTGTAGAATTGTTAAATCGTAGTATGCAGATCCGGATGGATGATTTTTGTTATACAAACTGTAATCGATCTCATCATCACCTAAAGCAAACTTAGTAATACTAAAATCACCATTTGCCATACGACGACGACCAGCCTCAGTCAATACGGCGTCAAGGATAATATCGCCGGAGTTATCTAAAAAAGCCATTTATGTTCCTCTCTTTATATAAATAGTAATGTTTTTTGTTTATTCGCTGTTCAGTTTATAAGTAATATTAAAATCAATTTTTCTTCCTGTCTTTTTGGAAGTCAACCTAATTTTGAATGTTTTATCCCAGATCAAATCCTCAGCAGAACCGATTGTTAAATCTTCCACCTGAGAAGAGGCTGTTCCTGTAAAGTCTAGGTTTTCTGTATTTAGTGTTAATTGATTTAAATTAGGTTGTAATTGAAATAGTTTTTTAAATTCTCTTGATACACTCTCAAACTGTTTTTGCTCTAAATCTGCTACCTCAAGGGTATTAAAGATGCCATAAATATAGCCACCATCATCAACTAGTTCTGCTTCATAGATAACAGTCAAGTGAGATAACTCACCTAATTGATTCAATACTCTAAATAAATAGTAATATTTTTGGTTAGGAACAATTCTATCTTCCGTAAAAGCAAAAGTATATGTGTATTTTTCTTCATTTCTTATCTTTAGATCTACAGTTCTAATCAAAGCACCGTCAAAAGAGTTTAATGAAGTTGGTCGCTCAGATAATCTATAAATCTGAACAAATCTAGGATTAGATACAGATTCTTCTTCTATGATAGAAGAGTCAAACAAATCATTAGCGTGCAAATAATTGTTCTTGTAGTCTTCATCATCTGCAGTTATAGTCTGCGGAAAGGTTTTCATAGAAAAGTTCTGATAATTGAAATCAAAGCCAATCTTCTTAGAGTCATTTAAGAGTTGATATGGTCTAACGTTTAAAACATTACCAGGGTTATCTAACACTCTCAATGTTTTACTAAAAATAGGAACCTCAATAACTTTAACAATTGGCTCGTATTTTAAGTTAAAATCAGCAACATACTGGTGAGAAGAGAAGATCTGTGTTGTAATGTCTGAAATTGTTGCGTTTCTAATTCTAAAAGCCGTATCGCCATCTAAATCAGTGCCGCTATTGCTACTATCATAAAGTTCGTTTGCATTATCACCAGTAGAAGGATTGTAAAAATACAAACCTACTTGACCTGCGTCTTCGCAGCCCAACTGACTACTAATGATCAAGTCCGATGTTTGGTATTTAACACCAACTGCTAAAACATATGCATAAACAGTGTAAGTATAATCTGTTCCGTATCTTACTTGACTATCATAAAAATTGAAATCTTTTGGATCTTGTGTGTTCATAAACCAAAAGTTTTGTAATGTGTTCTGAGTCTGGCTATCTCCCGTAGGAGGACCACCCACCTTCTCTACTCTATAAGCCAAAGTTTCAATCTGTCTTAATTCTTGAGAGAAAAGATTCTGAAATTCATCCATTTTAATATTGTTAGGATTTTCAACAAAGTTTACAACATCATTTAAAACATTCAGAGCATTCTTTGCATTAGAATATCGATAAGCCTCTGATTCTTCAGTTGCTATTAGCCTATCGATAGTATTGTTTCCGATAAACAAGCAATTATCATTCTCACCATCAGTATTGTATTGGTTGTGGCAGTATACAAGAAAATCAACATAATTAATCTGCCTGTAGTTAGATGCGTTATTTCTCTTAATATTGGTAATGGTGCCATCTGCAGATCCAGAATAATAATCCCTTGCCTCGATAAATGCTTGAGTAGTAGGCTCTAATTCCTCAACGTTATTATTGAAAACTTGATATAAGGTTTTTACAAATTTTGATGAAAATTTGTTATCAATAATCGACTTGCCAAAATTCTCAACCGGTCTTGACGGCATACTAACAAATGTATAATATGGCAAGCACTGCTGTAGAGGCTGAAAATTAGCAAACGTACTCATCGCTTCATTATCGAAGATGATGTTTTGCATCTTGCTTTGAGCCCACTGTTTTGTAGTGTCTGATAATTCGTTCAATACAAAAGCACCGGTTAAATAATTTACAGATAAAAACGTATTTTCTGATCTAATCTTTTTAAAACTATCTAAAACATAACGAGGTGCTACATAAGGAATTTTCTCATTTGTAAATGTAAACAAATCATAAATTTCATTATAGTTCTCTTCTCTTGAAACAAAGTTCAGCAACTCTCTAGAGTATAACTGCCCGATAGGACCAAAAGGCTTTGTATCATTATCTAAAGAAGATGCCTGCAAAAGCCTAATACGATCTGATGGCGTCCATTTAGATAAATCTGCTAAGATATAAAAATTAGGCAACAAGTGTTCTGACTCTAAGTTTCTCACTCTTCTTTCATATCTTGGCAAGTATTGTCTGTAATCATACCCAATTGTGATAGGATTGCCAACTTGCACTCCATTCAGTGCATTTGCGGATTTTCTATCATAAGGAAGATCATTGCGAATATTAAAATACTCAAATACATTATCGCTATAAATTCTATTATATGTTTTATTGCCCCAAGTGCCACCTAGCAGCACCGTCTTCCAATGAGTATCATCTTTAATCTCATCGTCTCTCGCAGTTATTCTAACCGGATACATAAAGTTTGGCAGAATAGAGTCTTCACTGAATCTTTCTGCAGAGCCTTCCTGTGAATAAATTCTTTCAATAAATCTAGATTCAATTGATGTAATATTTTTAACATTCGTTCTACGAAAGTTTACACTAGAGTTATTTTCATCAACATCAAATGTATACCAATAGCCTCCGATCTCATTCCTAAAAGTGTCTGAAGAGCCAGAAAACAAAGATGCATCAATCAATCTAGTTTCAATATTACTCATATTAATAGCCTGTCGTTGTTGTTGAGGTAGTGGTGCTTGTAGCAATGCTGGTCTGTCTTGTTGTCGCGACCCCATTACCCAAATCAACACTAGCAGTAAAAGCGGATACGCCCCCAATCATCGGTGTGTTTTTGAATGTTTTTTCAAAAGTAAATACTCCGCTATCCTGATTAGACTCATTATACAACTGTTCTGTATAATTTTTAATGATACCATTAAGAGCCTCGTCGAAAGTACCGTATTCAGTTTCGCCAGAACTTGAGTATTTTCTCCACTTGTCTTTAAAAAGTTGAATCTCGCCTTGATAATTAACCGTCATGCTGACATCGTAACTAAAAGGACCTAAACCGTTTGGTGTAAAATATTCTCCCGCACTCTTATCAATGTCGGAAAAAAATGGTAAACCAATATTTCCCTGAGCCATTATAGCCATATACTGCAAAGAAGGATCATCATAAACAGTGTTATATGTTCTTAATTGGCTATGGCTACTTACCTTAAAAGGATAACTTCCTTTGTCTGATGTATTGCCCCAGATAATCCCATACTCGCAGAAAGTGTTTGTCTCAGACATGGTTGAAACAACGTTACTTGTACCATCATCTTCTTCGGTATACATATTCCAAAGTACCGAAACCTCAATATCAAAACTGCTTCCGGAAATTAAACCAGTATTAGAGCCCAAAGTTGCTTGAACATATGGTACAGTATATGACCAATAAATGTTCTCATCAGTTTCTTCAACTTCAGCAGAGCCAGTATAAGCACTATAAAAGACTGTATTAAGTACGCCGCCTTCGCCACCAGGATTATCATCAGCAGGATCTTCAGGATCAAAACCAGCAGGAGGAGAAGCAGTACCTCCGCTGTAGCCCGGTCCTACATCTACAATGCCATCATAAGAGCCTGCTACGAAATCTTCATATTTTGCTGATTTTTCTAGTTCATTTTTTATAAAATCGCTATCATTAAAATCATCTGTCGAAAGAGGCATATTTTATATCCTAAAATTTCAATGTAACCAAACTAGTAACTGGTTTATCTGTTTTTACTTCTACTAAGTTTGTAGATTTTGTCTCTGGTGCTTTAAACTGTTTAAGTTTATTTGGATTATCAGAACTCAAATTCAGATTAGCAATATAACTAGCCATTCCGCGAGAACTCAAACCACTTATTACGTTTTTAACAATAACTTCTTGCTGCTTAACGCCAGATGATCTTTCACGATCTGGCTGATAAAACGGATCAGAGTCTGAAACAAAACTCTTATTAGCACTTACTTTAGAGTTTTTTCTATTTGAAATCGAAGTTCCAATGTTCGGATTTGTTATTTTTGATGCATATGTTTGCTCTGAAATCATAGAATAATCAACCCCAGGATCATCAAGCACTGTGCATCCTAAAGATTCAAAAAAATTAATAGTCTGTAAGCCAGGATCAGGAATATTTGTATTTTTTGCTGTAAGAGAATCAACCAACGATTCTGTGGCTTTCAAAACGTTGATTGTTTCTTTTTGCTTTTCTTTATCATAATATAAGTCGCCAATCTTTGTATACTGACCAGAACCACCATTAAAAGGATTATTAGATACTACATCAACTTTGTTCTGACCAACAGTAAGAACATTGTTTACTTTTGATACGTTTTGAGATGCCTGCCCTAATGGTATACCAACCTGACCAGCATTAACAACCGTTGAGGTATAAGAAGAGGTCAGCCCTGTTGCAGACTGTAGCGAATTATTAACATAACCATAGGAAAAAGGCATAACTTAGTTTCTCTTTAATAATTAGACATCATTTAAAGTTTCAACATAACAACACTGACGAACGCTTTGCATTTGTTTAATTGTTCTAGAATACAAACCATCTGAGTCATCTCCCGGAGCAGGACCATAATTGCTGTTGACTAAACTCTCAAAATCGTCAACAAACCTAATCAATGAATCAGGGTTACCATTTACCGGATCAATCTGAAAGGAACGGCTCTGAGCGGCTGTCTTGATGCTTTCAAGAGATCCTTCATGTGTATCATATAGTAAATCAGAGTGCATTTCATAAATAAAAGTAGCCCTGTACCATGGTGAATTACTTCCTCCATCGCCATAAACTGCCTTCATTTCATCAATAAAAAATTGATTATATCTTAGTAGTACGTTATTGTAAGAGCAGATCTCGGTGGCATATTCATAATACTCTTTAATATCATTTAAGGCGATTCTACAAGAAGCAGTTAATGAATTTACAATATCAACTGTTTTATCTTCTAAATATACCGCAGCATTATATGCTCCAAGTAACGAAGGAACCCCGCGATATTCCAATAACTGAAACATCATCATTCGATAATCATCAATTTTTCCTCTATTGATGCCATATCCAGAATCTTCATTTGAAGGATCTAGGAACTGTCGAAACACCAAACTAGTTGCACTTCCGTTTTCGGCATCATAATCTTCAGTTTTTGCAGCACCATTATCTCTATTTGGCGAGTTATAGGGCGAATCTCCAAAGTCGAAGCCGTAACTAGATGGTGTTAAATATTGTTTAGCAGCATGCACCGTTCTGTCAGGCTGAGTCTCTCTAAGATAAGACAAATCTGTTAAAGGATAACTTTCAGTAGTATCAAAAGAACACATAACACTCTGAGTACCACCTTCATCATCTGTTCTGTTGACTTCTGCAAAAGTGGTATAAAACTTTCTCCAAGGAATAGGCATTCCCCAGTTTTCTAATTTATCAACATCAAAAACTTTTGAAACATTAGAGGAGCGGCGAAGAGCCTTTTCATAATCAAAGAAGAAAGTTCCAAAAACAACGTCGATATCTGAAGACTGCATTTCCTCACTAGCATATGCAATCGCAGCCCAGTCTTTATACAAAAACTGCTCTGTTAGGTTTGGATCTGTTGTTGTAGAGTAAAAATGAACCCCTGAATCTAAATTACTATCAATATAAAGGGTGTCAATGTTTTCATTCTCGGCACTCATGAACCTTTCATCAAAAACCTTAGAAGCATAAATCTGCTTTCTTGTTAAAGGTTCACTATTTCTGACCTGAGTATTGATGGAGAAAATCTTGTTTCTAAATCTGCGGTATAGTTTACCAACTGGTTTAATAGGAGTTTTATCAGGAAAACTAATAGCAACCTGATTTAATGCAACAACAATACCAGGATCGTATCTTTTAGTTTCTAAAACAAAATAAATATTATCCATCACTTTTTTAAGATCATCAAAGCCAGTCTCTTGGTTATATTGTGTTTGATAATCATCAAGAAGAGTATTGATATCTGCAATAATATCTTCATTGTCAATTTGATTAATCTTAAAAGGAGTCAAATCGATTGAAATAAGCGGGGTCTCACTATAAATATTATTATTTGTATCAAAATAAAGAGTCTTAACAGGTGTCTCTAAAGCACCATCATCATATACAGACTCAAAACTAATATCACTTATTTTTAAATTAAAGAAAGGAAGATTGACTAATTCGTCTTCTTCAATGGTGGTATAATTTGAATAATAATCATATGTTGAACTAAAAACAATAAACTTTAAATCGCCAACATTGCCCCATTGTTCAATAATTCCATCACCATCAGATAAAGGAACGGCAACATCTTGCGTATATAAAAAATATTCAGCACCAGTCTCGTCATAAAGTGTCTCTGGCTCGCTGTCAAAAGGATTAAAAGCAAACAAAGCACTTCTGTAAGGACGCTGACCATCTTCGTTGATAGTCTCATAAATGGTAGAACCAGTTAAAGCATAATACTGAAAAGGATTTAAGTCACCATTGATTATCTCTTCATAGTATTTTACTGGTAATCTTTTACCAAAACTCTCATCATCTTCTGCAAGTGCTTCCGCCTTTTCAGAATTAACATGAAAAGCCATTACATAAAAATTTAAATTCTCAAGATCTGATGCCTGCGATACTTCGTCATTTACAATCTCGCCATTTTCATAAACTACAACTTCTGATTTGTTTTTTACCATAACACCAGTTCTAATGGCGTACTGGTTACTACTGTCGTCTTCACCTTTTAGAGTGATTTTTTCAACATAAGGTGCTGGTAAAAACTCACCTAGGTTTTTAATAATATTGCCATATAATGTTAGTCTTGACATACGTCAGGCTCCGAAGGTTCGCAGATTTCTGGCTCTAATGCTGAACCATAAATATCATAAAATACAGACTCTCTATCGTCAGGAATACACTCAAAATCTAAATCAACATAATAAGAAGTCTTGTCGAACTTGTTTGCACCACGACACGCTAGTTTCTGATCAACATTGCTGTCTAATAATACATCAAAATAATATTCAACACTTCCAGTCGTCAATTGAGAGTTTGGTGTAACTTTTGGCTGCTCAGATACCATAAAGCCATTCTGAACATTAGTGACTTCATTTCTAAAATATTTACGCTGTAATTGCTTATAAGAGTCTGTGTTTGAAGATGAAAGAACTAGAAACACCTCTAAATCAAAATTACTCGTGAGCAATTCAGTGTTGAGTTCTTCAGTGTAAAATACAGGATCTCTGCTGACTAGTTCAATTGCATTGCCATCTGCAAAAGCAAACGTTCTACTATTCATCTCTCTCAAGTTCATTGGATCAAAATTAAAAGTATTTTCAACAACTTTTTTATCGTAAATTGCCTCGACATTGACTTGTGGTATTCTTTGATTTGTTGCAGTATTTAAACCAGCAGAAGAAGTAATTTTTGATTGCAGTGCAAAAGTTCTCCAAGCAGGAGCAACTTGAGCACCTCCATTTAAAAAGGCATCACCAATTGCAGACTCCGCTTTAAAGATATCTGTATCAGGAACTGTGCTTCTGTAAGTAACTTCTTGCTGATCATAAACGTCTATAGAGTCATCAGAGTTGTTTCTTAAAGTATCATCAACATCTCTAAAAAGAACAAGACTTCCAAGATATTGAGTATCTTCTTTGATTCTTTTATCAACATCGCTCTGTGTTTCGGATGATGAAGTAAAAGCATATTTCTTGTCATATAAGACATTATCATCGTAAAAAGCATAAAATGCCGGCTTAAATTTGCCAATTGACATCAAATATTTTGCATACGATGTTAATTGTAAATCGAAAACTTGTTCTTTTTTATTTAAAAATTTAGCCATTCACTTATTCCGTATCCGTTGTATTAGTGCTTTCTCTTTTATATAGACCAGCACCATCAATTTTGATAGACTCAACAAAAGAAACATAATCATAAGGCCAGTTAAATTTGACTGGATATGCTTCACTTGTAGCAGTAGTTCCAAGATTGAACGGATCAGACTCGCCAACCTGAGCAACTGTTGTTTCGCTGTATTCTTTTTGACTTCTCTGCTTAACCTTAAACACCATCCATCTAGTATTCTCGCTCATGAATTCATCTTTACTTAGAAGTTCATTGTCTCCTAATTTATGAGCAACAGAAACTGAATCTTTCGTAATGGTCTCGTAGTTTCTTGGTGCCAAGTTCTGCCAAATATAACTTAAATCATCACGATCTAACTCATACTCAAACTCAAAGAAGTACATTGCCATAGGATCAATGCTTCTGTTGTTGATAAAGTCAAACTGTGGAGGTAAGACATACTCCTGCATCACTGCAACCAAGTTTCTAATACTCTCGCCGGCTGCTTCCAAAGAATCGCCGTCAGCACTATTGACTGCAGAATCCAAACATGCATCAATCTTGCTACGATCAATTCCAAAGAACTGCTTTTGCTGGTAAGAATATGTAGTTGTAGCAGATGTTGCGACATTGTTGGTATAAGGAATCGCAACAATCGCCTCTTTTAACACAACTCTCTCAGAAAATTGACCCATTTTCTTAGAAGACTGGTTAAATTTAACAACATCGGTCAAAGGTTTCATTGTGGTATGCACGCTGCTACCAGAATTGCTGGCATCAAAGTTATTGTAAACACTATCGACAGTCACTACATCGTAATGATACTTAAGCCATTCATTTGGAATCTCACCAATCTCCATAAAGATACCAACCGCAGGGTCTGGCTCGATAACACCAAACTGATGCCACATTCCTCTTGGAACGGACGCAGAAGAATAAGTCGGTAGTGACAAAGTAGAGTCAGCGTTGGTAATAGGATGAGCACCTAAGTTGTTAAAGTTAACATGAGGAGTCTCCATCTTTGGCTGAATAATCCATTTTGAACCGGCTGTTTCATTCTCGGTTAGAATTTGGTTACCAAAAGCATCAGTTCTTGTTTTTTCTACTCTTTCAACACCAAAGCAACTTAAACTGTGTGTAATATGCATAGAGTTGAAGTTGATATTTTTGCCATCATAGATCATGTCTCCCTGACCTGCAACATTGCCACTAAATGTGGGAATAAACTGTGTTCCAACATAATTTGTAGTAGAGCCAATTGGTGCAGCAGATGCAGAAGGACCCGGATCAAATCTCCAACACTTTGTCTTAACTTCAGACAAGATACGCTGCAGATCGTAGGAAACGCCAGGAGTAGGATCAAACACGAAATCAATCCAAGCCTCACCATCATAGTAAGGAGGAGTATATGCAGGATTGATACCGTTGACACTATCTGCAGGGTTGGTTAAAAGAATACTGCTGCTGACGGCTTTATCACCTGCAGGGCGACCTGCAACAGCAGGACCAAAACCAGTAGGTCTACTATACAGAGTGAAGTTTTCTTGCAAATCAGTCTTTGACATCATGCGAGGATTCTGAGGAATCGGATAAACAGATCCGTTCTGGAATGAAGGTGTTCCGGTGGTATCTAAGTATTTACCTCCATAAGTTCCAAATGGTCTATTATTACCGCTAGAGCCAGATTCTAAAAGGTAAGTTTTAGAGCCACTCATAGAGCGTCTTAATTTCAATCTTGCACCAAATCTATCGCCATTGACGAATTTTAGATCATCAGCAACAACAGTAGATTCAAGTTTTGTATAAGAAGAATCCGCTAAGAAGAAATTAGAAACCTCTGCAAAGAAGTTAGAAGCCATCTTAGTATAGATATTGTCTGAATTAATCGCAGATAATGAAGCAGTCGCATTCAAAGAGGCAGAAGGATGAGGCTCCGCATCAAAGAAATTAAGGTTTGCAATATACTTCTCAGGCTCAATAATAGCCTCGAAAGGAATTCTGTAATCCCAGAAAAGACCGCCCTGGTAACCAATTGGATCTGCAGACGAAGTAGAATCGGACGTAATCATCCAAGCAGTATCTGCAGATGCAGAATTATTGCTACCGAAGAATTCTTTTTTGAACTTGGAGCGACTTGTAACGATAGGATAATCAACAGCCATTCCAGACTTGATTGTATTATAAAGAATACCAGGAGCAAACATAGCCTGTGCTAATGGTCTAACAGAGCCAGCAGCAGTGCCAGGAGCACTAATTCCATCGGACTCGCCCTGAATTCCAGGACCATAAGACTGCTCAAATCTCTTTACAAGATCCATAGTTCTCTGTGCAGGATAGAATCCCTTATAAGGATTAAATCTAATTGACGCACTACATACAAGCCTGATTTCATCAGGATCCATGCCGGTGGTTTCATTAATTCTAACGAACCCTTCCATGAACTCAGAATTAGAAAAGTCTTTATAGAAGTCTGTATCAGAACTATTGTTGCTTGTTCCTACAATCTCAAATGTGTCTGTTTTGTTATTAGAATCGATACCAGACTTTTCATAATCTTCAATATGTTCGCTGATTCTAAACTCTGGAACAACTGCGTACCCTCTAGATACTAACAGGAGATCCTCTTTATAATCATCATAATTCGAGAACCATGGCTCAGAAGACTTAGAAACAAAAGCGAAACTTGAGCCAGACTTCTCAATAATTCCTGCTTGAGTTCCCGCTTCCCAAAGTGCCTCGCCAGTGTAAGGCTTAACAATATCACTAAAGGAAGCGCTGTAATCGCCAGTATTTGGATTCAATGCATAGCCGGAACCAGTCTCAGGAATCTGCATGCCAGAAGGAGAAACAACACTTCTAGGTCCACCAAGCATATGCTTTCTAGCATATAGTCCACCAACGACGCAATTTTGATTAATAATATTATTAGGAATGACGGAAGCGGCTGGATGTGCATGCATATATTCATTTTGCATCTCACCAGCGGAGTTCGACAACCTTAGCAATGTAGTAAGACCAGAGCCAATATACGGAATGTCTGAGGCACTTCTAGTTAAGAAGCCCAAAGGAGCGTCTAATGGCCAAGCACTCTGAGAAACAATTACACCAAAAGAGTTTGTTCTTATGCTATCCGAATGCAATTGTACTCTTTCCGAGTCCGTCGCTCTCCAATATAAGTTATCATAACCAACTCTTGTTGAAGAGCCAGACGTAAACTCATTAAGTTTAGAAGGAAAGAGTGTTTCCTCATAAAGAGCCCAGTTCATAACAAAAGAAGAAGTATTGGCTGTCATCTCAACCAATTGATCAAAAAGGGTCACTTCACCGGCAGCGAGGTTTAATTTTTGATTTAAATCTTCATCACTAAAGTAGATCTTTGTGTTATTGTAAGTTGCTTTTAATGTAACATCTGTGTTCTTAGCAACATCAAAAATGTTTGTTAAAATCGGCTTTGCACGATTTGTAAACACTTTAGTTGTGTATCTGTTGAGACCAGCATCGTCAGTAATTGTCAAAATGTTATTTCGACGATGACTTCTCAAAACAGCACTATTGACAGGTCCAGTCTCTGGCGCGCCTCTAAATCCAAATACATTCTTTCTCTTTGCCATCAAAAGATTGAAGTAATCAGAATCTTGATTTAGAGAAGGAAATAAAGGACCCAACAAATCAGTATTATAGTAACCTAAAACATTAGCATTTAAAGGCAAACCAAGGTTGTTATCGGCAAGTGCATCTACTGTTTCATCAACATAAATATTCAAACCCATAGCCGGCTGATAAAGATCGCCCACTTTAGCATCGGATGCGGAAACAAAATCAAAGAATGCAACATACTCCCTGCCAGTGCTAGAACTAACAGTGTAGTAGCCTGCTTGAGGTCCAGAAACAGGAGCATAACCACCATAACGAATAAAGTTATTTAATGCAGCCTGATTTAGGGCTCCAGTAATCCAGGCGTATTGGCGATCAGATCTTGGGATTGGATGCTTAACATAGAAATTATCAAATTTAGAAGATGTTGTGAAGGTTCCATTTGAATTCTCGATGATCTTTCTAATTGGATTTCTATTAATTTTGATAAAAGCAGCAGCCTGTTCGTAAGAAGCACCGGGGTTTGTGACCGTATTATCTCTACCAAACTTGCCAGCATGGGCGGATAAATTCCTTACTAAACCAAAGTCATTACCGTTCTGATCAGAAACTCTGATGCCTGTTGTACCGGATCCGGTTGCTTCGGAAACAGTGCCAGAAATATGCTGAAATGGTCTACGGACTGTGAGGTTTCTGTAGTTTATAGAGTTATAAACCGAGAAATCATTAGAGCGAATATCGCCATATCCCTGACCAAGAACCTCAACACTACCAGGAGCAGAGAATCTAGAGCGAATAAC
>Ga0181591_10003827_pt1 | contig 13137 bp, 9 predicted proteins | sample 071ome_33_FD_133757 | JGI IMG/M metagenome (GOLD analysis project Ga0181591, IMG submission 133757) | Coastal salt marsh microbial communities from the Groves Creek Marsh, Skidaway Island, Georgia - 071412AT metaG (megahit assembly) | ecosystem: Environmental > Aquatic > Marine > Intertidal zone...
AGTGTGTGTGCAGCACTGCGCCAATGGTGCGATCAAATTGGTATAGCTGAGTATGCAGCAGGGTTTCGGCACTAGGCTTACCTTGAGTCACGGCTTGCCCTTGCATGTCCACCACTAGGATATCCTGTGGTGTCAGCTGGCCTTTGTGTTTGCCCGAGCTAGTCAGGGCGCACAGATCGTCGTTTAAACGAATGCTGTAGTTGGAGCTAGTGGCAGGGGACCAGCCACGCTCGTAACAAATTTTGCCGTAGTCACACAGCTGTTGCGCCTTGCGTTGAAAATCGGCGGCGTCGAATGGCGCAGTGGAGGCTTGGCTCATGCCCGACCTCCCAACAAGGCTTTGATGCTCTCGTCGTAGGGCGCGGTGAGAACCCCTTGTTCGCACACAATGGCGTCGATCAGGTCGTTGGGGGTCATATCAAAGCTGGGGTTAATGGCTTCACAACCTTCAGGCGCGATTTGTTTGCCCTGAATGGTGGTGACTTCGTGCATGGGGCGCTCTTCAATGGGGATGTCTTTGCCTTGTGCCATGTTTAGGTCGAACGTGGTGCTGGGCGCGACCACCATAAACTTCACACCGTGGTGCTTGGCTAACACAGCTAGGTTGTAGGTGCCGATTTTATTGGCCACATCACCGTTGGCGGTAATGCGGTCAGCACCGACGATGATCCACTTTACGTCGCCTTGGCGTAGCAATTGGCCGGCAGCCCCTTCGCAAGACAGTTTGACGGGAATCTCATCGCGCATCAGCTCCCAAGCGGTGAGGCGCGCACCTTGTAACCAAGGGCGGGTTTCGCCGGCGTACACCTGTGTGACCTTGCCTTGGCTGTGGGCGCTGCGAATAACGCCCAGTGCCGTACCGTGTCCCCCTGTGGCCAGCGAGCCTGTGTTGCAGTGGGTGTAAATGGCGCTGCCGTTTTCGATCAGTGCCGCGCCCAGCTCACCCATGGTGTGGTTGGCTTGAATGTCTTCTTGGTGAATCTGTTCGGCGCAGTCACGCAGGGCTTGATACTGCTCCGCAATCGCTTTGTCTGCGTTGGCGGCTAATACGGCGCGCATTTTATCCAGAGCCCAAAATAGATTGACGGCTGTGGGGCGGGACTCAGCTAACTGCGTCAAGGCGTTATCCAGATCAAATGCGGTAGCGCCGGTATCCAGCTGTTGCTTCGCCGCTAATACCACGCCATAAGCGGCGGCAATGCCGATGGCCGGAGCGCCCCGCACCACCATTTCGTGGATACCATGGGCAACACCTTGGGCGTCGTTGTAGCTTAAATAGGTTTCTTGTGTGGGCAGCAGGCGCTGGTCCAGCAGGACCAAAGCATCACCAGTGAATTGAACGGCTTGTACGTTGGATACAGCAGCAGACATGGGCAAGCACTCAATGCAGAAAAATGCCGCTGATTATAGCGGCAGGGACGGGATTCGTCTTGCGCAATGGGGCTTGCGGATTACACCTTAAACTCGTTAACGATGGATTTAAGCTGTTCGGCTTGTTCAGAGAGTTTTTTCGTGGCTTTGGAGGTGGCTTCGGCGTCCTCGACGGTGCGGTCGGACACCTCGTTAATACGCACAATGTTGACGCTGACTTCTTCGGCAACGGCGCTTTGTTCTTCGGCCGAGGTTGCCACTAGGGTATTCATTTCGTTAATGGTGTGTACCGATTTCAAAATGGATTGCAGCGACTCGCCAGTGGTTTTGGATTGATCTACCGAGCTATAGGCGCGCTCTTTAGAGCGATCCATAACGTCGACGGCGCGCTGTGCACCACTTAACAAGCTGCCAATGATTTCTTCAATTTCGTTAGTGGACTGGCCGGTGCGGCCTGCCAGTGTGCGGACTTCGTCGGCTACCACAGCAAACCCGCGACCTTGTTCTCCGGCACGAGCCGCTTCGATGGCCGCGTTAAGCGCGAGCAGGTTGGTTTGCTCGGCGATGGAGCGAATGTCCTGTGACGCCGATGCGATTTTTTGTACTTCGTCTGACAGGGTTTGAATCACAGCGCGGGCATCTTCGATTTCTTCAGCAAGGGAGGTAATCGCGCCCATGTTTTCTTTTACCACGCGTTGGCCGTTTTGCGATTCATGATCGGCTTGGTCCGTGGCTTTGGAGGCTTCGCCTGCGTTGCGCGAAACTTCTTGTGCGGTTTGGGCCATTTCGGTGACGGCGGTGGCCACCTGTTGAATCTCGTGCTGTTGATCCACAATGCCGGTGCGGGTGTGCTCGGCGATGCGCAGTACATCCGCCGTGCCGACGGTGACGCCTTTGGCGAGGTTCGCCAGTACTTTAACCATGAGCTGTAAATGGGTCACAAAGGCGTTGAATTTGTTTACCAATTCGCCGACTTCATCCTGCGCTTTGGTTTCTAAGCGAACGGTTAGGTCGCCCTTGCCAGTGGCCATGCCAGCCAGTTCTTTGATGATGCGATTGATGTTGCTGGTGATGATGCGCGCAATGGTCCAGCCAATGAGCACCAACGCCGCCACTACGCACACTCCCAGCACAACCCCAGTCATCAGTGCCACATGGGCTTCGTGCTTGGCTTCTTCTAAGCGGGCGGCAAAGTCATCCTGCGTTTTAATACGAAATGCCTTGAGCTGTTCGGAAAACTCGTCGTATTTGCCGTTCATTTGCTTGGCACTTTCGGCAATTTGAGCGAAGTCGGTGTTGCCATTAATCATGCCTTTTGCCAGCGAGCTGGCGGATTGAAAGTACTGACCGACCGTCTGTTTTAACTGTGTAATTTGCCCTTGGTACTGGCGGTCCATGGTGGCTATTTGATCCAAATTGCCATTCAGGTTGTCCATGTGTTTTTTCGCCGTGTTCAGCAGGTCTAATTCGCTTTCGCTTATCGCGGTTTGCAGCGCGGTGCGTGCGGCAAATAGCTCTAACCATGAGCGGCCAATTTGGTCGGCAATGGGAAAGTTGACCTGTTGAATCTTGGTCAGGCGTTTTTCGTTTTCCACGGCGCTGAGGTAGTTAAACCCCAGATAGGTGATGAACCCCAGCGCGCCGATGAAGGCAATGCTGAGGATTTTGTATTTGAGTGAGAGTCGAGCAAAAACGGCCATTCTAGATCCCTTAGACGCGGATGGATCTCCATATCTATTACTAAGGTTTAGACAATGGATACGATGGCTTCAAGTCGGTGCGGTGAATTATTCGCAGAAAGTGAATTTTGGTTCACTGACGTATTCCGCCCAAACAGGAGAGGAGGTCACCTTGCTTGGGCGGGACAGTAAAGCGGTGGCAGCGCGCGGTTAAAGCTTATGCTTTTGCGCGCGAAACGCGTTAATGAGCCCGCTGGTGGAGGCATCGTAGCGATGCACGGCGGAGTCTGACAGCAGGTCTTCCAAGACTTGATTACCCAATTGCTTGCCGAGTTCGACACCCCACTGGTCGTAGCTGTTGATGTTCCACAAAATGCCCTGCGCGCAAACCTTGTGTTCGTACAAGGCAATCAACGCCCCAATGGTCTTAGGCGTGGACTTGTCGAAGAACAAGGTGTTCGATGGGCGGTTACCTGGAATCACTTTATGGGGCGCAAGAATCAGTGCTTCGGCCTCGGATTTGCCGCTGGCCATTAATTCGGCCATGGCTTCTTCCTTGGTTTTGCCCTGCATTAAGGCTTGGCTCTGACTGAAGCAGTTAGATGCCAAGGTTGCATGGAAATCGTCAATGGGGTTGTGCGTGCTCAGCGGCAGAATAAAGTCACAAGGCGAAAAGTGTGTGCCTTGGTGCAACAGCTGGTGATACGCATGTTGTCCGTTGGAACCCACACCACCCCAAATGATGGGGCCGGTATCGTAGTCGGTTTCTGCACCAGACAAATCCACAGACTTGCCATTACTTTCCATGTCGAGCTGTTGCAAGTGGGCAGGCAGGCCGCGCAGATAGTGGTCGTATGGCAGCACCGCATGGGAGCGCACACCGTAGAAGTTCACATACCATGTGCCTAACAAGGCCATCAGAATGGGCATGTTTTTTTCGATGGGGGCAGTGCGGAAGTGTTCATCCATGGCATGAGCGCCGCGCAATACGTCGCGGAAGTTATCAATGCCGATGGTTAATGCCAGCGGTAAACCAATGGCCGACCATAGTGAATAGCGACCGCCAACCCAGTCCCACATAGGGAAAATGTTTTCTTCTTTAATGCCAAAGGCCATGGCTTTTTCGACATTCGCCGAGACCGCAGCGAAGTGCTTACCAAGGTCTTTTTCTTGTCCGCCGTTTTGCAAGAACCATTTGCGGCACGCTAAGGCATTTTTAAGCGTTTCTTGTGTACCAAACGATTTGGACTGAACGATGAACAGCGTGGTTTCGGGGTTTAGATACTTGAGAATTTCAGTGATGTGCGAACCATCAATGTTGGCCAAGTAATGACATTTAATCTTGGCGTCCCAGTAGGGTTTAAGGGCTACCGATGCCAGCTTGGGGCCTAAGAACGAACCGCCAATACCGATACTCACTACATCGGTAAACGGTTGGTTGGTGTAGCCACGCCATTGGTTGCGGCGAATCTGCCAACAAAAGTGCTCCATGCGCTGCATGGTGTCGCGCACCATGGGCATGACATCTTGGCCATCCACATACACAGGGCGGTCAGAAAAATTACGCAGCGCCGTATGCAGTACAGAACGGCCTTCTGATTGGTTAATTTGCTCGCCATTGAACATGGCTTCGATGTGTTCTTGGATGTCTCGCTCTTGCGCGAGTTTGCTCAACAGCGCGAGGGTTTTATCTGTGATGCGGTTTTTGGAGTAATCCAGTGTGAGTCCAGCGGCACTTAAAGAAAAACGATTAAAGCGTTGCGGGTCTGTGTTGAACAGATCGCGCATGTGTAAGTCTTTGGTGTCTTGGTAGTGTTGGTGAAGCTGTTGCCAACTCTCCAGTTGAGTCAAAGTGCTGGGCATGGGTCCCTTACCGATTCTGTCTAAGTTTAAATAGGTAGAAATGCAGCACGGAGTATACCAGCTTGTTTTGCCTGCACCGAGCACTGGATGCTGAGTTAAGTGTCAGTGATTGCTGACGAATTGAATGGACGGTTAAGTGAAGGCGCAATCGAATTAAACGATTAACGTTCTGGCAGAGCGCACGCCCATAAAAGAAAAAGCCCGTTGGTGATACACCAACGGGCTTAAAGACAGATCGTCCGCATTGCTCTTGGTGGCGATTAAGCGACCTGAACAGGGATTGCGTTTGACGTGTGGCTCACTTCATTACCTTGCGTCATGTAAATCATACGAGGTTTGAAGTTGGCCAATTCTGCTTCCGTGTAACTGGCATACGCACAAATAATTACACGCTGACCCACTTCTGCCAGATGCGCAGCGGCACCGTTAACAGAAATGATACCGCTACCTTCTTCACCGCGAATCGCGTAAGTGGTAAAGCGCTGGCCATTTTCAATGTTGTAAATTTGGATCTGCTCATACTCACGGATTCCAGCCATATCCAGCAGGTTTCCGTCGATGGCGCACGAGCCTTCGTATTCAAGAACCGCGTGGGTGACGCGAGCTTGATGTAACTTGGCTTTAAGCATAATGGATTGCATAGTCACAACCTTTAACCCAGTTTTCACTTTTGAGTTTTCCCGCAAGTGAGCTTAATTGCTGGGAGTCTCTTGTGTTGGCCTGGCGAGGCGATGCGGGAGTATGCCCGAATCGTCCTAGTGATTCAACGCCAAGGCGGCCTTTAAATAAGGGCAGCAAAATAAAGACCGTTCAAGCCAGAATCAATGACGCAAACCATCTATCTGGCTGACATGATCTAAATTTTTGCTGCTGATTAGGCGGTTTCAACCGTTTTGGTCGGTTGCGTGTCCGCTTGGTTGGCTCCAACTTGCACCGACATGTTGTCGATCAGTCTGGCCTTGCCCAAAAATGCAGCGCCTAGCACAGTCAGTTCTGTGTCCTCGGCTTGTGCAGGTTTGAGCGTGTTGCTGTTGTAGATCTCGACATAGTCGGGACTAAAGCCCTGCGCGAGCAAATAGTCGCGGGCGTCCTGACACAGCTTATCGAAATTCTTTTGTCCCGCTTTTAATGCGTCCACCATGGTCAATAAGGCTTTTGGCATGTGTGCGGCTTGCTGGCGCTCGTCGGGTGTGAGGTAGCCGTTGCGCGAACTCATGGCTAAGCCGTCGTCTTCGCGGCAGGTTTCCACACCAACGATTTCGATGGGCATACATAGGTCAGCAACCATTTTGCGAATCACCGCCAATTGCTGAAAGTCTTTCTCCCCAAAGAACGCCATGTCGGGCTGTACCATGTTAAACAACTTTGTTACCACAGTGGCCACGCCGTCGAAGTGGCCGGGGCGCGCACCGCCACATAAGCCTTCTGAAACATCCGGCACGGATACACGGGATTGAGCGTCTTGTCCGTTGGGGTACATTTCGTCAACAGACGGGAAGAACAGCAGATCGCAGCCGTGATCTTCCAAATGAATTTGGTCGGCAGCCAGTGTGCGCGGGTAACGGGCAAGATCGTCTTTGTCGTTAAACTGCAGCGGGTTTACAAAAATGCTGGCGACCACGAACTCACATTGGCGCATGGCTTTATCGACCAAGCTCATGTGACCGGCGTGTAGGTTGCCCATGGTGGGGACAAAACCGATGCGTTTCCCTTGGCGGCGCGCATGACGCACAGCATCACGCAGTTCGACTAACGTTCTTACGGTGTTCATGCACTGAATCCATGTTCGGGTTGTGGAAATTGACCGTTCTTCACTTCATCGGCATAAGCACCTATGGCTTGAGCTATGGTGCGACCATCGGTCATGTAGTTTTTAACAAATTTGGGGATGTGCCCTGGGTTCATACCCAGCATGTCGTAGCACACCAATACTTGTGCGTCGGTATCGGCACCTGCGCCAATGCCAACAACAGGCACGCTAACGGCGTCGGTGATGCGCTTAGCCAGCTCAGACGGCACGCACTCAAGTAACAGCATGTCTGCGCCTGCGGCTTCCATGGCTTGGGCGTCGGCCACCATTTGTTGTGCGGCGGCATCGTCGCGGCCTTGTACTTTATAGCCACCAAATTTATGCACGTACTGTGGGGTTAGGCCAAGGTGAGCGCACACAGGCACGCCGCGTTCCGCCAATTGCGCAACGGTGCCCACCAACCATTCACCCCCTTCTAACTTGACCATTTGCGCACCGGCTTGCATCAGCTCGGCAGCATTTAACATGGCCGCTTCGGGCGTGGCGTAGGTCATGAACGGCATGTCCGCCATGATGAGCGCACCTTGATTACCACGGGCCACGGCGGCTGTGTGGTAGCACATTTCTTCGAGTGTCACGGGCACGGTAGAGTCTTTACCTTGCAGCACCATGCCCAGCGAGTCGCCCACAAGCAACACTTCCACGCCGGCGTCACTGGCCAGATGGGCAAAGGTGGCGTCGTAGGCAGTGAGGACTGCAAACTTTTCCTTGGCCTGCTTCTTTTTATGCAGTGTGCTGATGGTCGTGATGCTCATAAAACACTCGTTCCAGTTAATAGATCGCGTATGGTCCTGATCTGGATGGGCGAAGTCAATTGCCTTTTATATCGTCAGGGCAGGGAAACAGATCATTGGGGATATGGGCCAGATATTGTTGCAGCGGCTGCTTGTCTGGCAGTAGTAGGTCGGGGTTTAGATCCGCTAAGGGATACAATACAAAACTCCGTTCCAGCATAAAGGGGTGTGGTACGGTCAATCTTGGTGTGCGGATTTGGCTGTCGTTATACAGCAATAAGTCGAGATCCAGAGTGCGTTCGCCCCAATGGCGCTGGCGGACACGACCATGCTGTTGCTCTAGTCCTTGCAACACATCTAATAAATGGTGAGGTAGCAGGTGAGTACGCACTTCGGCTACGGCATTGACGTAGTCAGGTTGGTCCTGAGGTCCTACGGGTTTGCTACCGTAAATGGTTGAAAAGCGGACGTCCCGTAGCTGGGGGTGACTGCTTAATTCGGCCATGGCTTGGCGAATGTGTGTCAGCGGTTCCCCCAGATTGCTGCCCATGCCGATGTAGGCCAGCGCGGGCGCGATCACGAATCGCGGTCCTGACGGTGGCGGGGTTTGCTTGAACGCTTGCGCGGTCTGTCGTTGCGGCCTTCGCCATCACGCGTGCGGCCATTGCCTCGACCTCTGCCCCGTCCGCGACCATCACGCAGGCCGTCGGTCATTTGTTGCTGGGAAATCGGGTTTTGTTTTTGGTAGTCGGTCCACCAGCGTCCTGCTTGATCTAACGACTCACCGGCTTGCTCGCGCAGTAACAAAAAGTCGTAAGCAGCGCGGAAACGAGGGTGCCCGGCAACCGATTCAATGTGTCGCGGTTGGCGACGAATCAAACGGCGTTGCAAGTCCCAAATTTCCCGCATGGGAGTGATGAAACGACGGGGAATGGCGGTGCGCGCTTGCTGGTTAGTGACCACCGAGGAACCCGCTTGGTGTAACGCAGGTACATGTGGACAGCCTTCGTCTTCGAGGCGTTGTGCTTGCTTCAACATCGGCGGCCACAGCATGACGGAGAAAATAAACGCAGGTGTCAGTGTCTTGCCTTGAGCAACACGTTTGTCACTGTTGATCAGCGCTTGCTCGACAAATTGTTTGGCAAATGGGTCTTCTTCGATGCACTGCTGAGTTTGCGGGAATAATTGTGCAAACAGATTGTGCTTTTGCATCAGCTCATAGGTTTGCATGGCTTGGCCGGCCATAAACAGCTTGAGGACTTCTTCAAACATGCGCGCCGCAGGAATGTCTCTCAGCAGCGGAGCAAGTTCGTTAATAGGGGCTGCGGTCTTGGCTTCGATGGTGAAGTCCAATTTGGCGGCAAAGCGCACAGCGCGCAACATACGCACCGGGTCTTCACGATAGCGGGTTTCTGGGTCGCCAATCATGCGCATGCGGCGCAACTTGATGTCGTCGATGCCACCGGCGTAGCTGTGAATAGAAAAATCTTTAATGTCGTAGTACAGCGCGTTCACGCTGAAGTCGCGGCGCACGGCATCTTCATCAATATCGCCGTATACGTTGTCGCGTAGCAGCATGCCGCTGTCAGAGGTCTTGGCTAATTTCTCATTGTCGCCAGCCGTGCTGTGATGGGCGCGGAAGGTGGCGACTTCAATAATGTCGCGGCCAAAGGTCACATGCACCAGACGAAAACGACGACCAATTAAGCGAGAATTCTTAAATAAACGGTGGACTTGTTCCGGGGTGGCGTTGGTCACCACGTCAAAGTCTTTCGGTGACAGTCCCAATAAGAGGTCGCGCACACCGCCACCAACCAGATAGCCTTCGTAGCCTGCTTTTTTCAGTCGATACAACACCTTGAGCGCGTTCTCGCTGATATTAGTCCGCGAAATACTGTGCTGCTTGCGTGGGATGATGATCGCCTCATCATCTGGGCGAGCGGGTGTTTTCTTCAGCTTTGAAATCAGGCGTTTAAGCATGTATTGGGTCTGTTGACGCGTTGTCAGGTCTGTTAAGGGCGAAAAGACGGGGAGTGTACAGGACCAAGGCCTAAATACAAAATTCAGCGTCGGGAGCTGTATCTTGTGGGTCGTCCTCAGCGCACCCCTTGTGGGTGTTAGTGCGACATGTATGTATGACATGTATGGATGACATGTATGGGCGAATCTGGCGTCGTGCTGGAAGTTTGGTGTTTGGGTAATAAAGGTGTGTTGGAGATTTAATAAAAGAGGGAGGAAATAATAGGGCTGACGGCAGCGTTATTATTGTTATTGGTGCTGCGCGTCGGGATTCGAAGACTTTCTTATTTTTATTATTGAAGACGAATTGTGTTTTGAGTGTATCGTACAACCTAGTTGTTATTTTTAGTTGTTGGTGTCACTACACACTCAAAACACGAATTCTGGGCGCCTGTTATTTTTATTATGCTGGCTACAGATGGGCGGTAACGTTTTTTATTTTTATTGTTGTTACGGGTCCATCTGCACAGCTAGAACTTTTTTATTTTTATTAGTGCTCGCGCTGTTGTGCCCTAATAAGAGCAGATACCGTGCCAAAAAATAAAAACCCTTATAAATCAATAGCTTACAGTTTTCTGAAACTTTTTTTGGCGAGAAGTGTCAGGACTTTGTTACCACACATCACGCCATGTAACCCGTGTGTGGGGCTATTGGTAACGCAGGTAACAAAATTGGCGGTAACGGACTTTGTTTGTTTTTTGATCGGGTCTACGGCTGGTAAAAAAGCCTGCGCAGTGCGTCTAAAGGCTGGCGCATGGGGTGGTAAGTCGTCAGAGGAATGGCAGAAAAGGCGGATTGAGTGAGGCGGTGTCCTGCACGCCAGTCGATCATGGGATCGGCTGGCGTGCAATGGGTCGTACTGTGATGGGGTTTAGGCTTTTTTCTTTCGTGGGATGCCCAAACGCTGGCGGCGCTCCCAAAGGCTTTTGCGGCTGATGCCGAGTTTTTGCGCCAGCTCGGTTTCGGTCATTTTGTCTTCGTTTTCCAGCACGAAGTGCTGGAAGTAATCATCCAAAGATAGCTCTGAGGCCGACGGCGCACTGCTGCTGGCCGTGTGGTTGCTGCTGTTTTGCTCCAGCGAGGCTTTCATGGGCTCGGCGATTTGGCGGTCTGGGTTCAGGTCTAGCGCCATGGATTCTGCGGTGATGTCTTCGCCATCGTTAAGGATAACCGCTCGTTCCACGGCATTTTCCAGTTCGCGCACGTTGCCCGGCCACTGATAAGTGCGAATATCCATCAGACATTGAGCAGAGAAGTTAAGTTGTGAGCGATTGAGCTTCTCGCAGGCCCGCTGTAACAGCTTTTCGGCCAGCTCAACCACGTCATTGCCACGCTCACGCAGGGCTGGCAGCTTTAATTCCACCACATTGAGTCGGTAGTAAAGGTCTTCGCGGAAGTCGCCCTTCTGGGCCAGTTCTTTGAGATTTCTGTGGGTGGCGGCCACTAAGCGCACATTGACCTTTTTCGATTGCACACTGCCCACGCGGCGGATTTCGCTTTCTTGCAGTACGCGCAACAAGCGCGCTTGGGCTTCCAGCGGTAACTCACCGATTTCATCCAAGAACAGGGTGCCCCCGTCGGCGGCTTCGACTAGACCTTGGCGGACCGAGGTTGCGCCAGTGAATGCGCCTTTTTCGTGGCCAAACAGTTCGCTTTCTATGAGAGTCTCGGGGATGGCAGCGCAGTTCACGCTAATCATGGGGGCGTCAGCTCGCTGACTTTGCTCGTGAATGGCACGGGCCACCAGTTCTTTACCTGTGCCGGATTCACCGAGAATAAGCACAGTGGCGTCGGTTGGGGCGACCTTGTTGATCTTTTTAAATAGGTCCTGCATCGGCGCACAGCTACCAATGATGCCCGTGGTGGGGTGAACCTTGGCGACTTCTTGTTTCAGGGCTTGGTTTTGTCGCACCAGTGCGCGCTCTTTGAGGATGCGCTGCACGGCCAGCATCATTTCGTCATGGTCAAACGGCTTGGCGATGTAGTCCACGGCGCCCAGTTTCATGGCGTCCACGGCACTGCGCAGGCTGGCGTAGCTGGTCATGATGAGCACAGGGGTTTTGTCGGCTTGCTCGATTAGCTCGGTGCCGTTACCGCCGGGCAGTCGTAGGTCCGAGATAATCATGTCGTATTGCTCCAGCGCCTTGCCTTGAGCTTCGGTGAGCGACTCGGCTTCATCCACTTGATGCTCATTGCGTTCAAGTAGGCGACGCAGGGCGCTACGAATTACTTTTTCATCTTCTACGATCAGAATATGGGCCATTTATTCCTCCTCTCCTTGCGGGCGTTGAGGTGTGTCCAACCCTGTGCTGGTGGGCTCTCCGACCTCCAGATATCTGGGCAGCGTGATGGAAACCTGGGTTCCGCGTTGGGTTTCCTCGTCGGTTGGACTCTCAATGCTGATGTGTCCGTAATGTTCTTCGATGATGCTGTAGACCAGCGCTAAACCAAGACCTGTGCCTTTACCCACTTCTTTGGTGGTGAAAAACGGCTCGAATATCTGGTCGATGACTTCTTGTGGTATGCCGTCCCCTTCGTCGCACACTTGAATGCGTACCGTGTGTTCGACCACCTGTGCTTTAACCCAGATGTGGGTGTTGGCCGGGCTGGCATCTCGGGCATTGCTGAATAGGTTGACGAACACCTGCTGCAAGCGCTGTTCATCGCCCAGTACATAGCAGTGCGGTGGGCATTCGTTGATGAACTGGATACAGCGCTCTTTGCCGCTGAGTTGCAATAGGTCGATGGCGGCTTGGGCGCACAGCTGAATATCTACCGGCCCTTGTTGTTTGTGCTGATGGTGGTTGCCGGTGTGACTGAAGTTCATCAGAGACTGCACAATGCGGGTGATGCGTTGGGTTTGTTCTAGAATCTGCTCACCCATTTCGATCAGCTCTGGGTTATCGGTTTCGTATTTGATGTCTTGCGCAATACACGCGATCCCGGTCACCGGGTTGCCGATCTCATGGGCGACACCAGCCGCCAGTCGCCCGATGCTGGCCAAACGCTCGCTGTGGATAAGTTCATCTTCGAGTAACTGGGTGTCCGTTTGGTCTTCGAGCAGAATCACCAAGCCGCCGTATTCGTGGCTGTCTGGGTTTTCCAGTGCGCCTTTATGCAGGTTGAGCCAGCGCGGTCTGCCGTCAACCTCGATGGTTTTCTTATGCAAATGCTCCACACTGTCGTCGATGAAGCGGACTAACAGGTCGCGCCACGGGTTGCCAAGGTTGCTGAGTTTGGAGCCCACCACGTCGTCGGCTGCAATACCCGTGAGCTTAACCAGTGCGCTATTCCACATAAGGATTTCGCCGTCGGTGCCTAAGCTGCACGCACCCATGGGCAGGCGTTCAAGGGTTTGGCGGTGAAAGCGGCGTAAGTTGTCGAGCTCGGCGGCGAGACCGGTTAAGCGGTTGTGATAGCTCTCTAAGCCTTTTTCGATGAAATGGATGTCATGGCTAATTTGGACGCCAGTATTGTGCTTAAACGGCAGGTATTGGGTCACTATGCTGTGCGCTCTGGATGGCCCCGTTAACCCCGATAACTTGGCCTCAATCTTGGACCGCAGGCGGCGTAGGGCGTAGGGACGATCTTCGGAGTGGGTCAGTTGTAAGTCGGTCAGTGCTTGCTGGACTTCGCGTTCCGCCACTAATGGGCCAAGGGC
>Ga0181591_10003834_pt1 | contig 13126 bp, 2 predicted proteins | sample 071ome_33_FD_133757 | JGI IMG/M metagenome (GOLD analysis project Ga0181591, IMG submission 133757) | Coastal salt marsh microbial communities from the Groves Creek Marsh, Skidaway Island, Georgia - 071412AT metaG (megahit assembly) | ecosystem: Environmental > Aquatic > Marine > Intertidal zone...
CTGCAGCACTTCTTCCTGGAAATCTAGTGTAAGTACATGAGAATGTTCTTAAACTAGATCTAGTTTGCAATCCAGATGGTATTGGAAGTGCAGTATCTGAAATATTGATAGTACGAATGCTAATCATCTTAGCAAAGTCAATAGTGGTTGCAGTTAATGCTTCATTTTCTCCAACAACCCAATCAGTCATTGGACAAGTTTCATTTACATCCAAATATAATGATGGGTTAGACCATCCATCCCATAACTGAGTATAATAGTTATCATAAATGTCATAGTTTCTAATGGATAAAAGATTAACTCTTGGAGTCATTTCTCCAGTCGTATATGTACCCCATTGATTATTAGTAGAGGGTCTTTTTGAGTTTCCGTTATTATAGATATATCTACTAGAAGATCTTCTATGATAATATGTCTGAAGAATTGGGCACCTTGTACTTACATCTAATGATTGGAAATAATCATTGAAGTTAGTGATTGTAGTAACGTCTGCACTTGTCTGAGGATCTCTAACATAAACATAATATACATTACCAGTAAAGAATTTATCGTAGAAAATACCAGTAATGTCTATTGCAGTTCCTTCAATAGTGAATGTATATGTCTGTGTGCTGGTTCTATGTGGTGTAACGTTTGTATAATCAGTTTGTGAAACACCCTTTAATGCTAATGAATTCTCAGCAGTAAGGAATGTGCTATTAGCAGTATATGTACCAGACAGATATAAGTTAATGAGGGTCTTTGGCAATCTTTCAACTACTCTGGTTCCCCAATACTGCAATTCTTCATCTTCAGATTGATACAGAGGATTATTCTGCAATCTAATAGTGTTCAACTGTGATGTAAAGTTATCATCATATGAAATGACCGTCCAATCTGGCATCTCACCAATGATATTAGATTCCAAATCAACGTAAGTAAGATTCTTTAATTTAACTTTAGGGAAGAATCTAATGTTAAGTGATCTACCCGTAACAGAAGTGATGTTATTTGGTGGATAGTATACTTTAACAAATCTTTCTTTATATGATGTTGAATTATATCTTAATCTTGAGATGTTATTAGATACTGGTGGTTCAGATTCAATTTCTTGATCAGAATAATCAGTTGCTTGTATGGTAAAGATTGGATTTAAGGTTCCAAATGCAGTGTAACCAAAATCCATTGAAATATTTTTAAATGCTGCAGTAAACACAATAGGAATACCACGCATTGCATAAAAATATTGTGGTTGTCCATTAATATCCAATTCAATCATGTCAGTTGGAACTTCAGTTTCAAATCTGATAGGTTCAGGAACATCTAAAACATTAATGATTGCCTCTCCAGCACCAGGGGTAAATCCACTGTTTTGTCCTACTTGCAAAGCACCTTTAACCTGAACAGATGCACCATAAGAAATTGCCTGAGTAATATTAGTTTCATCTGCTGTTGCACTACTCCAGGAACTAACCCTAGAAGTAGAAATGTCTCCATACTTTAAATCTGCTTGAGATAAACCAACACCTTTATCATTAGGAATGTACTTATATCTTACAGCACCACCAGATACTGGACCATATGCTTCCAGATTACCTCTGGTTCTAAACTGGTAACCAGATAAATTTTCTACAATACCTCTATATCTTCCACTATCATTCAATAATCTATCAAGATATCTGGTCAAGTTTACATCAAGACCAGATACGTTTTGTAAATCTACTTTATCAACACTATTAGAAACACCACGGATAGTATCCAGGTCTCTAACATCAAGACCTAGATTTTGAAGTGAAGTTGCCTTTGACTCAATATCAGAGAAATTAAAGGAAACTTTTAGTCCAAAGAGAACTTCGTTTCTAATTGCCATTTCTTATAACTGCTCGACGTAAGTTAGATTTACTTTAATAGAAACTGGTCCACCTGTAGGATCCAGTGCCCTTGCCACAAAATACACTGCCTCAGTATTTAAGATATCGGGAGTAATAACTTTCCTATCAAATCCAAATACATCAGTAAGATCAAATGTCTTTGTCTCATTATTAATATATAGGGTCGTTAAAGTATTGCCAGGTCTCAATAATGATTCACCCTGTCTATCAAGTTGAGACGAGGATAATCTACTTACTTGCGTGAAAGCAGATGGTACAAGATCATCAATACCTGCTGGCGTCTGTGTTATAGAACCCGCACCATTAACATCCAATTCACCAGTTTGCAGATTAGTTCCAGCATTATATGTAACTGCTGCATCTCCATCAATAAAATTATACTTCCACTGCGGATTAAATGTGCTAACATTCCCTAACAAATCAATATCATGCAACTCAGCACATCTAATATTAGCACCATCTCTTAATTTAAAGAATGCATATAATGGATAGATATTGAATTCAAAAATACCATCACTTCCAGGTCCAACACTGAATGAATTTGGAGTATCATATCTATCTCCTTGGGAGAACCATGCGGAAAATACTACGCTATTATAAGCGATTTGAAACTCAGGGTCACTAAACAAGGCATTACCTTGAGCGTCATAAGATCCATAAATGTCAATGTTCACAGGGATTACATATATAATTTCCTGTTGACCATCTTGCCCAACTTGAGAATATTGTTGCTGGGGACCAGCAAATCTTGCTTTAGTTGGGTTATTCCCCAATTGATTATCATAAAAATATTGTTGATATGATGCAGTAAGGGGGAAGTATGCAGCAAGTTGTCCATTTGTTGGATCAGTTGCACCTGCAATAATAGGAACAGTAGATGTTAAGAAATAAGTTGATAATTGCAAATATGCATCTAAATCACCTTGGGTAGTAAATCCTGTCCAACTATCAATAGGAATTGTCCCCAATGTAGTAGAATCAGTTTGAGTAACTGGTCTGGAAATTGGATCGTTCTTAGTAAGACGTGCAGATGAACATAATCCACTATTACTTCCCCTAGGATTTCCAATTCTAAAATCATCTCTAAATGGATGAATATAATTTCTCCAAGATTCTCCTGTTTCAAATCCAGTATAAGTAATAGATTCGCTATATGGGTGATAATCTAAATACACTGTTTCATAATCTGGAAGAAGAATTACGTTAGTAGGTATTCCATTTCTATCTTCAGTAATTAATGTACCGTCTGGTCTTTGCCATCCAGTGAGTTCACCAGTAACACCAAACAGTGGTTTATTTGGTGTATATCCAATCTTCCAATCTCTTACTTGACCCGTTGGTTCATACAGAATTGGATTTAAGAATTTAGTAGCAGAAATTGGTCCATTGACAGCATTAGGTGAAGCAATAATAGTTTTAAGTTGAGATAATCTTACCTCGAACGTTGCCTCACCTAACGTTTCACCTTCTTGAACAAAAAATGCTGCAGGAGTATAATCAGTTTGATTCTGAACAATACGAGAAGGATCTAAATATCTTTCAGTGTCTAAATTATGTCTATCACCCTCTCTATAGCAAAGTAGATTAGTCGTCTCACTGTAAGATCCACTTACTTGATCACCTAAGTAAGTATTCCACATTCTAGTGGTAATTAACTTTGCTTGGAAATCATCATAATCTAAATCAAACTCTCTTCTAACAGTATCCCCAACAATAAATGTCGGTTGGAATGTTACTGTTGTACCACCAGTAAATAACTGAGTATCTTGAACTGTAATTGTATATGTTCCTGCATTCTCAGTAATTGATGTAATTCTAGATGGTGTTACATTTGCAATTAAATTTCCATCGGAATCGGTATCTAACAGATAGTCACCTGCTCTTAAATATAGGACATCTCCATCCGTAGTTGTAATAGTATTACTTCCATTAGGAGCAGTTGAAGTTGTAATATAAATTGGTGCTAGGGTTACATCTGAAGATTTAGAATCATTTGGCAATTTGTACAATTTGCGTATATCACCAAACGTTCCTGCAGTTGCATTTGGCATGTACAAGTATGAACTACCTTGACATGCCTTACATTTAACAACATTAACCTCAGCAAATCCATCAGCAGTAAGCGACATCTGCTTAGGAATGATAATCTTTTTATTGGGAATGTCTACTCCACCACCACTAGTGATTGCATTCTTCGGATAGATAGCAAAAATAGAGGTGTATTCACCAGACGATGTTAATGTCTTTTCATCTGATGTTTCAGAGTATACATTAACAGTCCCCTCATCACCACCATCAATGTACATAGATGTACCGTACTTGTACAGAACCTGAGGTTCAGTTAATCCTGGTCCCCTGCCAGGACCAATCCTCATCTCATATTTAAATCTAAAGAACGGATCTCCCATAGAGGGAATCTTCAATTTATTCTCAATGACAAAAGTATGAACAACTACCCAACGTGCTTCACCATTATCTACAGGAACATAAGCATACATTCTAAGACCGATAGCACCATACCAACCAAATTCAATCTTATACATAGTGATCTCATCTGTGTTTAACAGATAACCACTAGGTCCATTACCATTTAAACTATCACCATTGAATTTCTCTTTGCTTAACTTAATCTCTTGGAATGTATAATTAGTTCCTTCAATAACTTTGTTGTAGTAAGTTACATTATCAATATCTGCTATTCCATTTTCATCAGCAAGACCCAATTCTTGAAGCAATCCACCCTGTCCCTCTGGATAGTGAATGGTTGATCTTCTAACAATATAGAAGTTTGCACCCTCTCTTCTGAATACATATTCATCAAAATCATTGAAGATGCCCCATTCTGCATAGTTATCACCCTCACCTTTATCCATAACCGCTCTAGTACCAAAGGTATATCCGCTGATACGTCCAGGTTGGTATCTAAATGCTTGTCTTGACTGAAGTAATGCAAATTGTCCGCCAGTAGCATTATATCCAGGTTGGAAATCATCAGTGCCAGGCAAATCTCCAGAGGTGCTTGCACTAATATAAGTTCTATTGAGCCAATTTTCTTTGAATGGATTTAAGTCAGTTTTACCAGCAACAACACCAGCAACACTTTCTACACTTCCATAACCAATAGCATCAATAAATTGAGTATTAGAGGTGGCAGGATAATCTGGATTTAGAATCTTTCTTGTCCTACCAGTGCCCCTAAGCATAGTAATATTATTTTGAATTTCAGGCAGTCCAAGGGGAACTCCACTTACTGGATCACTAATTTCTTCAGATACAATCAATCTCCAAGTTGCTGTCCAAATAGCAATTTGAGTATAATACTTATCAGTATTGTTATTATAGAATTGAGAATCGTAATATGTTCTATCATCCCACTCATTAATAGCAGGAATGAATCTAGTTAAAAATTGATCATACTTTTGATAGTTTGATGTTGGATCAGCAGAAAACTGTTGAGCATCTCTCCTATCTTGATAGTATTCGTAAAGAGATTTACCAAGTGCTAAAAAGTTTTGCCACTTAAACCATAAATTTGGATTATATAATCCAAAAATATCCGTTCCAGTATTATCTAAAACTTGAGAGAGTGGTGGATATGGAAAATTGTATGGAACTGGGAATGAAGTAATTCTTAATGCACCCTCATTTTTTACTGCTTCAATAGCAGCTGGAATATGCGTATATCCTTCTTCCGTAGTTCTATTAGACCAAACACCAGGACCAGTTGATGGGTTGTCTGTATAAAATACAAACTCATCATCATTCAATCCATATGTTGATACGTTTGAAAATAATCCGAGTTGAGTTTCTGCTCTATCAATACCAAGCAGAGTTGTACTTACTTCAGAAGTAGATGCAAACTGTTCTTCAATTTTAACAATACCACTTCTTTGCTTCTCAAGTACCCTTCTCAAATAGGTAATTGGGTTCTCATTTGTTGGGTTAACATTTAATGTATATCTTACTCGGAGAATTTGATCTCCATTTGCATCAGTAACGTAAGATTCATTAACTGCTTCAATGTTAAAGGTTTCAAAATTATTTCCATTGATTCTAATTTGCCCAGGATTATTTGGATCTGGTTCATATGTTGGTGATCCAGTTGCAATTTCAATTCTAGATCCTTTTCCAATAAATCTATATGCACCCTCAGGTGCAAATACATCTACATATGGATCAGGGATTCCCTGAGCAGCATCAGACCTGACAACATTAAAAGATTGAGCAAAAAGAATAGTAAAAAATCTTGAAACTGTTTTAGTTTCAGTAGGAAAAGTAACTGACAACGCTTTATCGGTTGTCAGTTCCGTTGTAACAAATCCTTCAATTTCAGCGACAAGAGGGTTACCTGTTTCATCAGTAAGTGGTGTACCCTCTGTATCTTGAAGGATTACCTCAAGATCTCTTTTAGCAGCAGCTCTTTTATTGTATCCAATTTTAGCGTCAAATGAATTACCTTTAAGTGTAACATCTGACGCTAGTTGATCCTCGTTAATATAAGATGGTAAATCAGCCATTAATTACTGCTCCTCCCAAGTGACGGCGGCGGACATATTGGTTGCTACGGATGTGCTATTATAAACACCAGATTCACTAGCAAGAATGAACAAGGTTTCTACTGTCTCAGTTAATGGGAATGATAAGTAATCCTTGTTATAATCAAAGAATTGCTGGAGTTCAAATTGTTCGCCACTGGCACCTGGAGTGAACAGTGTTGTGATCTGTTGACCAGTTCCTGGAATTGGGGATCTCTGCTCATCACTAATAGAAATAGCAGAAAGAGTGGTTAATGGTGTTGATGTAGGAGTAAATGTAGAAGCATCAAGGTTAGTTGGGTTTGGTTCGTAGAACTCACCTGCTCTTAAGAAATCACCGAAGATAAGAAGTGATAAACTCGTCTTCTCATATGCATTAAAGGAGTAGTTTCCACTAGCATCTCTTTGAAGTAAACCAAATACTGTGATTACATTTGTATCACCTTCATAACGACCTCTGAAATATCCATAGGTAGAAGAGATGAAAGGAAGATAATCACGATTAGAAATTTTACTATTATCCAACTGTGTTGGTTTAGCAATTGAACCAATATCAAGTGGGTTTGAATCGCTATATGTAGTAGCAAAAGAACCACTTGGAGTCACTTTTGTTTGGAACACTGGACTCTTTAAGAGTTTCACATTAGCATACGTTCCAGAGTTACCAATAGACAATCTAGTTGGATATACCTGTACTCTATTTCTTACTCCATTAATCTCCTCTCTACACTTAAGACCAATCAGCACTCTTGGTCTATCTACAACAATATAGAATGTACCGCCACCAGAAGCAATAGCTCTATTAAGATAAATCTTACCTGCAGCAGTATCAACCCAAATAACTTTCAATCCAGGTTCTCTGTTAGGAGTAATAACCGTGGCACCCATATAATATGTATAGTCAGCAACAGCAAGTGAGTTTGGCGCTGGAGTTGCGTTACCAAGAACAATGTGAGGATACTCATCAACACCAGGATTACCTGATCCATAATTGTCTTGTGCTGCTACAGTAAACTGTAACTTACTTCCATATACTTCTGCTGGTGCTGGTGTTGCATAGTTGAACAGACGAACCGTACCACGGTCACCACCGTCAATATAGTATGAAGCACCATACTTAACCAGATACTCTGAGTAAGAACTAGAGTTAGCAATATAGTTTAGATTTCTAGAAGCATTAGTATATCCATAAGCAAACTGAGTTCCACCACCATACACCATATAGGTAATAGGAAGTGTTGGGTTACCCAGTGAGGATACCTTTAACTGGTTAGATGCTCTGAGGTGGTGTACACGTACCCAGCGTGCTTCACCAGAATCCAGAGGAACATAAGCAAGGAAGAGAGCACCAACAGCACCGTACCATGAGAATTCAATCTTATACATGGTTACGTTTGCTGGGTTCAGGTTCCAGTTAGACGTTCTGGTAAGATCAGCACCAGCAGCAAGATCAGTTACATTCTCTCCAGGGAAGTTCTGCGTGCTGTTTGAATATACAACGTCAGAGTAGAGAACATCAGAATCTGCCTGACCATCTACTTTTTCACCAGAGAATCTAGAACGTGGTACTCTATACTCATATACAGTCCAGTATCTTGCTTGTACATGATTATAAACCCATTCCTTCAGTAGATTATTGTTTACAAAATCAATACCAGTTTTAACTGTATTAGCACCTTCTGCAGTAGTGAGTTTTACAGCAGTATTAATGTATCCAACAATAGATGCTGCATCATCACCATAAACGTATTGATAAGGGAAGCAACCATATGGATTGTTTTGAACAATGATATCTGGATCTTCTGCATCAGGAATACCATTATAAGAATAGTCAACTGTCTTAGGAAGAATAAATGGTGCTGGAGTTACAATGTATGGAGAAACTGAAGTAGAAATACTATTGGCAACCGCTGACACAAAATAGTGAGTGGTTCTTCCATTTGGAGTTATAGATGGAATAGTATCAAGAACAACAACATCAAATGTGTTAGTGGTTACGTTACTAATTGCCAAGAATTGACCACTTGCAGGGTCTGTTGGTCTTGGATAAGCGTGAGTAGTTGCTCTACTGTCAGCATCGCACTCAAATACAATAGAGTAATCGTCAAATTTAACTTTATCACCTTCAGATAATCCATGATTATTCACCGTCACCGTCATTACACCAGTATTTGGGAGGTAATTCGCATTAGTCGGTGTTAACTTGTACGATCTCGTACCAAAGTTAATCTTAGTCGTGTCGCTTGCTGGGAATACAGTAATATCACCACCATTAGTAGGTGCTTTAGTAAGAGTTACCTTCGATCCATATACACTATCAACAAAGTAAATACCACCATCAACAGAGTTGTCAAGGGTCTTATCATTTGTATAGACATAGATTGAAGATCCTGGTCTCAATCCTTGAGAAATTACTCTACCACCACTTATGTAAGTATGAGAAATCGTAGAGGTAAACAGACGGAAAGAGAATTTATTACTAGTTACATCAAAGATTGAGAAGGTGTCTTCATCATCTTTTGCAGGATATGTCTTTGGTCCATAAGAACAAGAAGTGAGGATGTCTGCAAGTTTGATTCTATCCCCTACAGTATATCCATGGTTGGTGACGCTAATATTCACAAAACCAGTTGCTGGGTTATAACTAAATCCACTTACAGTGATAGAAGATGTTTCAGCACTTACAAATGTATGAGCAGTTCTTCCATTTGCAGTTACAGATGGGATAGTATCAAGAACAACTACACTAACTGTATTAGAGTTAATGATTGTTACTGGAAGGAACTTACCACTTGCAGGATCGCTTGGTCTTGGATAAGAGTGTTCAGTAGCGTTATTATCAGCAGCACAAGTGAATGTAATAGCGTAGTCATCAATTCTAATACCATCACCTGCTAAGAGACCATGATTAGCAATGGTCAGTTGCATAACACCAGTGTTTGGATCATATGATGCATTCGTTGGTGTTAACTTTCTGGTACTAACAATATTCTTTGCAGATGCAAAAGATGGATTTACAACTGTTACTGTACCACCACTATTGTAACTATTTGTAGTTTGATCTAACTGAGCAACTGATGGTTTACCAACGCCAACTTCAAATTCAAGAGTAGAAGTAATCTTTCTTACTGTAAAGACATCTGGATCTTGTGCTCTTGGATAGGTAACACCACCATTAAGACCAATGTTCTGAAGGCGAACCTGATCACCCTCTTCTAAACCATGAGCAGCAGTTGTGATAATTTTAGCAACACCACTTGCATTAACATATGCAAAATCATCAACTGTTAAAGTTGATCCAGCGTTTAAGTTTGATACCTCTCTAGTTGTACCACCTGAAACATATTTTTGCTGGAAGGTAGTAGCATCATATAAAGATTCACCAATATATACTTGGAATGAATTGGTAGTAGTAGTATTAACTCTGAAGATCGTCTGAGCATACTTGTTTGGATACAACTTAGATCCAGTATTACAAGAGATGAGCATATCTCTTACTGTAACACTATCACCCTCGTTTAATCCATGGTCTCCATTAGTCGTTACTGTTGCAAGACCAGTTGTATTATTATAGGAGAAATTAGTAATACCAATTTCTTCTGGTGCAAGAACCATTTCAGTTCCAGCAACACTACTAATAGGAATAGATTTCTTTTCTTTTAACAGAGATGGATCAAAAAGACCTGCATGAATATTAATCAATCCATCACGAAGAATTACAGCATCACCTCTATATCCCTGACCAGGGACTTCCATGTTACCATAATCTTCATACTGCTTTGTTCCAAACTGCTTTGGATTTGATTGAGCAGCAGCCCCTGTTGCATAAAAGAATGTAGGTGATTTCTGCTGAATCAAGGACTGAGTTCTTCTTACACAACAGAAGTTATCACCACGTCCCTCGTTAATGCTCTCATAGTAGTATCCATCAAATTTGTCAAAGATACCATACTTCTTGATTGATGGGTGACGTACTTGAGCATATTGGTCAGCAAGCAAATAATCTTCACCATTTGTACCAGTAGGATAATCTGATGCAGATCTATGAATTGTATATGGAGCACGTCCAAATTTTACACCAAAGGTTCCAGCAGAAACACGACCTGGCTGGTATCTGAAGAATCGTTTAGAAGTGAGAACAGCATATTCATTAGCGGGTGCCTCAATGTGAGCACCTGCTTCTGATGGTACGTGATTAAGACCCCAATCCTGCTGACCAGGAACATCTTTATACTCACCAATACTTGTTGGTGGAATAGTTTTAAGTTGTTCTGGTGTTGCTGTCCATTCTGTTGGGTTAACATCATATGTGTTAACGTCAGCAAAGATACCTAAAGCAACTTCAGATCTTGGAATACCAAGCAGAGATAGAGCAACTTCTGATTGTTGTTTATTCTGTTCTTCAACAGGAATTGCTTCTTGGTCGCTAGCGATAACAACAGGAATAGATTTCTCTGATGTTTGCTGACCAGTAGGGACTGGTGCTGTTCTGCCGACAACTACGACGGCAGAATTATTGTTAATGTTAGTATTCTCAGGCATTTAAACGACTCCGATGATACCCTTAGCGATGGTGAACGTATTCTTCTTCTTTATATATCCAGTTGCGTTGATGTCAACTGAGAGGTTACCCTCAGCATCAATTAATCCAGAATTATTTACCTGATTAAAGGTATTAAATCCACTGTTGAACAAGTCAAGTACGAATGCTTGATCCTGGAATCTAATAGCAACCACAGTCAATTCGTTTGGAATGCTATATCCATTTGTTGGATTGTGCTCATAAAGTGTGACGACATCTTCAACAGTGAAATCAGGAACAAATTGATCTTCAATTTTAATAGTATAGATTTGGTTATCTGGATCATAACCATCTGCAAGTACACCAGAAATACTATAGTTATCTGGTGCTCCAACACTGACTGCTTCATCACCAACAAGATAATATACAAGATAATTGTAATTCAATCCAATTCCGCCAGGGTTAGTTCTATATGGAATTGTATTAAGTGCCGTTCCCGATGGCGCAGGAACTGTCAGAGATGGAGGAATTTCAATTTGAACTCCACCATTTTCAATATCATATGTTGTTGCTTGAAGTACAGAAATTGCAGGAGTTCCCTGTGCTGACCCAGCAGGAACATAAGTAATTGGTGAAGAACCTAAAGTTTCATTACCATTGACATCAACCGTTACCTGATACACATAAGGTCTAATTGTAGTGTTCCTAAGATCTTTAGCAACATTCTCTTCAACGTAAGTAAATTTAACTGGACCTTGAGTTCCAGCACCAGTTGTCTTATAACAAGTAATGTTAACTGAATTGAAATCACTATCGTAGATGTCTGTGGTTGGAATCCACTCATCATCTGGACCAAGAATTAAGTTATTCTCAGTATTAGCACTTCTAGCACCAAAAATTCTAAGACCAGTTCCAGAATTTCTAATGATACATGAGTTAAATGCTACAACTTGTGAAGTTGTAATGTCAACTGGACCAGGATTTCCTAAGAAAGCACAGTCAGAAACTTTCAGTACTTCAGCGTCAGTTGCTTGCAGTGGAACGTCAAACGTTCCATATGTAATTGAGTTATCGTATACTGAAGTATTTTGAATGGAGATTCTCTTTCCACTAGTAGCATTGACACCATCACCAACAGAATTTCTAATATCCAAATTAACTAAATTGCAATTTTCTGCATCTTCAAGATATACTAATGCATTAGCATCTGGTCTTGAACTATCACCTAATCTAATATTGTTATTATAATTGCCATCAACAACAAAGTCCCTCAGTGTAACATCACGGACAGATATTGATGTATTTGCGGAGTAATTTGGATTCTCTGGTGAATATGTTCCATATACTCCACCACCCCATGGATCTCTCAACCATATAGCAGAGTACATTCTGCTATATTCAGGAGAAGGAGTTCTATTATAAGAAGTATCAAAATATTGCTTCTTGATAATAGTTGCCTTTCCAGATCCATAGATAGAAACATTTGAAGGAACAGGTAAGTTCTTTACCAAATATGTTCCACCAGTCAAGAACAATGAAAATAATTTCTTGTTCATAACACTTTGAATTGCATCGATCAATGCATTTGTATCATCATGGCAGATTTGAATCTTGTTATTATCAATATAACTCGACAATAAATCAGTATCATCATAAACTGCATTTGTTGAATTAGAAATAGTAATAGTATCACTATTCATTTCATATACTTGTCTTTCTGCCCACCCAGGATGTGGACCATAGGATGGAATCTCAGTTGTAGGAATTGATGCTGGAATATTTCTAACTTCAAGATAATTTTGATTATATGATCCATCCGTGTTGAAATCTCCCCACGTTACACGGTTATATGGACCATAATCATTATAAGTAAACAGCGTAGTAGTTGCAGATCCAATATCTCTCTGACCAAGGATAGCAATAAGATTTAAGTTTTTATCATGATCAACTAAAGTGTTTGCGTCTCTATCTTTTACTACAGAAAGAGTGTTCTTGTATCTGTAAAGTAAAATACCATGTGAAGCGTTTGGTCTTAAGATAGATACGCTATTATACCTTTGCTCGTTAAAGGTATCTAACTCATAGTTTACAACATAGTCAGGAGCGCCAGTGCTGCTATGCTTCAGTTTCTTTAGCGAAGAGATAACACCAGTGTTAAAGTTAATAAGTGCCGCATAATATGTGTATCTAGTTCCGCC
>Ga0181591_10003839_pt1 | contig 13116 bp, 8 predicted proteins | sample 071ome_33_FD_133757 | JGI IMG/M metagenome (GOLD analysis project Ga0181591, IMG submission 133757) | Coastal salt marsh microbial communities from the Groves Creek Marsh, Skidaway Island, Georgia - 071412AT metaG (megahit assembly) | ecosystem: Environmental > Aquatic > Marine > Intertidal zone...
CCCGGTCTGGCTGATACGTTCCCACTGCGCACTCATAGCAGGTTGCAGACCCAGTCGGGGCGTAGTGACCCGCTTCACAAATCTCTGGATCCACCGTACCTGTCCCGCTACAGGAGTAACCAGCTGTGCAGTCCGTACACGTCGCCGATTTAGTCGTGTTTGCGTACGTACCTTCGGCGCAAACTGTACACGAGGCTGAGCCACTCGAAGACGAAGTACCCGTGGGACAGTCGTCACACGCAGTCAACGCGCCGTTTGATTTCGTCCCCGCATCGCAAGGCGTGCACGAGGCCGACGCAACGGACGCGGCGATCGTCCCCGCGGCACAATCTGAACAATACTCTGAACCTTCAGCGGCGGTGTCGCCCGCCGGACAGTCAATCGCGGCGGTCATTCCCTCGTTGGGACACACCTTACCCGCCGGACAAATCGTACAGAACTCTTTCCCGGTCCCATCGTTATATTCCTTCACCGGACACGGCACCGGTATCACCGCTGTCGTGGGATTCGGACACTCTGTACCCGCCGGGCACGCCAGGCACGACGTCAAAGTGTGGTCATCAAACGTGCACTGAACCGTCTGCGTTGGATTCCCCAACCTGTTCTCCGCGACGCCGCCCGACGTGTAGTCTATGCAACCACTCGTGATTGCTGCATCGACGCCCGTTTGCGTCGTTTCACACGCAAGATGCAGGTCCCCAGTCGCATCAATGCTCGCCGCGCACGTCACGGTCACGGTTACGTCTGCCGGCGCGGACGACCGCATCGGCAATACGCACGTCACGTCCGTCTGCTCGTTATAGAACGCCGTCGCGTCTGGATCGAACGTACATCTCCCGGCGATGTAGTCTCCGTAGTCGTTTCCATACTCCGCTTGTATCGTCGCCGCCGCACTCGCTGTATCGCCGCCGCCGCAGTCCGACGCCACGCTTCTCCATTCACACACCGCCGTCGCTCCCGTCGCGTACTCCCCCACTGCGCAGTCCGCACACCCGCCACCGGAGTCAACCTGTCCCGCGGGACACTCCGCGTCCGCGACCGCGATCAAAACCACCGCGACGAGGGCGCAGACGACCGCGCGAAGGCCGCGGCCCATTTCACCTCGCATCGCTTCCCACAATCGGCCAACCTTTACCGCGTCTTCACGACGTCGCGCGCATCCTTCTCGTCCGCGTCGACGCGTCGACGTCGCGCGCGCGTCAACGATTCGCGCGCGCTTCGCCCGCGCGCGAGGATGCGTTCGGCGTCGTCGTCGCGCGTCGGGGTTTCGCGTCGTGTCGGTTGGCGTTCCTCCTTTGGTCCCCCCGCTCGGGGAGGTGGGCTGTGAAAACACTAATTTGTATGACTAAACAGTATGATATTACCGGTAGGTACCAACGCACTCAACGCTCGAGCCACGCCTCTTCGTCGACGGCGACGCCGGTGTGACGCGCGACGTCGTTCACGGCGACGAGGACGGCGTCTCCCGGCTGCATCTCGGCGATGGAGACGGGTGAACCGTCGGGACGGACGAGACGGCAGGTTTCCGCGTTTTGTAAGACGACGGCGAAACGAGCGCCGGCGCGCTCCGCCTCGATTAAAACCATGCTTCGGCGTTCAATCTTGGCGCGAGCGACGTTGATGACGCGGGTTTTGCCGCGGTAGTCGCAGGCGAGGACCTCGCTTCCGGCGCGGAGCTCGGAGAGATAGGCAGTCTTGCCTTCGGGCGCGCAAATGTAGCTCGCGGTGGGCCCGGCGTTCACGCGGAACGGTCGAGTGTTTACGTAGCCGCATTCGACGTTTTCCGCGTGCACGAGAAAGAGACCGCTCGCAAAGCTTCCGACGAGTAATCCTTCGCCCGGGGCAAAGTTTACGCACGCGTCAACGGCGACTCGATCGCCAGGTCCGACGCGTTTTATCGACGTCAGCGTCGCCTCAACCAATTCCACGTCGTTCGCCCCGTCGTCGCCGCTAAAGTGCTCCTTCATAACCTCCGACATCGCGCGCACCTCCATCGGGTCATCCGACGCGAGCACGACGCCATCCACACCCGTTTCCAGAGCCTCCAACATGACTCTCGCGCTCTCCGCGTCGCCGCACCTCGCGAACAACGCGTTTCTCCTCTGTCCTCCTCCGAAAGCCGCGACTAAATTTTCCGCGGGAATCACGCTCCATCCGCTCGCGGCGTCCATCACCACCGCCCCACCGCAGGTTTCATCATCCGCCAGCGCGCCCGCGCGCGCGCACGCCTCGGGCGAATCCACCCTCGCGACGACGCCTCTGTTTCGCCCGCTCGCGTCCGACACCCGTCCGCTCGAGCCGTCCACCCTCAACACGTCCACGCTCGCCGCGACGCGTCTAAACCCCTCCGCGACGTCTTCCGACGCGACACCGTCTTCCGTCACGACCACCGTCGTCGTCAATCCGAGCTCGATCGCCGTCGTCACGCACGTCATCTCCCGCGTCTCCAGCCACACCGTTCTCGCGCGGTTCGCGGCGGACTTCGATGCCGATGCCGATGCCGATGCCGATGCCGATGCCGTCGACGACGCGCGAGGTCGTCCACGACAGCCCCGCGGCGCGCTCGAGCACCGACGCGCGCGCGATCCCGTCGTCGCGCCCATCATCGTCGTCGTCAAAGTCGTCGACATCGCGCCGCGCGGTCGGGTGTGACGATCCTAAATCCATCGCGAATGGAATCTCGGTACCCGAGACCGAGACCGAGACGAGCCAACATGTGAACGTGTGAAGCGGTCCGTCTTCACAACGCGACGACGGATCCATCGACGACGGAACGAACGATGGGCGGCGCGAACGGACGAGGACGAAGGGTTGGAGTGTGCGTGGCGGTTTTGGCGGTCACCGCGGCGGCGCTGACGACGCGCGGCGTGGATGCGCGACGCGGGAAATTCGATGATGACAATGACAATGACAATGATAGACGAAGACCTTACGACTGGGATTTGAACGGCGGCGACGACGACGATACGAAACGGGACATGATGCGAGACTTTTCAAAGGAATTGATGGATGATTTTTCGTTCGACATGGTGGACGAGACGAGCGGTGAACGAATCCGAGGTGGGATGGGAATCGTCGCGCCGACGTTTGATCGGAACGCGGTGCTCGTCGGGGTGTTTTTACCTTCGGGATTCGTCGATGGGGAGGTCTCTGCGGGCGGCGGTGAGGCGTCGTCGGAGGTTGAAATCTCTGTGTGTGAATTTTCCAAACCGGAAAATTGTCTCAAGGAGGTGCCGTATCCGGGCGCGCCGGATGAGTTTGCGTGCGGGCTCAGCGACGAGACGCGCGACGATGTCGGCTTTGATTGCGATACCGGAACGGCGGCCCTCGAACCCGATGGCGATCTCTCCGTCGAGATGGAGGTGAGCGAAGAAATCGACGATGAGGATCGATTCGACGATTACGATTACGCCGCTTCGCCGTCACCCGCGCCGTCACCCGCGCCGGCGCCGATGCGTCGAAAATTACTCGCGATGCGTCGTCTCGCTTCAATGTCTCGCATTGGACGCGCAAATCCGCGTCGATCGAGAACGCTTCGAACGACAGGCGCGCGAGGTTACTCGCGGGGCTAACGACGCTTCTCTTTTCTCTACGTTTTACGCTTTACGAATGACTACCTTACCGTACATTTACTCAAAATTACACCGGAGAAAGAACTCCTCTAACGACGCGCTCGGCGCTCAACTCAACGTTTTACGCTTGACGCAATCGCGAAGCTGATAAAGCAGCTGCGCCCCTTCCACTTTACTCGCCAACACGGAGATTGATTTACCCTTGGTGCCGCGTCCGAGCCACACGGCGACGGCGAGCGCGTTCGCCTCGTCTTGCGTCGCGTCGCTCGCCGCTTTGGGAACCAGCACGACGCATCCGTCGGACACCTCCTTGAGCTTATCCACTGATTTGCCGTGCGTAATCTCTTCGGGAATCGCATCCGACGCCGAGCGGTTGGACGGACTGCCCTTTTTGAGTTCGTCTTGTTGACGCGCGAGAATGGTTTCGAGTTCGTCGGCGCGAACGCGAACCACTTGTTTCTTCGCGTGCGGAAGGATGGTTTGCAATCCCTCTTGCGTCAGCCGGTACGGGCAATCGACCCCCTTTACGATTTGTCGCTCAAAGGCTCGAACGCCGCACGCAACCACTTGCAAGCCGGCATTCTTCCCAGACGCGGAAGACGCGGTGAGCACGCGCCGAGCGCCCTCTGATATGTAGTACAGACGCTTCGGACTGACGCCCGGAAGGTCAGAGAGCTGACGCGTCATAATCGATCCGTTGAGTCGCAGCGAATCGCGCAAGCCGTAATGCTTGGAGATACTCTTGACAATGCTCTCGTCTTGAACCGGCATGACGGGCGCAACGCGCTTCTTTTCGTTCCACTCTTCGTTTTCGCGCGCCATCTTGTGCGCGGTGTGCGCGTCCACCGTCGGTAGCGCTTCCATGTCTTCGGGGAGTTCCTTCACCTTGCGAAGCGCCGTGATGAAGAAACCACCCGTGTCGTCGAGGTGCGGGAAAATTCTCACGCAACGTTCGAGCGGGTAAGACTCGTACTCGTCGTCCCAAAACATCGTTCGAGCGATTGTCTTCTGCCGTTTTCGGCCCGTTTGGTCGTACGAGTCGTGCCAGCCGAAGACATCACCGACTTTCCAGTGCTTCATGCCCGGTCGACGCTTGAGCTCTGGAAGACTCTTTGACACGTCGACGAGTTCGACACTCCCCTTGGCGCGCTTTAACAGCGCAGCGACGACGGATTCGTTCTCCAAAGGGTTGAGCGAACACGTACTGTACACGAGTCGACCGCCAACCTCGAGCAACCGCAAGGCGTGCGTCGCGATTTCTAGTTGTAGCGTGTGCAAATCGACGCCGCTTGACGCGTTCCACTTGCGCCACAAATCCGGAGACTTTCTCAACGTCCCGTCACCGCTGCACGGCACATCTGCCAAAATTCTATCGAAGCGCAGCTTGTTACCTTTTGAATCGTAGAGCATCGGAAAGAGTTGCGCCTGGTGATTCGTCACGACGAGCGCTGGCGAGTTACTCCGCTTGCACTGATGTGTGAGCAAATTCGCTCGCTGCAGCGACGCGTCGTTCGCCACCACCACACCGCTCGGCGCCTCTCCAGCCGCCGCGTGCAACATCTCCAACAACTGCGACGTCTTTGAACCCGGCGCCGCACACATGTCAATCACTCTGTGCTTTGGTTTCACGTCCAAAAACAGCGGAGGAATCATGCTCACCAACTCTTGCCTCGTCAACGCCCCCGTCTCGCCCGCCTGCTTCAAAAACTCATGCAACGCCTGAATCCCCTCTGAAGTGCTCTGCCGCATCGACGCGCTCTGACTCACATCAATCTGCCACGCCAACCCATCCGGATACCACGCCACAGACTTTGGCGGCGCCATACCCGGCTCCTTCTTCAACACCGGAAGCACGCGTTCCTCCAGCCGTCTTCGCACCGCTCGCGACAACGCCCCGCTCGCATTCACCCGAAACGTCAGCGGCAGCGGCTTCCGAAAACACTCCATCATCGCCGACATGTCTGCGTCGTCGAGACACACCCCTTGCGTCGCGTAGTACTCCTCAAAACGTTCGTTCGACAGCGTAACCGGGCGAGAGCTCCCGCCGCCGGACGTGGTGGTGTCCGCGTCATCCTCGCGACCGCGCTTATAGTTTTCCCGCGACATCGACATCGGCGGCGCGATACCCCAGAAAAGTTCTTCTTCTTTAAATCGCGACGCGTTTCCTCACCGTCGCGCGTCGAGTCGTCCGCGCGACGGCGTCTGATGCGTTCCGACGGGCATCCTCAGGCAATACTCGAGTTTTCCCGCGAAAAAAATGCGATTCAAACGAGATGTCGACAGACGCGCCTCCCCACACGCCGATGCGCTGACGCTCGACGAGAACGCGCGCGAATCAAAACAAAGAAAATGTTTCGCTCGTTATCCACCGACGCACGGGTGAACGCGGACGTCGCGGGGGACGCAAAGAAGCGTCGCGCGAGTGCCAAGTCCACAGCCACGCCCGCGACGCCGGTGACACCGAACGACGAGAACGACGAGAACGACGCGCCGCAAACGCCGATGGATCGGTTTGAGTCCCCGGTGGCGAAGAAGACAAAACGCACGCCTACGTCGGCGACGTCGACCGACGCGTCGCCCGCCGTCGCGACGCCTGGGTTGTCGAGTCGGTTGTTTTCAATTTTCGCGCCATCTGCATTGTTTAACCGCGAACGCGTTGAGAAGCCCGACGCTGAGGAAAACGCGCGCGCGCTGAGAGTGGCGCTACGAGAGCGTCGGGAGCGCGACGATGAAAATCTTCGATTGCACGCGGAGATCGACCGGTTGCGGCGGGTCTCGGTCGATATGACGGGGGAGAAGATGGCTTTGCAAAAGCAGGTGCGCGAGCTCAGCCGGGAGCTCATCGAAGCTGCAAAGGAGACGTGGACGCTTCGAAGCGAGCTCGATCGCGAACGCGAAAAGGTTACAGAGGCTGAAGCCAAGACGGAACAACTCAAGAAGAAGAAGAAGAGTACGAAGCGCGAACGCGAATCGGGTCACGACGGCGACGGCGTTGCTCGAGCGAAGACGTTCATCTGTGAATACTTTGCCAACCGCAGAGTGGATAGCGCCGGATTGGAAGAACTCGTTGAGAGCAAGCCGGATGGCGTCGAACTCGTCGATTTGTTTCTCGCGCTGCACGAGCGCGCGGTCGATACGCCGAATCAGTCTGCGTCACACATGGTTGTCGTGCATCAGATTTGAGATTTGCGCGCCAACGCGGGCGAATGGATCCCGTATCGAGAACGTGTGCGCTGCTTTGCGCCGCGACGTTGAATAAAAATGTAGAACCAACCGGGTGCGTGTGTACGTGTACGTGCGCGTTGCGGAATTTTGTGTATGAATAATTTAAAACACGTGTTTCTTTGCTGCCACTTACAAGAATGTTCACAACGTCGTGATTACAATTGATGATTGAAGTTTTACGCAGAGCGCACAGCGTCGGCAAAAAAGCGCTGGAACTCGCTAAAATTACGCCCTGTGCCGTCGCACTTAACGGTGTACGTGACGCTCGGCGGTGAAGAGACGGCATCCGCGAGCATCTCGACAAGATAAGTGTCGCGCGTGACCGAATCGATGGCGTAAAAGTAAAACTTCATCGCATCCGGTTCGCCACCGCTCGCCATGGTGACCACGCCCTTGGGCGATAGATGTTGCGTGAGCGACGCAGTTCCTTGGCGCGAGAGCGCGTCGGTGCTCAGTCGCGACTGAATTCCAGACGAGACAAAGCTTGCGGACGCCCACTTGGATTGAAACACGGATGGATCAAGCGAGGGCGTCGGTTGCAGAGCGAAACCTGACACAGCATTCTCCGCCTTGGGCGGCGGCGCGTCTATGTCCAACATGGAGAGTAAATCCACCGTCGAACCGCCGGAAGCGGACGCCTTGTCGTCATCGCCGAAATCAATCATATCGGAGTGGTCCAACAACGAGGCACCTCCGAGATCTTCCGTCTCCTCGTTCAGATCGTCGTCGTCGTCGTCGTCGCGTCCTCTGCGCAATTTCGCGCTCGGATCGACAAACGTCTCCGCAGGACGTTCGAACAACACAGACAACGAGTTAAATTCTGCGAAAACCTTGTCGAACGTCTTGTCCTCCGAAAGCGTTTCCTTGAACGTGTTGACGGCGTCGCGCTCGCGAGAGTTGACAACCCTTTCCGCGGCTTGTACGTTCTTCTCGAGCAAGCGATAGTACAAATGCGCGGCGTCGTGAACATCTTGGTTCAAGTCGCGCGATCCCGCTAGCAACGCGGCGCCGAGCATCGCTTGCATCTCTGGCGGTCTCTTGAAGAAGAGTTGCATCGCGCTCGTCAGCAACTGCAATCGAACCTTGGCGGATGACTCGTCGCGGAGTTGCTTCAACACTGGCTCGAGCTGATACGGAGCCGACGGGATGTCTTCGCCGTATTCGCCGTAAATCCAAACGAGCGATGCTCGCGCGTCGGGCTCCGTGACATCGATCAATTCTACGTTTTGCATCGCCTGGATGCATTGCTTTGCGTATTCTGGACGCTTGCGAAGAATGTCGACGGTGACGCCGATGGTCTCTGCCGTGACGTAATCGATACCTAAGTCATAATACTGTAGTAGCCTATCAACGATACCCTCGAGATCGTCTGGTGAAGACAACGCAATTTCCCCGACGGCGCGCACGCTCGCGCGAGCGACGTTGACGTCCACATCTGTCACGTACTCAGTGAGCTCTGTCACGATCTCGTACGTGTTTTGGGCGTCAGCCACGGCGGTCAACATGGACAACTTGAGGTTTTTCACCGCGCTCGAATCCGAGGCGCGAAAGTAAAAGCTCTTGTAATCACTGAAGAACAACATTGGTGCGCGCTTGACGAGCATGCGAATGTGCGCCCAAACCGCGTACGACGTCTCAGCCAAACCGCTATTCGCCAGCGTAAAGAGCGGCGCCTTGATGCGTTCTAACACTTGTTGATGCACGTCTGGCATATCCAGAGTAATCTGTAAAAACACCTTGACCGTAGCCAAGACGATGGCGGAATTTGGTGCGCCTAACCGAGACTCCAACGCGTTCATAATGTCAAACGTCTCATCCTTGCCTTCTATGCGATACGCGCCCACTAATTCTAAAATCAACGCCTGGTTCCACTCGCTGAACGATTTGATTCTGTTAATCAGCGCGTACACGATTGGCTTCGTTGCCAACGATCGAATCCCATCGATTTCTTTCAACACAATCAAACAATTCCCGACGACGCCCGCATCCGTATCCGACACGAGCATCTTACGAAGCGCGTCGAGCAGCTCCGTCTCGCGAACCGCCTCTGCATTTAAATCGTAAATCTTCAAAACCCCCATCGCCGCCACCCTCCGCGGGTACGGATGTGCATCCGTCAACCCTTTCGCCACCGCATCGATCAAGTACTCGCTCAAATCCTCCACTCGCAACGACGCCATGCTTCGAATCGCCAATCCTCTAATCGTCGCGTCGGCATCCGAGCAATCCTTTTGCAACGTGTTCACCGTCAACAACGCCAAATCCGCCTTTTGTCTCGCGTAATGCGTAATGTAATGATACAGCATCTTTTTACACGCCACATCCGACGTGTGCGAATTCATGACGACGTCCGGGAAGAGCGCGGACGCGTCGACGTTCACCGTCAACAGCGCTAAAACTTTTCTAAATAACGACCTACGCGTCGCGTTCGCCGCCGCACCGGACGCCCCCGCGCCGTCCCCGGGTTTGCCCGCCACCGCGCGAAGCGCGCGGGATAACTCTCCAATCTCGTCGCGTTTTCTTGACGTCATTTCGTGTCGCACACTCGACGCGCCGCGCGGATTAATGAGGATCGGACTGCGTCTGCACCCAACGCCACACGCCGACGACTCGTCGCTCGTCGAGCAGTCATCATGCGGTCGACGGCGACGCGCGTCGCCAGACGATGCGTTTTGCAGCGAGAGGTCGTCCGCGTCGAACGCGCGCTCTCGGTGACGTCGACGTCGACGTCGGCGCGGGCGAACGACGGGGACGCGTCGCGTCGCGCGAGTCACGCGCTGCTGGCATGCTCGGTTAGGACGTTCGCGTCGACGTCGACGACGACGAAGGATAATCAGCGTAGCCGCGGCGGCGACGATGACGGGGAGGTGCGACCGACGCACGCGTCGCCGCATCATCACTCGTGGAGCGTGAACGTCCACGACGAGGGAGGCGTGGGATTGGGCGTGGCGTTGGATTACGACGATAGAGGCGACGAAACGCGCGTGCGTCGAGCGGATCACAGTTACGAAGAGTACGTGTCATCTCTCACGCCGCGAATGGCCAAGGTGGTGACGGTGCCCGGGGATCTGGAGAAGACGACGGGGAAGTACCGGGTGGAGGTGACGACGGGGAGACACAGAGGCGCCGGAACGAGCGGACGGGTGGAGGTGACGTTCGTGGGGAACGACGGATTGACGTATCCAGTGGCGCTCGAGTACGAGGTTGGAACCTCGCCAGGGTTTTCTAGGGCGTCGTCGTTGCCGTTTCGGATCGCGAGTAGCGCGAGGTTGGGGGACTTGAAGCGAACGAGGGTGCGGTTGGTTCCCGAGCTCACGTCGGTCGGTCGCGGGTGGTTTTTGGAGGATATTAAAGTGACGTGCGAGAGCACGGGAGACGAGTGGTTCTTCCCGTGTAACGGATGGTTCGGGCAGAGCGATTCCGGGGATGGGCGTTCGGGGCCGTACACGCAGGATCTCGAGGCGAGATCACCGACGGAAACGCAGGAATCGATGTGGACGGAGGGCGACATTCGTCGCGAACGCGGAGAGTTTGAATGTGTCGCAAGCGGTGCGGCGGTTCCACATCCCGATAAGATGAAAAAGGAAGGAATACGTGCGCACATCCGTCGCACGCACGGACACGGCGGGGAAGACGCATACTTTACGACGGTTGGGCCGGAAAAGGTGTTTGGCATGGGCATCGCCGACGGCGTCTACCTTTGGCGAGAAAAGGGTATCGATGCTGGAGAATACAGTCGCATGTTGATGCAATCCGCATCCGAGGCGTTGCGTTCGGGAGAAATGAATCGACCTACGGCAGCGCTTCAACACGCGCACGCTGTCGTGACGGAAGCTGGCGTACAGGGGAGCACGACGGCGTGCATTGTCGTCATCGATAGCGAACACGGATTGATGTATTGCTCCAACGTCGGTGACAGTGGATTCATGCTCATTCGTGGCAAACCAGGAGAGCGTTATTGCGCGCACCGCAGTCCACCGCAGGAGCACGATTTCGGCTGTCCTTTCCAACTCGGGCATCACGAATCGAGCGACAAGGCGACGGATGCCATGAAGACGAAGCTATACCTGGAGCACGGCGATTTGGTCGTCCTTGGTTCGGATGGTTTGTGGGATAATCTGAGCGAAGTCGAGATTTTGGAGAGCATCGAAAGTTCCGTCGGTAACAACTTAAGCGCAGACGAGCGTTTGATGGACTCGACGGCGAGAAATTTGTTGGCCAAGGCGTACGACGCGAGCATGGATAAAAACAGAATGACTCCGTACTCGCTGCAAGCCACCGAGCACTTTGACATGGTGTACAGCGGTGGGAAACGCGACGATATAAGCGTCGTCGTTTGTCACGCGGCGGCAAGACACAGCAGGCCATTCTAATTTTGTAGCGAAACTTTTGTAAAGATAGACAGCAGCGCGCGTGCGGCGTAAAAAAATACTTGCAGTTCGTGACGAAAGCGGCGATATTAAATGAATTACACGAGGCTCTGTATTTAGTCCTCACCGATAATGTCGACGACAGAGAGATTGGTTTCCGCGCGCCAAACCTTACCCGGGTGAACGACGACGGGTTTGCCCACGGCGGCGCTCTCAACGCAGCAAAAGTTCTTGTAACAATCCTTCATGTTGAGATGCGGATTCCACACGACGGTGTCCGTCCATCCCGCCGTGTTCTCCACACTCACCGCGGCTCCACTTCCGACGTAAAGCATAGTCTCCGGTTCGGTATCGAGGTACACCCGATCGACAAGGTCCAACCCGAAGAAGACGTCTCTCTCCTCTTGCACACGCGGCGGAGGATCGTTGGCGTCGATGTTTTTATCCAAATACGTCTTTCCAGCCAATCCTCTCGCAAATACGCCCGCGTTCGCCGCGTCCGTCACCTCAATGTACGTGTGAATCGCCGCGGTAAAGTCGATGTCATCCTTATCGCTCGTATTTTTCACGCAAAGCTCCATTTTCAACCGATCCCGGCGCAGAGTCACCTCGTACGTCGCCTCAAACGGTTCATCCCACATCGCGCGCGTGTACTCATTCGGCTTGAGGCGCAACATCACCGCTGGTTCCGGGTCGTCCGGGTTCACATCCGCGCTCGTTCCAATCACTTCCCAATCGCAATTCCTCGCGAATCCGTGTTGTTGCATCGCCCCCGGTCCGAATTGGGGAAAACACAACGGCGCTCCGCCCGCAATCGGTTTACTCTTGTCGTACGTCGCGTCTGGTCGCACGTACAAAACCTCATCCCCGCTCGGTTGCGTCCACGACGTCACCGTCGCGCCAAAGAGATACACCTCGGACGTCGATCCATTCTTGTGCGTGAGCAACACGCGCGGGAGATCGTTCTTACCCGGCGCGAACGCGACCGAGCCTTTGATGCCAAAGCGTTGGTTGAGCACATCGCACGCGTTCGGTCCCGCCGGTCCGACCGCGGAAGCCCGTGTACGGGACCGGGACCGGGACCCCGGCGTCTTTCGCGCGGTGTGCGCGCGCGTCGGATGCGCGATGGATGCCGACGCGAGTGACATTCGCGGTGGTTGGTTGGTTTGGATTAATCAATCGAAGCGCGCTGACGAATGACGCTTTTGAGGCCTCACTCGTCGTCGCGCGAGAGTCACTCGGAGGACGAACCGACGCGACGAGAAGTGATAGGAAGAAACATCGATAAAACCCGACCCGCACGTCGACGCGATGGCTGGCGTCGCGCGGCTCGCAGAGGTGTGTAAACCCGAACGAGACGAGAAGGAGTACAGAAGGTGTCGACTCGCGAACGGCGCCGAAGTGTTGTTAATCTCGGACGTCACGCTCACGGGCGCGCGCGAGGGCGATGATGTGGATGATGACGATGTCGACGCTGCGTCTGAGTCGGATGAAGGGTCTGGAAGCGATGGCGAGGAGGATGGTTCGGTGATGGATTACGACGAGGTTGAGGACGAAGAGGCTTCTGGAGGAGGCGCGAGCGGAGGAGGGATGAAACTCGCGGCGTGTTCGATCGCGTTTAACGTCGGGTACTTTGCCGATTCGGTCGAGTGCGATGGGTTGTCGCACTTTCTCGAGCACATGGTGTTCATGGGGAGCGAGAAGTATCCCGGGGAAAACTATTTCGGCGAGTGGCTCAACGAGCACTGGGGGTCTGACAACGCGTCGACGGATAGCGAGAATACGATTTTCTACTTTGAGTGTAACCCGAAGAATCTTCGGGAGGCGTTGGATATTTTTAGTGGCTTCTTTTTGAATCCGCTCGTCAAGTTAGATAGCGTTGAGCGCGAGGTGACGGCGGTTGAGAGCGAGTTTGAGCGGGTGATTAATAACGATACGGTGCGAGCCGA